>SDBU01007470.1_pt1 | contig 12594 bp, 12 predicted proteins | sample 2277071 | NCBI WGS metagenome assembly SDBU01 (sample SAMN10397929, study PRJNA504765) | marine sediment metagenome | isolation source: marine sediment core GS08_GC12, 126 cmbsf | place: Arctic Ocean: Gakkel Ridge, Loki's castle | collected 2008 | reverse complement strand
TCTGATGTTTTTCACAAACTCAAAGGCATATCTGCCAGAAGGATATTTCAACGGTTTCCCCAGTTGAAAAACCGCTATTGGGGAGGTCATTTCTGGAGCAGAGGCAAGTTCTTCTGAAGCGTCGGAAGCACCACAGACCGAGCAGTCAAACACTACATAGAATGCAGCCAAGGACAATGGAACAAGCCCAAAGATGCCATAGAGCTAAACCCCAACCAAACAACACTCAAAAAATACTACTGAATACTGCCGGATTCATCCGGCAGACATTTATTTTTTTGAATGATTTCAAAACTGTTTCAATTGATTATTTTTTCTTCTTTTCCATAGCCACAAGATTATGACTAGTAGGATTATAGCCAGTATTATTGCAGCTATTCCGATTCCTCCGAGGAATACAAGGCCTCCGCCGATGAGCCATAGTAGGGGGTCGTCGATTTTACCCGAAATCGTTTCAGGGCTCTCAATAGATTCATCGTCAATGGATTCTAAACCCGAATCTTCCACGAGATTATCCCACTCTTTTTGGCTCAAGGGTTGAACCTCGCCCATAACTCCCTTTTCCAACACTAGCTTTTGGTTGTCAGTCAAGTTTGCTACCTGACCAGTTTCAGTGTTGGCCACATCCATGTGGCCCTCAAGCACGTAGGCCCCAACTTTTTCAGTGTCAGGATCGTGAACGATAATAACCTCCGAACCCCTTATCCCGCAAATTGTGGTTCCTGCTTTAACTGAAAAAATACTGCCTTTCTTCCAACCGTCGGTAAGTACCTTAAGTGCGCCTTTTACTAGATCTACAAATCCACGCTCCTCCGGAAGGAAATCATATCCTACACATATCTCGGAGTCTTCATCTACCCATTCTGTATCCTGTTTATATTCTTCCACCTCAAAATCGCTCCAATCGAAAGTTATACCATAAACCATTCCCACAGTTTCTCCCCAACGCTTCACAAATTCCACGTTTCCGGCTTTCCTTTCACTTAATTCCCTTTCTTGAATGTCCCGGGATATATAAAGATCATCCCCTTTGTGCAAAATCCTCTTGTTGATTAATCTAACACTGGAATCTGGTTCAGTCCTAATGGCGTCTCCCGGCAATAATATTGTCTTCTCCTCAGCCGGAGACCATTCGCTCTCCCCCCATCGTCGTATCTCTACCTTACCATCAACTAAATCAATTATACTGACTCCACCAGGCATTGCATTTATTTTTTCTATATTTTCAGGCGACATTCCCCACTCAGGATCTAGGCATGGATTATCAGAAAAGGGATCCTCGAAATCATCCTGAGCATTTGTGGTGGATGTTGTCTCCACTTCTTCACCGGGACAGGGCTCGTCGTGGTGGACGCACGCATAGACACAGCCAGGGCATCCCTCATAATCGGAAGGCCTTGAGCACTCCTTGTTGGGATGCTCAGGGTTCTCATTGAAGGCGCCTGATGAACCGCACACACAGTACCCAACACTGCTCAGGTGGGCGTTAGGGATGTTTTCACCATTACAATCAGACTGGATGCAGTTGATGAACCTCCTGCTGAACTCATGTCCGGGGCTGCAGTCATCAACTGCGCCTGACACAGTCAGAGAAAGAAGTATAATACACACCAGTGCCATCCATCTAACAAACTTCATCGAATCATCACCCAACTACTCAATTATACAATTTGATTATTATTTAAAAGTATGCTTTTTCGAACAGATTAAGCTCAAAAAGTACATACTCTTTTTTTTATTTTGAATCCCATATATTTACGGAAACGAACCCTTTACTCATGTTCTTGACTGAGGCAAGGGTGTCACTGGTTCAAATCTCATAAATGGATGAGAATTGAACCCGATGCTACATTACCCGCCTTCGGCACTCTATCTCACTGTTTGTGCTGGGTTTTTGCGGTTTTCTACCCTGTGAGATAGGTACTAGCCCATATGAGGGCGAAATGTATCCAAGTTCCTAAGGGTAAGTAGAACATCTCGTAGCTTTTTTCAATCAGATATGCAACGATTAGGAAATCTGCTGTGATAACGAATCCAATGAATATGGTTGCGGTCTTTTTGGGATTAGTGTAGTTAAATCTCTTGTGGTAGCTGTAGGATAGGACTGAGAAGATGAACGTATTAACCCTGAACGTGAGGTTGAGGAGAGAGTATCAGATTGGGGAATAAGGGACTATTACCTTCAAGATCCGTTGAGACAAATCACTCTAGATTCATGCTTGATAAATGATTACTTCCATTATTCTTTCATATGAAGGATGGGAATGGACTAAGGGTTGACGGACTTAGGATAGCGGTCACCCAGCAATGCAATAGGACATGCCCTTACTGCCATAGGGAGGGAGAAGCTGATCCAGGTGATGAGATGAGCCTGGAAAAGATTAGGGCGATCATTTCCGCTGCATCAACCATGGGATTCACTAATGTGAAGATCACTGGAGGGGAACCCCTCTTGAGGAAAGATATCGTTGAGATCATCTCAATCATAAAACAAGCAGGTATCAATGACATTAGCATGACAACGAATGGGATACTCCTTAAAGAACTAGCTCAAGATCTGGTGGATGCAGGACTTGATAGGATCAATATTGGATGTGATTCCCTGACATCCAGCATGATGCTGAAAAACTCCGATGAGATCGATGAAGGATTAAAAGCAGCAAAAGAAGCGGGTCTACAGCCCATCAAACTGAATATGGTTGTCCTAAGAGGTTTGAATGAAAATGAAGTCTGGGAGATGATAGGCTATGCATCAGCAAAGAGGGTTATTTTACAGTTGATAGAATTGATTAACCTTGATAAAGATTATTTTGATAAACACTACTATTCACTTGAGGAAATTGAAAAAAAACTCAGGGAAAAATCCATATCCATAAAATCTAGGGGCATGCATAATCGGATGCAGTATGATCTTGGAGAAGTTATAGTTGAAGTTGTTAGGCCAACAACTGATGGATTTTGCAAAGGATGCAGGAGATTAAGGATAACCTCAGATGGGATGTTAAAACAATGTCTTATGAAAAATACTGGTATGATAGAGTTTAAAGACAGAGACTCAATAATTAAGGCATTAAATAGGAGGGTGGAAAATGGTTGAGATGAAGGATGTCTCTTTAAAGGAGGTAGTCGGACGGAAAGTCGTGTCTTCTGGCAAGATCTTTCTAAAAGAGGAAACATTGGAAAAGATACGGGATCGAGTCGTTGAGAAGGGAGACGTCCTAACGGTGGCTGAGATAGCTGGGATAAACGCAGTGAAACAAGCCCAATATCTGATACCTTTATGCCATCAGGTTCTTGTTGAAAAAGCTGCGTTTAATTTTTTACAAAATGATGATCATATCGAAGTTAATTGTGTGGTCCATTCAACAGGTAAGACGGGAGTTGAGATGGAGGCACTTATCGGAGTGAGTATAGCATTAAATACCATCTGGGATATGGTAAAATACCTGGAGAAGGACGGGAATGGACAATACCCGAACACTAGAATAACTGACATCCAGGTCGTTGAAAAGAAGATAGGTGTGTGATTTGCAAGCTAAGGCAACAAAAGAGCATAAGAAGAAGGCTCCGGTATATGTTTCTTTTGGGATTATAACCCTTTCAGATACGAGAACACTCGAGGATGATGATTCGGGAAAGCTGATAAGAGAGCTCTTTGAAAAGGAAGGGCATCAAATGATCGAGCATAGGGTAATACCTGACGATATTAAGGCAATCTCGGACACTCTGGATGAGCTTCTTAAGAAGGGGGTTGATGTGATCGTCACGAATGGTGGAACGGGTATCAGTCCAAAAGATGTGACTATTGAAGCGATAAAGCACAGGTTCGAAAAGGAGATATCCGGCTTTAATCCATTGTTTATGATGCTAGGATACAATGATGTTGGGGCTCCTGCAATGCTATCTAGGGCAACCGCAGGATTAATAGGGAAAAGTGCGGTATTCTGCCTTCCTGGAAATCCTAAGGCCGTGAGATTAGGGGTTGAAAAACTCATTCTTCCAGAGATAGGTCATATCATAAAGCATATTGGAGATTGATGTGGTGAACAGATCGTGAAGCATGGATTCGGAAAGCTAGCCAGCCTTGAGGATGCTAGAAATATCATAGCTGATTTAGTCGGAACAACAGAGGATGTTGAAGTTACCCTGGATGAAGTGCTTGATAGGGTACTAGCATCAGATATAATCGCAAAGATCAATGTCCCTCATTTTAGAAAATCTGCGATGGACGGGTATGCAGTAATCGCAAGTGATACATTCGGTGCTTCGAACACAAAGCCTAAGGAGCTTGAGATAATCGAATCCGTTACTGCGGGAGTGATCCCTAAGAAAGACCTGGGGGAAGGGGAATGCATTAGCATCACCACAGGTGCTCCAATGCCGGAAAAAGCAGATGGAGTCCTCATGGTTGAATATACTGAGAGGGAAGGGGATAAACTGACCTGTTATAAGTCTTGCGCGCCTGGGGATAATGTGATAAGCGTAGGCTCAGACGTTAAAAAAGATGAGATTGTCCTTAAATCAGGGACAAAAGTGCTTCCAAGCCATATTGGAGTCCTATCAGCAATTGGCGTCAGCAGGATCACCGTAAAGAGGAAACCAAGGGTCGCGTATTTTTCTACAGGCAATGAGATTCTAGGCATCCAAGAAAAACTTGCTCCAGGAAAGATACACGATATCAACTCATATACGATAATAAACGCTTTAAAGAAACTCGATTGTGAGATTGTAAAACTAGAAGTCGTGAGGGATGATAAGAAGCTATTAAAAGAAAAGATGCTGGAAGGATTAGAAAGGGCGGACTTCCTTGTCATAAGCGGTGGATCATCACTTGGGGGGGAGGATTTTCTAAAAGAATCGGTCGAAGAGCTGGGCGATGTTCTTGTTCATGGGATTGCAGTAAAGCCAGGAAAGCCGGTCCTTGTTGGAAGGATAAATGAGAGATTAGTCCTTGGACTACCAGGATATCCAGCGAGTGCATTATCAAATTTCTACATCCTCGTCAAACCAGTCATCGAAAGGATGATAGGCGTCAAAACGCAAAGTGTAACCTTAAAGGCTAAGCTTTCAAGGAAAATCGCCTCCACAATCGGAAGATTCGAGTTTTTACCAGTCCTAATCAGGGACGGTGAGGCGATCCCTGTCTTGAAAGGCTCATCTGCGATAACGACAATGGCGCTTGCCGACGGATACGTTGAGATCGAAGAGAACAATGAAGTCCTGGAAAAAGGAGAAGAGGTCGAAGTAACATTATTCTAAGATGGCAAAGGTTGTATCAGTCAATATCAGCCATAAGAAAGGCGTTCCAAAAACCAATATAGGAACTGCAAGGCTCAAGATCGACCACGGAGTTGAAGGTGATGCACATGCTGGATCTGGATTAAGGCAAGTATCACTGCTATCAAGTGAAGCGATAGCGGATTTTCAAAATACACCTCATCTTAAGGTTTGTTTGAAGAATGGCATCTTCGGGGAGAATATTACAACTGAGGGCATTGAGCTTGAGAGCCTCGAGATTGGCACAAGACTAGCTGTCGGAGAAACGATTCTTGAAGTCTCAAAGATAGGTAAGGATTGCCTAAAGCCTTGTTTCATCATGGAATCGGTTGGAGACTGTATAATGCCAAAAAAAGGCATATTTGCCATGGTTGTAAAGGAGGGGACAGTGTCGGTCGGTGATCAGATAGAGATTATCTGATGTCCACCAATTCACTGTTATTGTAGACATTCATCCGGTTGTTCCTCAAAAAACCGATCAATGTCACATTCCTACTTTTGGAATTGATGATAGCCATGTCTGTTGGAGCTGAACGGGAAGCTACAAGGGGAATGCCTGCTCTTGCAGCCTTTAATATCATCTCAGAGGAGATACGGCCGGTCGTCACAAGGAACTTGTCCTTTGGATCCACCTCGTTTAGGAAGATATGCCCGACTATCTTGTCCACAGTATTATGCCTGCCAATATCCTCACTCAGGTATAATAGCCCCTTGTTATCACACAGTGCCGAACTGTGGACTCCCCCAGTATCCTTGAAAATCTTTGATCCTGATTCAAGGGATGCCATGCATTTTGATAATATGTCTTTGCTTATCCTAAGATGGTTTTCGATCCGCCTGACGTGAAGCCCTGCCTCAGAATAGAATCCAAGGCAACCTGAGGTTATTATCCGCTTTTGGAATGAATCGAGATCAACAGGTTCTAAAGTGCTTATCTGAGCGATCCCATCATCTTGATCGATATTCATCCTTCCGATATTCTCCTTTGAGAGTATCACACCCTCACTGATAAGAAATCCAACCGCAAGATTCTTAAGATCTGAGGGAGAGGACAATAAGGTTGCTATCTCAGTATCGTTAACGATTATCGTCAGTGGCTTTTCCACCACAACCTCGTCAATGATATCTTCAGTTAGATTTCCCACACGAACCACATCAACCTTCTTTTTCATGCAATATCACCTCGCAACCATCTAGGTCAGATCGACTATTGACATTGTAAAAACACCTTGATTGACCAATATTTAAGAATTTTACATCTATTTGTTGGAATAATCCATTTATTTTTAAGGTATTAGTTTCTAGCATCTTTTGGATGGTTGGAATGCATCTCTTCGAGTATATTGCGTGTAATGGTTCCATTTTATCATCAACCAAAGGAACGACTGCATCATAACCTTCGATTAGTAACATCTCTTTGATCAGTTCTGGATCGATGAATGGCATGTCGCAGCCTAGGACTAGGTTATATTCATTGGATGAGATGGAAAGTCCCGCATGTATGCCAGCCAGGGGTCCTGCACCCATTAGGATATCTTTAGCATAGATCATCCTCTTGTCCCTTATCCCTGCTAGTTGTTTGATAGCATGTTGATCATTAGCTACGATGATCATTTCATCAGTTAGTGGATAGGCTTTTTCTACAACATGTTCGATCAATGTTTTTCCCGAGAGTTTGATTATGGCTTTATCATGCCCCATCCTCGTGCTTTTTCCGCCCGCAAGAACTATGATGGAACCCACTATACAAACCTCTCTAGCAGGTTCAAGACTTCCTTATAGGTGAATACTGGTCCATCGATACAAACATATTTCTCCCCGATGTTACAGTGACCGCATTTTCCAATCCCGCATAGCATCTGACGTTCGAGGGTTGTTATGATATTATCCTCATGAATCCCGTGTTCTATCAGCTTTTCTGCGACGAACTTTATCATGATCGGTGGCCCGCAAACGAATGCAGTGCAGTTTGAAATCGATTCACCTTCAGATACTAGGACATCTATAAGATCTGGTATAAGGCAGACATGCTCAGGCCATGTGCATACATTCTTTTTGCAATCCACGCAAACCTTGACATTTACACCTGATTTAGGAAGTATATCCGTAAGATAATCCTTTGAAACGATCTGTGTTTCATCCCTAGCGCCATAAAGGACATGGATATCCCCGAACTTGTCCCTATTAGCAATGATCCGGTCGATCTGCGATTTTAAAGGGGGTATCCCGATCCCACCACCCATGAAAAGTAGATCCCTTCCAAAGATGTCTTCAAATGGGAATGAATTTCCATAAGGCCCCCTGATAGTAAGTTCATCCCCTTTTTTTAGGTTGTGTATGGCACTTGTAACCTTACCCATCCGTTTTATCGACAATTCAAAATCATTGTCAGTCGGGGATGATGCCGTGGTTATTGGCGCTTCTCCAACACCATTTAATCCGACCTCGAAGAATTGCCCGGGTAGGAAGTCAGGTTTCCAATCGAGGGTGAATGTCATTACATCCTCGGTCTCTTTTCTGATTTTCTTGATCCGTATCGTTTCTGGGAGATATGGGCTAGACATCCTTTATGATCCTCTCAATGATTTCCCTGTAAGGCACGTTTCCAGGACAGTATGTGATGCATCGTCCACATCCCGTGCACATGTGACTATCATATCTCTCATAATGCCATTTGTATTTGTGATACATCCTCTGCCTGAATCTCGTATAAAGCTCATTTCTTGGGATGTGCGTTGAAGCTTCCCGCGTGAATCCTCGTAGCATGCATGAATCCCACCCCCTACGCCTTTCACTGCTTGTGTCCTTCACATTGAAGCAAAAACAGGATGGACAAAGATAATTGCATCCCGCACACCTGATGCATGTCTTTGACACATCCTCCCAGAATTCTATGTCATCAAACAGATCATCAAGCTTCTTAACAAGGGTTATGGGGTCGAAACCTACGCCCAGATCAACCTTATCTAAGGGTGTTTCACTAGTCTTTTTGAAAAGTCCGTTATTTTCCTTGATTATCATTTCCCCTTCTTTGCTTCCGGAGGATGCGAAAAATGAATCATCACCAGATCTTATAAGCTGTATATCGTATCCTGATTTCGCAACCGGTCCTGCACCCATGGATTCGCAAAATGCATTCTCATCACAGGCTTTAGTGCATGCAAGGGCAATGATAAGGGTATTAGCCCTCTTGCTAAGGTAATTTGTATCTTCTACAATCTCTCTGAATGTATTGTCCATGCTGATGATGCCGGATAGGTCGCATGGCCTGATCCCGAACAAGACCTTTTTACGGTCATCGATGTAAGCTGAGGGTTTCTTCCCAAAGGATAGTATAGTCTCTTGTTGAGCGAGGAAGAACTCTTTCGGGGGTTTTACTGTGTTGGCATAATCAAGGGGGATGTCTGATGGATCATTAATCTCACAGAACATCACATCCTTGCCCTGGTTTAATGGAGCTATCAATAGCTTATCCTTGCTTATCTTATTTAGGAGGTTTATCAGATCATCTTTAGATATTTTCCAATTCATCCTAGAGCGCCTCCATTTTTACAGCACATACCTTAAGCTCCGGTATCTTTGCGATTGGATCAAGTGCGCTATTAGTAAGCTTGTTTGCCGCCATCTCCCGATAATGAAATGGTATAAAGACGACATTCTCCTTTATGCCCTTAGTGATTCTGGCTATTGGAGTGATCGAACCTCGCCTGCTTTCAACTCTTACCTGTGATCCATCGCGTATACCCAACCTTTTTGCATCAAGTGGATTAATCTCGACAAAGCATGCTGGCTCTTCCCTTTCTAGGGTCTGGGATTTTCTCGTTATCGTCCCAGTATGGAAATGCTCCAGCAGTCTTCCAGTTGTTAGAATGAATGGATATTCCGTATCTGGCATCTCATCAGGTTCTCGGTATTTTACGGGATGGAACTTCCCAAGTCCCCTTGAGAACTTTCCTTTATGAAGGTATCTTGTCCCCGGATGATCCTTGGTTGGACAAGGCCAGCATAACCCCCAATCCTCAAGCCTATCATAGGATATGCCACCATAGATGGGCGTCAGTGAGGCTATCTCATCCATTATCTCACTTGGCCCTTCATAAGCCATATCATAGCCCATCCTACGAGAAAGATCACAAATGATCTCCCAGTCGCTTCTTGAATCGCCGATCGGCTCTATCGCCTTCCTGATAAGTTGCACTCTTCGTTCCGTGCTCGTGAAAGTCCCTTCCTTTTCAGCAAAAGAGACAGCAGGCAATATCACGTCAGCATATTCTGCAGTCTCCGTAAGGAATATATCCTGTACTACAAGGAAGTCTAGGTTTTCAACAGCCTTTTCAACATGACATGTGTCAGGATCGGACAATAATGGGTTTTCACCCATGACATAAAGACCCTTAATATCCCCTGATCCTGCAGCATCCATGATCTCTACGACAGTGAGCCCAGTATTCGTCGGCATCTTAATCCCATATGCATCCTCGAACTTCCTTCTAGAATCATCATCAGCGACCTTCTGATAGCCGGAATAGACATTGAATAATGCACCCATATCACATGCACCCTGAACGTTCTGATGACCCCTTAATGGATTCACACCCGTGGATGGTTTTCCAACATTACCCGTTAACATGGCTAGATTCGCAAGACTCAAGACATTATCAGTCCCGGTAGTATGCTGTGTTATTCCCATAGAATAGATTATCGATGATGTCCCTCCCGCAAATATGGTTGCGACATCCTCCAGGTCCTCTGGTTTTATCCCAGTTATCTTCTGGACCCTTTTTGGAGAATATTCTTTCACAGCCTCCTTTAGCTTGTCAAAATCCTCAGTTCTCTCTGAGATGAAATCCTTGTCATGAAGACCCTTCTTTATTATCGTATGGATCATCGCATTGATCCATGCCACATCAGATCCTGGCAACTGACTAAGATGCTTGTAGGCGATATTTGAAAGTGGGATCCTGCGGGGATCGATGATTATTAGTTTAGCTCCCTTATCCACTGCAGATATGATCCTTGATGCGATAAGAGGGTGTTGCTCTGATGTATTTGATCCAGTAAGGAGTATCACTGATGCATCCTCGATCTCATCAATGCTATTTGTCATCGCCCCTGACCCAAATGCCATTGCAAGCCCCGCAACCGTTGATGCATGGCAAAGCCTAGCACAATGGTCTATATTGTTCGTACCGATGACAGCCCTTGAAAATTTCTGCATGAGATAATTCTCCTCATTCGTGCATTTCGCGGATGCAAGGCATGCTATCGAATCTGGGCCATATTCCAACTTTAACTTCTTTAGTTTATCTGCGGTAAAATCCAGCGCCTTATCCCAGCCTATCTCTTTTAACGAGCCTTTTCTACGGATCAGGGGTTTTGTTAAGCGTCGTTCATCATGGATGAACTCATGGAGGTTGAATCCTTTTATACACAATCGACCCTTGCTTGTCGGATGCTCCTTTGAGGGGGTAATCCCTACAACCCTACCATCCAAGACGTCAAGATACAGGTTGCAACCACACCCACAATAAAGACAAGTAGTCAAGACCTTTGACATGGGTTAATTCTATCTGCAGACATTATAAAAAAGAACCACAGATCACATAATCCAAACCAATAACAGATGATATGTTCAGGAATCTGTTCCTTTGAAACCATAAAATAATAAAAAATTTTTAAGTGTAAATTATGAGTATATGCGGCGAGTTGTTCGAGCCCCGCCTTCGGCACTTCAAATCATTGTTCGAGTCTTGAATGTCTATTTTTTTAATTGTGTCCCAGGATACATCAAGACTTTTATTGACGTATCAGAGTAGAGGAAACTGGAACCCAAGATACGAAGCCTGGAAGAAGGGGTGGATAAAAAACCAGTAGGGGGGAAAACTCCAATGAATCAAAAAAAAATACAAAAAATCGTGCTATAGGATAAAAACACGATAAATCCTGTTTTTTAATTCCTTATTCTTATTTAATTTAGGTGATTATGGTGGAGGGTGTCAGATTTCAACTACTTGTTTTATCTATTGTTTTTTTGTTTGTGTTAACGTTAGGCTGTACTGAAAATATATCCTTTGACGATCTTGAACCTATTCCAGACAGTACAGTTCCCCCAGTACAAAAACACAAGGAATGTGTTGATGATGCGTGTGTGGAGGTAGATGGTGCAGGGGAGGATTCGTGCAGTACAAACAAGGATTGTGCACCCCCATTTCATTATGCTTGTGTGGAAGGCACATGCGATTTGGTGGAGGGTGTGGGTAATGATGAATGTGAAAATGATGAATGGTGCTATTTATGGTGGAAGAAGACTCCTGAGTTCACAGGGAAAAAAGGCCATATCTATGACGATAAGACCAAGGAGCTGCTTTCTGGTGTTAACATAAGAATTGCAAACAGGGATTTTGACCAGTGGGTGAAAACTGATGCGAATGGATATTTTGAGCTTGCAACACCGCCTGGTGATTTTACCATATTTTTTCAAAAGAAGGGGTATGAATACCATTATGAGCACGAACCGATAAGAAAAGATGAGACCCTCTGGAATAAACTGTATCTTGAGCCGGTTGAGGATAAGGACGGGTTTGGCTGGAAGGTGGGTAAAGTCTATGACCAAAAGACTGGCAAACCATTGAAAAACGCGGTGATAAATTTTGTGGATGGGCCAGAAAACGTAGACCATGGGGAGAGAACTGAGTACACTGACCCGCAGGGATATTTCGAATTTCAGCTGCCAAAAGGAAAATACACACTGTCAGTCCAGCATGAAGGTTACTACTCGCACCAGGAGCAATTCCTAGAAATCAAAGAGGGAAAAACTATCGTGAACACGATATATCTTGAGCCTGTAGTAACAGGTCAGGGTAAGAAGATGGGCCGAGTGTATGACATTGATACTGAAGAACCTTTGGCTGGCGTGAATGTGAATATGCGTGGGTCGAACAACTATGACGAGATTGTAACAACTGACGAGAACGGATACTTCGAATTCTACGCCCCACACACCTATTACTCAATCCAGTTTCTGAAGGACGGATATATGTATTGGATAGAACAAAATATTGAATTCTCAGAGGAATATCCCACCAAATGGAATAAGGTCTTCATGTATCCAAATAAAGATAAGTGTCCTGACGGAACCTATGACACGAAAAAGGACTGTGAGGATGTATGCACGCATGGAGATTGTGTGGAGTCAGACGAATGCTTTAGTTGCGTTCCCAAAAAGGGGGAGTGCGAGAAAAGCTCGGAATGCGGAGAAGGATATGAAAAGCGAGTATGCTATCAAAATAATGTATATAAGGCTGATTAGCCAAAATT
>SDBU01007469.1_pt1 | contig 12595 bp, 15 predicted proteins | sample 2277071 | NCBI WGS metagenome assembly SDBU01 (sample SAMN10397929, study PRJNA504765) | marine sediment metagenome | isolation source: marine sediment core GS08_GC12, 126 cmbsf | place: Arctic Ocean: Gakkel Ridge, Loki's castle | collected 2008 | reverse complement strand
GAGCCGACATCATAGGATGGCAATCCCTCGTGCTGTGTCATCCCATGCGCCATGAGCAGTTTATCGATTTCCGGAAGGAGTCGGATCCCGGGTCGTAGCTCGCTTGTCTGGCATTCCGCATATACGATTTTCAGTCCATCCAGCAGATCCCCGCATCCTTCCAGAACTTCCATCGTGGACCCTTCAGTATCGATAATCAGGGCGTCCGGAGTGATACCTCGAATCCCGCAGAAGTGGTCAAGTCGAACGTGCTGTGCGAGAACGCATATCTCGCTGTTGCTGTCGCCACGAGGGAAGTGACCAGACAGTCCGCTGTTCTGGTGCAGATAGAACTCCATGACGGTGTTGGTGGCCCCGATAACCGTATGGTGGAACTCCAGTTCAGGCCGTACCGGGCCAAGAGAAACGTTCGCTTCGATAGCGATAGCGCGACATCCGATGGCGTTTTCGATGCAATCTGCTTCGTACCCGTCTTCCGCGCCAACCTGGATCAGCAGGGATATCTTATGCTTGACCATGAGATGTGACAGGGTTTTGATGATCTTCGTTTCTTCGTGATTCAAGGCCACCTCGATTCGCCTTCCTGATGGTGATACCAGACGGAACCCTTACAGGTCATCCATTCGTATCCGGCCTTCTGATACAGGTCGAACAGGATCTTGTCCCCACTCACCCCGCCGATGTTCCCTTCTGGGTATCCACCCATGTCGAAATATTCCTGCCGGTCGAACAGGACAGGTTGGAATAAGCGGCCCGGTTCCGACTGACCCCGCATCTGGAGGTTCTTGGCGTACCGCAGGAAATCGTCTTTCTCGAAATTGTCAGGATTCGTGCCGAAGTTCTGGACGTATTCCGGCATCCCGGAGAGGATCCTGCCATGTTCCACCAACAGTCCACACGGCAGGGATCGCGGAACCATATTCTTCATGGCCATCAGTTCGTCAATGGCGTAGTCGCAGGGGAACATATCCGTGTTCAGCAGGATACAACGCTGAGTCGGGCTGTTGAGGACGCCTTCTGACCACGCCCGATAGACTCGAGCAAGGTAATGCTCCTGCAGGTCTTCGTTCTGGAAGTCCACCGTAATGAGCGGACTGTCGCGGACATCCTTATCTGCATCGTTCGCCACGACGCACCAGCGGTACTTGGTCAAGTTCTTGGAGTCATCAACCCCATCCATGCACCATTTCAGCCATCTCAGGGAGCGGTAGACCAGAACTACCAGGGTGACTTCAGCGTCACGTTCAACGCGAGGCATCTTTCTCCTCCAGCCCAAGAGCCTTCCAGATTTCACGGATCGTCGCCAGCGATTTATACGTTCCGTTAAGTAAGGTATGGACCCGCTGCCTATTCATGCCAGCCATCCGGGCCACTTCGGATTGGGTCAACATCCGGTACTCGATCTCCCACTTGATCCGCTTCACCAGCGTCCTACGCTTCATGTAGACACCGTAAACGCTACGTCACGTCCTGTCAAGACCTATGTCAATAGTTGACGAATCCACATCTGTTGTGTAGTTTATTCACAGCGGTTTGCCGACAAATCGCTATCCGTGTGCGAGGATCGCACTATGGGTAAGCCAAAACCCCCCGAGAGAACATCAGACGGGAAGTTCACCATCGCCAGCCTCAGATTGGACATCGAAGCGGCTCGGGAAGGTCGGACATGGCTACTTCTGCCGGAAGGCTTCAGGGCGCGGGAGAACGGGGCCACCTATCCGCTCCCGTCCAGATACCAGGAACTCCAGACCCTCACTGCTGTATATATACCTCCCCGCAAGAACGATTCCGGTTGCGAATATCTCCGCAGAGTCATGAAGAAGTACCGCACCAAGCAGGGTGTGAAGAACTCGGCTCTGCTGGATGCAGGCCGGCGGGAAGAGTCAATCCGGAATTCACAGCACAATTACCGTTCAAAAGCCCGGGAATGCATGGTTGAAGCCCGAGCCGAAGTTGCCCGAGTCAAGGAAGAGGCGGATAAGGCGATCGCGTCCCTGACGGACCTGTTCAATCTTGGACGTGCCGGCTTGAAGGGCCAAATGCAGGCGTATTTGGATGGAAACGAGGTTCTGGGCGAGAAAATTGACGCGAAAGCGTTCCGGGAGTGTTTCCGTATGGTCACTCAGGCCGTCAAGGGCCTTGGATTGCCCTCCGATCAGCGGGAAAAGGCGAGTCAGGCCATTCTCGAGGAAGCCGCTGCCGCCCTCAAGGCCACCCGAGACGCTGTTTCCCTCGCCCCGGGAGGCGATTCGGAAATAGAGCATTGATGGACCCGGAAGATGTCCTGATTGAAGCCATTGCGGCCGCATCGTTCTACGGGGATTCTCCGGGGTTACGAGAATCTCAGTGCCACAAGCTCCGCGAGAGCATCGAAGCGTTTCTGGCTCCGGTTCTCCGGAAGTCCCAACCCAGAATAGGCAGTGATGAAGACCTCCATTCCCGAAGAAATTGACCCGGAACTCCTTGTAGCTGCTGCAGTTGCGGTCGAGCGCCACCTGTCTGTCATGACGGGCCCGGAACTGATCAGTAAGTACGGTTCTGAAGAGATGGCCCCATTGTTTCACCATGTGGTCGGTAAGCCGGTCGGGGAGGTTGCTATTGACCATAACCCCTTCTGGCACTACATCATACAGACGTGGTACAAGGCCCCTCAGTACCGGAAACTGCTGTATTTACCGCGACACCGGGACGAAGTCGCCAAGGCTATCCTCTTAATGGCTACTGGAGAGCTGGATAAGTACGACGGCGTTCACCACCAGTATCCCCGTAGGGCCCTGAAGTCGTTTTTCATGAAAATGGCTGCAGATTGGCTCCCTAAGCGCCACAAAATCGTTGACGACATGGATATTGCGATTCTGTACTCCCACAACCTCGAGCGTAGGGCCAAGGCGGCGATGGAGTCGGTCAAGAACATGAACCGGCATAACCGCTATATAAGGAAGCATTTCGGCAAGGGTTGCGAGACGATCTCCGGGAAGCCGGCTCAGTTCGCCCTTCCTCTCAGCGAATGGGGCACGAAGGAAGAATGGGATTGGCCGTGCCGGGATATCGACTTCATGGCCGACCAGAAGAACATCACGGCCGAGGCCGCTATGAGCCGTAAGGCCGGTGCGGGCTATAACTACAAGCTGCTGGACGATTGGGAAGCGGAGGACTCCAGGGATTCCGATACGATTCGTGAAGATTTACGGGATCGTTATGACCAACTCCGACAGTTGAACGCTCCTCCTTGGTCTCGGGAGTGGTCAGGTGGGACTCCGTACCATATCCAGAGCCTCTACAAGCCGATGGTTAAGGAAAAGCACGAAGATGGGACACCACGATACTATGTCATTAAGACACCTGCCCTGACGGACGACAACAAGCCGAATTTCCCGACAATCGACCGTCTTTCCGTGGAAGCCTTAGCAAAAGAGCGGGCCAACGAGATCCGTCGTCGTGGAACCGACCGGTTCTGGTATCTGCAGTATCAGCTCGACCCGACACTGACTGGGGAGCAGGCGCTGCAGTGGGAGTTCTTTCAGCCTCTGACCCCGGAGGAATTCGCCAAGAGATTCGGGAATATGCCGAAATTCCGGGCTGTGTACTGCGATCCCGCATGGAAGGGAGACGACAACCACCAGACCGGATCTGATGCGGCAATCGGGACTATCGATTCCTATTCCATTGCCGGACAGATCGATAACGTTCTGCTCGATCTGCACGTCAGTAACGATATGGAGTCCGATGACGGTGCTGACGAGATGTTGCGGCAGATGAACGTCTGGCACACTCATTTCTACGCTATTGAGCAGGCCGGCGATAAATCGATGGTGGGAATGATGAAACGCATCTGGAAGTCGACTCCTCGAGAAGTCCGTACCCCGAGCATCCCCCGCTACATTGAACTTGGCTTTTGGAGCAAGAAGGCCAAGAACGACCGAATCTCCACTGTGGCTGGTCAGGCGAAGTTGGGGCACTGGTACTACCTCACGACCATCCCGAAGAAGTATCTGAGCGTCCTGAAGACGACGGTGAACGAATACCCGGCTTCGGTGAAGCGGGACACGTTGGACATGATGGCAAACGCGAATGCGGACAACGTGCTGACTAAATGGATTCCGGTAGCAGTGCCGTATTCGGTTGAGACGAGGAAGCGGGAACCGCCGGTATTCGCATCGCGGTACACCGGACTTCCCGCACTGGGGATTCACTGATGGCTGATGAATCTAGGTCTTTAGAAGCTCGCAGGAAACGTGGTGGCACAAAGAGGCAAGCTGGAGAGCATCCGGAGGATGCGGCCCGTAGAGCGTTCAAGGCATTCAATGCCGGGAAACAGGCCAACGTGGTGCTTGAGGCGGGTTCCCCGCAGTCTTCTCTCGCTCGTGCCGTAGGCGTGATTTTCAAGGCGATAAGGGCGAACGCTCCGAGGATAGAAAGGTTATCGAAGCAATTGGACCAAGCGCGGCGTGGGGTCGGGAACGTCAAAGGTGGGGTTCGTGGAGCATCGCATCGTCTGCGTGGTGCCCAAGCGAAAGAGGGTAGGTTGCTGCGGCAGGCCGACAATATAGCAAAAAGGTGAAGTGCTGATGGCTGATGATCTGAAGGGTAGACGCACGAAGCCAAAATTCGGCCCGAAAGGATTCAAGGGTGTCATCAAGACCGAAGCGGGCAGATTGAAGCAGATCCTTATGGGCGATGTGCGGTCTATTCCGGCGAGAATCATCAATATCATGCGTGAGATTCCCGGGAAGGGCGGATTGAAGGCACCTGACACGATCGCATCTGCAGAGCGTGTATTGAGGCGGTTTGCGCCGCTCCTCGGCAAGTCGGTCAAGACGGGGTTGAAAAAGAGCGGTGGGGTTCCGGACGTGCGGGAGATGACGAAGCGGACAAGGGTTTCGCGTGGAGATAAGACCAGCAAGAGCGCCAAGGTCAGTCGCAAGTCGTCAAGGCGGCGTGGTGGCGCATCCAGGAGTTTCTGAACCGGCCAGCGGACGCCGTAAAGGGCCGTAAAAGGAGGGCAGTACGATGGGTTTTGACAAAACAGTTACCGGAACGTTGTTCAGCGTGGTTGCACAGGACTCTGACGTGAGATTGCCGATCGGCACAAGCGTCAGCGGCACTCACACCAGCAAGCCGAACATAATGCGCGGAACGCTCTTGTGGGATCGCGCTATGTATATCCTTCGCGCAGTGACGGTTGCCGGAGGCGCGACTGGAGGATCGTACACCGTTACGGTGGAGACCGATGCTGTGAAGGGGTACACCGGGCTTCCGATTGCAAGAGCAACGATTGGCCCGAACAGCCCCGGTACGGTCGTCATGGACAGCCTGCATCAGAGTGCGTCTTCTCCGATACCAACGCATCTGTTCATCGATCAGACGTCGTCGGGTGCGACTACGATGCTTTGTGATGTAGTTGCCAAGCAGTACCGTGGCACTCTTGGGACGCCCGGATCCGTATCAGAGCGTGTTCTTGCCGGAACCATGATTCAGGGAGCCGGAGATGGACCGTTCACCGGGGATGCCGGGATCAGCGTCGACGTGACGTTCACTCTCGGAACAAGCGGGTCGAACCTTGGAATGCACCGGATGCGCCTGTGGGACAGTGCCCTGTTCTGGGCTGTTGCCGGGAACACCATTGCCGGAACGCATGATGTCGATATCATCGCCAGTGTCGGTGGCGTCACGGTAAGCATTGCGACGACTGGTCTCGCTGGTTCTCTCAATGTGGCTGGAGAGAAACTTGCGCTTGCCAGCAACTTCTATGGTCAGTGCCCGAACCCAACGCAAATCATCTGGACGGAAACGACTGCGGGTGGGGTATCTGATGCGCGTGTCGTGATGATGGCGAAATCAGGTCGTGGCAGCATGGCGAAGCGGTAGGGGGCTGATATGGCATCGTTCAACGGATTTGTCGCACAACTCATCAAGGGATCATCGACGGGCGGTGAGTTTGCCGTCTTCACGGGCACCAGTCGTGGTGGAGTGTCTAACGGTATCCCGCAGAAGATCCTTAGAGATGCGCTCATCGCGGTTCACACACAGGGCATTTCAGGAACTTATGCTGTTGATGTGGTGTCGGTAATTGGTGGCGCATCATTCGTCATTGCAGGGGCGACTGGTATTGCGGCTGATGGGACAACCATCCTCGGGGGAAGCGGCACGGTGCTTACGATCCCGCGTCCGTCGTTTGTCGCGTGGAGTTCGGCAGAGGATGGTGCCGGTTTCACATCTTCGGTGCATATCTGCGGGAATTACTGATGCCGTCACATACGATCAGCGAACGCAGGAAACGTGGACCCTCTAGTCACAAGGCGAAGAAGATTCTTACAGACGGTTCTGTTCGGGGTCATCCTCTGACAGAGCCGCAACGGGGACTCTTCGGGGCCATTGCTGGTGGTGCAGATATCCGCACCAAGGCCAAGAAACGCAGGAAGCGTGTGAGACGTGCGTAAACGCAAGCAGAAGAAGTCCCGAGGATTCTCAGCAACGGCTCCACAGCCGATTGTCAATATCGCGGACGTGCGTTCAAGGCGCGAATCTTTGGAATCGAATCGGAAACCGTCCATATTCATCGCGGTCCCGACCGTAACCGGGCGAATCAACTTCTCGATTGCGATGGCTTTCGGGCGGGCCATGGCGTCCGGGATGATGGCCGAATGTCCGTTCCGGTTCGGAATCCACATTGAACCCGGCAGACGCGGTCCGGATTACGCCCGGAACTGCATCGTGAAGACGTACATGCATGATACGGATTCGGACTGGTTGTTGATGATCGATGACGATGAAGTCGTTCCGGATAACTTCTGGCAACTCTGTACCGTGAAGGATGCAGACGTTGTCAGTGCCCTGACTCCGGTATGGGTCGGGAATCAACACCCGGAAACCATGCTGCGGGTGAATAACTACGGGCTGGACGACAAGGGTCAGTGCTACAACCTGCCGACTCCTGGTAAGGAAGTGACGCAGCCGTATCGTGTTCCGATACTTGGAACCGGCTGTATCGCCATTCGCAGGCGTGTTTTCGCTCCGAAACCGCATGGGCTCGGGGAGAGCCCGTTCTACTTCACTCATCAGGAAGACCGCAAGGTTCAGGCCGGCGAGGACATCAACTTCAGTGTGGAAGCGAATCGGGCTGGATTCGTGCTTGCGGTGCATCCTGCGGTCAAATTCGACCACATGAAGGAACTCGGGTTGTGGCAGGTGGAGCAGTATTACCACGCCCGCAAGGCGATGGAAGCAAAGGGGCTGCAGGCTACAGAGCAGCAGAGGTTGTCGATTGGCTAATTTCGGGTTCAGAAAGCGGGATCAGGCCGCAATTGATTTCATTGATGACTGCGTCGATCAGGCGCAGATGGTTCGTAACGAATACGAGCCTCAGTGGAACGAGAATTGGGCTAATTACCGTGTGGAGTCCTACTTCAACACGAACTCCCCGGGCAAGACGTACCCGCTATCTGCAGGCGGCAGGAGCGATTTCGACCTCTCCCCGATCAACTTCCTGAAGACTCCTGAGTCCCATCAGGGCGTGAATACGATTAGAGCTCTGCTCTTATCCGGTCTTTTCGGTACAAGGGATTACGTTCAGGCCGACCCGGTCGGGGATGAGGATATTGCTGCTGCCAAGCGTGTTGGCAAATTGGTGATGTTCGGACTCGAGCGTCCCGGGAACTTCCGCACGAACTACGAGACGATCGGGGACGGGCTGATCTTCGGATTGGGCTCTTATACCGGGAGATGGAAAAGAGATACCCGTCTTGTCCCGCGTAGATTCCCGGTGCCGGACCCAACGACTCCGGGACAAATGCTGCGGAATCCGGACACCGGTGGGCTCATGACCGTTCTCAAGAATGTTGAGATTGCGGTGGTAGACGACCCGGCGCTTGAAACCGATGACCTGTTCGACACATGGTTCGACCCGGCCGCGAACCGCTTCGACCAGCTCAACTGGAAGGTCAAGCGATTCCGTATCCGTGACGAAGAACTGGAGAACCTGAAAGACGACCCGAACTGGGATTCGAGTGGGATTTCGAGAGTCCTGGAGAACGAGCCAGGCGAGCGACAGACCGGTCCGGATCAGGCCGATCACCCGAAACTGGTGACTGAGAACCTGACATACGAAGATATCAAGGATGTCGCTTCTTACGGTTACTACGGTGGTTGGTACTTCGAAGGAATGATCCCGAAAGAAGTAGCCGACGAGATCGGCGGTATCGACCATCGCGGCACTGTTGTCCTGCGTGTTATCAGCGGCATTGTCGTGCAGGCGATTCAGTCGCCACAGAGGAACGGATTCATCCAGGGCGGGACGTTGACGATCCTGCCGACCGGGCGTGGCATCTATGGCCTGTCACCGCTAACCATTGTTCGCTATCTGCAGGACGTGAGCGACACGCAGCTCATCCTGACGGTTCAGGCTCTGATCGAGTCGGTCTACCAGAACTACGTCATAAGCGGGGACCACGGCCCGAACTTCGCTCATGACCTGGAGACACGCCGGCCTCGTGAGGTCTTTACCGTGGAAGGCGAAGTTGACCAGATACAGCCCCTCACAAGGGACTACTCCGGTGTTCAGGTTGCCGTCGGGGCCTTGAACCTGATTTCACAGACCATGCGGAACGCCATGAATGCCCGTGACCCGATACAGGGGGTACAGAGGCAGACTGGAGAGACGACTGCTACGGAGAGTCAGCTTGTCGCGTCTGCGGCCCTGCAGAACACGGACCAGCTTGCCGTTCTGATCGAACGCGACGAACTGCCGATTCAGGGACGGTTGATCAACGATCTGTACTACATCAACCTGGATGACGACCGGAAGGTATTCCGGCGCACCGGGGATGAGGATATGACATCCGTGTCGTACTTCGATATCGACATGGTGTCGGACATTACGTTTGTCGGGGCCCGCAGCCTTCTCAGCAGGTCTGCAAAGGCGAATCAGTTCCGGGACTTCATGACCGTTCTCGCGTCGAATCCGTTCACAGCGGCTGCAGTGGATTGGCACGAGTTCGTGAAACGGTACGGTGATGAAGCACTGGACGTGAAGGGTCTGGAGCAGTTGATGCTGAAGGATCCGGAAGAGATCGTCGCAAGAATGCAGGCCGCTGGGTTAGCTAACACTGTTGGTCCTGCGGCGGGTGGAGCGGGTGCGAGCGGTGGAGCCCCGCAGAAGAAAGGACGTGGAACTCCATCCAACGGTGGAGGTCAGGGAGCAAACAGCCCTGCACAGTCGGCTGGAGAGTCGTCTTAGGAGGCTTTATTATGAAAACGAAACTTAGAACAATGGCACCAAAAGTGGCACATTCTGAAGAGAGCTTTGAATCTCTGATGACGAAGGTGCCGGCGCGTCTGTTCATGCAGATGGTCAATAAGTCAGGACTCCCTGCGAACGAAGCGCGGGAACTCTGTGAGGCGTTCAAAGACCTGGGATGACTACACCTCCGGGGCAAAGGGCTCAGCGCAAGACACTGACGGACCACGTTCGGGAGATATACCCGAAGTTCCGTTACTCCATGTCCGCGCAGGAGAAGCGTCTCGGAATCAGCCTGAGAGGAAACGCGGAGCTGTATGAGGCCCTTGTGGGGCTTGTGCAGTCCAGGATTGGGGGAAGGACAAAAGTGCCGGTGCCCAACGACCCCCTGATGTGCAAGTCGATACTGGAACGTGATAGCGAACTCCGGTGGTTTCTTTCGAAACTGGAGTACGTCTATCGCGCGCCAGCACCGCAACCGGCAGATGAGCGCGGCGAGCAACCGGCATAGCCGGGACGCCAAAGGAGAACGAGATGGCAGAACCGGAGATTACCGAGGATCAGGCAAGCGAAGCCCTCCAGCAACTCAATCTCAGGACAGTCGATGAGCATGAGGCGGAGGACGCAAAGCTCGATACGCCAGCAGTACAGGAGAAGGTTGTTGAAACAGCGCCGGTTGAGACCGAGACGGCTAAGACCGTACCTGAAGAGACCGGAGAACAGCCAGCCGAATCCGACGATGTCGAGAGCCTGAAGGCGCGTATTACCACGCTGGAAACAGAGAACACGGAGCGGGAGACGAGACATGAAGCCCGCGCCAAGGCTGTCCAGCAGCGGTACGCCGAGAACGAACAGATACTCCGGAACCGCTTTCTCAAGAAGTCGAATGTAGTGAATCAGGTTCTCGGATTGCTGAAGCAAAGCCGCAGCGAGACTGGGGTGCCAGAGGCAGATGTGGACCGGACGATTCGTGAACTCGAATCCACGATGAATCCGAATTCTGCCAGCTATGTGCCACCTCAGGAGCAGCAGTACGGTGCGGTCCAGGAGGACCAGTCGATGGTCCTCAACAACTTCCTGAACGAAATGGGCATGGACCGCAAAGATGCCGATGAGTTCGGGGGGTGGATACGGACGGAAGCGGCAACGGTCATGAGCCCCGGCGAGCAGGCAGTCGCCGGCCAGAGCCTTGACGGGTTCCTCCGAATAGCGCATCAGCGATACAACCAGAGCCGCACGAAGAAAGATAACGAGGAGATCCGAAACGATGCAGTTGGGGCAGTACGCAGCGTTCAGCAGACGCAGAAGGCTGCAGCCCGTGCGGCATCGGCATCGACTTCCTCGCCACGGAAACAGAAAACCGCTCCCGGCGCTCAGGAAGTAGACTTTGACAAAGTAACTCCAGACGATGTTTCGTCGTGGATGCGTCAATCAGTCGAAAGGTACAAGTAGCGCCGGATTTGCTGAGAGGATAGTCACATGGCAACAATGGCAAACCTCCCGTCAACTACTACTGGCGGGCCCGAAGGACTTCTCAGGAATTACTGGAAACGGCAGCTTGAGAAGATCCTTGAAAACAGCCTGATGGCATCGGATCTTGCCGACAAGCAAGTCATCCCGGCAAACTCCGGTACGGCCATCGAGTTCCACCGCATCAATTCTTTCCCGAAGCAGGTTACCGGGGTGTCTCAGTTCCTTGGTTACGCCACGTTCGGGGACCTCAAGGGCCGTTCGTTCACGGTCGACTCCGTCGTCTACTCGCTGGCGTTGCTGTCGAACGACATGATTCTGAGTGAGCAGTCGATCATGACGGCCGAACCCAACCCGATGCCAACCTTGACGGAGAGGTTCCTTTACAACGCCAACGACACGATGGATCAGCACATGATCAACATCATGATCAGCAACTTGGGGAACACTCAAACCAGTACGACTCCGAGCGTTACTTACTTCGGTGGGTCGGTTTCGACCACCGTAACGTGGGGTGACGGCAGTGCGACTCTCACGGAAGCCACGCTGGACGCTGACAATCCGTCGCATCGTATCGCGGCGGAAACCTTCAACACGTCGTACACCAGCCTGCGTTCGCGTAGTGCTCGTCCTCGCTTGGGCGGGGGCCGCAGGGCGTTTGACTGCCTGATCGCTCCGGAAGTCGCCGGGGATCTTCGCACTGATGCCACCTTCCAGGACATCGCCCTGAAGGGGAATCAGCGCGGGGAAGACAAGTTCGAAAGGGCAATGACCGGTGAGGTCTTCGGGATCCGGGTTATCGAGGATGAGAATGTCTCGGTCAACTTCCCGGGCACCATCGATTCCACGAATGATCAGATTATCCGTTGCCCGGTCGTGGGCGATGGATACGTTGCCCGGATTTCCCATGCCAAGGGAATCGGGGTGCCGCAGGTGAACTTCATTCCGCCGAGCAAGGCGGACAAGAACGACCCCTACGGACTGGTCGGGATCATGACTTGGAAGATGTACGTTGCTGACGGGGGCATTATCAACCCGCTGGCGGGGGACATCATCAAGGTCGCAACGACCAGAGCGAAGAACACGACTCAGGACGACGATCAGGAATGGCAGTAACCCAGTAGGTTCCATCCGGCCGGGGTCATCGTGACAGTGACTGGCGACCTCGGTGGCTCCGGCCGGTTTTCAGGGGGACTCATGTTCTTCGGATCGATTCCGCACGACCGGATCATCAAAGCGTTCCAGGACAACGTCCCGGACTGCTACGTCAGAGACTATCGGGACAATGGTGGGTACATCACCATCTGCCGGGGCTACAAGAGCATCCCATGGGGCGGGCAGCAGTCCACGACTCCAGTCTATCGGAGCGTCCCGAAGGACACCCTCTGCAGCATTCCTCGAGGAAACGTCCGGTCCGCGACCATGTACCGTGGATTGGCATTGGTGCGCCCCGGCTGGAGGACGCAGTTCCGTAAGGCGATGCACCACCTGTCGGATATGCAGATGCGGAACATCACGAAATCATTGAAGTGCGGGGAGGTCTTCCCGGGGGTTAGTTAGATGCCGACCGTATCTGGAATCGTCGTAGCAACAGGCGGGCAGGGAACAGGCCGCACAACGCTGCTTGAGGTGGTGGACGAGCTGTCCCGTCCAGTGAACGCTGCAGACGAGACGATCCGGGCTCTTGCTGCGGACGCCTTCCGTGCCGCAGTTCGGACGATGAACCGTAAAGGTTCGTGGCCGTGGGAATTGATGGATGAAGACCTGATCATCTCTCAGGGCGTAGATTTCTCAGCCCTCGCGTCAGCTGTCAAGAAGCCATTGGCGATGCACATGTTGAGCGCGTCCGGCGGGGTTCGTGACGAGAAACTTGGGTACACGTCCTATGAC
>SDBU01007468.1_pt1 | contig 12595 bp, 7 predicted proteins | sample 2277071 | NCBI WGS metagenome assembly SDBU01 (sample SAMN10397929, study PRJNA504765) | marine sediment metagenome | isolation source: marine sediment core GS08_GC12, 126 cmbsf | place: Arctic Ocean: Gakkel Ridge, Loki's castle | collected 2008 | reverse complement strand
AAACTCCTTGCTGTATCTTCCTTGGGGACCCCTTTTCAATCTGACACCTCCGTCTCCATATTTTACCTGACTTTGGTGTCCATTATTTCCATCCTACCTAAGTAAATGCAGAATGTCTTGTTCTATATGTGAACGTCTATCTCGGCCAACTGTGCTATATATTCCTCATCTTGCAAGGACATCTGATTCCTAACTAATTGTCGAAGTCTCTTTGCTGGTTCTAAACAGTATTCTTGAAATTGCTGAGGCGTTACTATAGAAAGATCGGGGAATAATAGTTTCAGGAAGGCAGTTGCAATCCTCTCCACAGCAGTTATGTCTCTAATATTGCCACTACTGCGGGTGTTATCCTTTACCCATTGAAGATATTCTGGCCTCAATCTTAGCGCGTGTAGGATTTCGCCAAAATAATCCGCTTTCAGCGCCAATTCATTGCATAGACATTCCTTGTCGATTTTCCGAAGTTCCCATCCAGGCAAAAGACCATGGAAACGATCCAATAAAGCTGTAGATGCTGCTCCCCGAAGCCACTCAGGCAAAGTCTCAAAAAGGTTCAAAGCTTTGGGTTGAAAGCCAGCATCCAATGGAATATTAGGAATATTAGCTAGGAGCACCATCCCTGCCTCAGCTGTGCCCTGATATTGCATGACCCGGTATTCACCATGCTCCAAATAACCCTTGAGTGCTCCGATGATCTCGCCTTCGTTTGCAAGCTTAATTGTCTGAATCTCATCAAGAACAACTACGTCATAGCGACTGATTACTCCAGGAGTACGCGATGCCATATTAAAAAATAGTTGTGCTCTGGTAACTATACCTCCACTAACCAACCAGGCGTAACGTGATAGTTTAGAGAATACGTATGATTTGCCTGTTTGCTTTGGTGCTAGCTCAAGTAAATTAATGCGAGGTTGAATCATTGGGCATAATCGAGCGAGTAACAACACCTGCTGTTCTGGTGTATATGCTTCGGGGTTAAGACCCGTACTCCTAATGAGTAATTCTCTCCATTGCCTTAAAGTGAATTCTTTCCTTACCATGATGTAGTAATCTAAATCAACTATACTAGTCTGCATTGGCTTGAAGTCCACCATGCAAACCTCATATCGCTCTGGAGTATCTTCTTTAGGACGTCGCACTATTGTCCCGCTTCCCCACGCATTCCCATACAGTAGCAATGGGTGTTCGTTGACAATAGAGTCCGTAATTCTGGCATTCCCAATATCCAGACAAGGGATATCTAAGCTTAGTCTATCGAATTCTACATCAACTTTGACCGTATAAGCATCAAGAAGTTTCAGTGTACCCCCATTTTTCAACTCCAATAGAAGAGTCTCTTTTTGCTGTTTGTCTGGGAGGTGTTTGGATAAAAAAGCAGCTATCCTCATCTTATCAACTTGGCCATCGTGGGTATAACGGCTTACAAGCCAGTCAGAAACGTAATCAGGTATGGCGCGATCACCGCTGCTGATTTGCCGTGATAGTTTTTTGTCAATACTGACGTCGCTAAAATGGTCTACAATAAGCCTACTAATCTCGATGTCGGTCATGTTACCTACTAAACCTCAAATTCTTCTTCGAATGATTTTGATGCCACTGCGGCTCCCGATGTCTCCACCGTGAGTCTGAACTCCTGCATTAGGATATCGCCAAGAAAATCTATCTTTATTCGACCATTTAATTCTATCTTACGGCTCGTGAGAGATTCGCCGTTCATATTTCCATTTACTTTCGCTTTGGATCCGCCTAGAATTTGAGAAGGTACCCCACAGGTTGCATTGAACAGACTCATCCGTATCTCGGTAACAGTAACTGCAACAGTATTAGGATTTGCCATGTGAAAACATACTTCGTTTTCAACGCGACCTCGTCGAACTTCACCAGTGAGAGCGATTTCCAGTTCGAGAAATTCTACGGATGGCATTCTGGACCCTACAATTATTGGGGCGAAGACTTCTTGCGGTGTTAATCCACCGTGGACAGCGCCCCTTGGCCTGGATTCAATGCAAGAATACCCTTTGCTTACAAAATAGATGATTCCTTTTTCCCCTGTTATATCTTCATCTAAATTATGCAAATCACTGATGGTAAGTTCTCCACCGCTTTGGCATTCTGCCACCCTTCCGTGGGATACTTTGCAAGAATTTGGCTGAGGTAATCTTACCAATTGGACTTCATTAGGTAGTTCTGAGTAACCATGATCAGAAGAAATAATAATGGACAATTCCTTATGAAAGAAAGATTGGAAGTTTCTAGCTGCCGCAGATATTTCAGAAGCGATTTCTGCAAGAATCCGTTCTATATGTAGTTGCCGCGACTCTGGAGACATGGCTTTATGAATAACTTCATCAATTTCGTTGTAAAGGAAAAGATAGGCCTTCTTAGGTTCGCGGATTAAATCCTCCAGACTTGTAGTATTTGAGTTACCCCAGCCGATTTCTCTTTCTTCAATATTCAAAACCGTTGCTAGCAGGGAAGCATATTCGTCCGTCTCTTCATCTGGGTCGATTTGAGAAAAGATCTTTCCCGCAATCAGACTTGGCTTCGAAAGCCGCGTTTCTGTTGGGATGGCACTTATATGACCAGTATTTGACAAACATTTAATATCTGTTAATGCCAATGCATTTCTTAAAACACCGGCATGCTCCCAAGACATCCCATCGACAATAATGATTGCTATTGGATTAGTTCCTATATATGAGGAAATAACACCACGTAAAGCGAATGGAGCATAAGCATTTGTTCGACTTATTGAATCATAATTATTGACTAACCAATTCTCGAAATCTCTTTCACATTCTACTGTATCCTCTATTCGAGAAACTGACGAACACCAATAATAGAAAGGCAGATACTCTCCAGTTAACCAAGCTGAAACATTCTCCCAGCTTGAAGTAGAATCAAGAGGACTTGGCACAGGTATGGGTATAAGTTTCTTCAGATATTTTGTAAAATCTAAACTGTCTACATTTTTAGAAAATATTTCTAATATTTTCATTAATACTTCTGTCCATGAAGAATCAATTTCCCTACTATGTCTCCTAAGGTAATATTGTATCGAATGTTCTTCGCATTGGAGCACGCCTGAAAGACATTCGATTACTGACAGTATGTTTTGATCCTCAAGGGCAGCCTCAAGATAGTCATTGATGACCTGCGAAAAACTCGAAGGTATTTTTAATTGACGGGCCTTGTTGATGTCTATGACATCGAGAATTTGTTTCATGTCCTCCAATTCGGACAATTGAGCCCATCTACCTCCAAATTGTAGCGAATCAATCCGAACCTGATGCGGGTATCCTTCCACTACTTTCCGAAGGATTAGTGCTCTCGCTCTGTCGCAAGGATCACTTTTAAACAGCCATTGAACGACATTTGAATATGGAGTGCCTGAATTTACCCAATGTTTTATTTTTTGATCCCGAAATCCTAGAATGGTTGGATGGAGATTGTTATTCGCTCGCCCAAAGGCATATTCTTCAATCAGTGAAGCTAACTGAGAACGATTAAGAAGACACTCATCTGCCCAAATTGTACCGAGGGTAGTTTTAAGTAACCAAGTGAAAATATCCTCATTAGAGGTGCGAGGTGATTGCTTTGCCTGGTCAAGGATACCTTCTTTTACTATAACCCAGGGATCCTGTCTTAGTTCCGTTGGTAGTTGTTCAGCGGTAGTTCCCAATAAGTCAGCCAATTCTCTGCAAGGATCGGTCAGAGAAATAGAGATTTCTTTACGGCTACGATAATGGTCAAACCAAGAGAACATTGCTCTATTGTGTACTGCTATTCTAAGATCGATACCTGAATCTACAGAGTCATCAATTTGATGCAAAGCTAATATGTGGTCACTCTGCGAATTTACGTGCAGGAACTCATCACCCTTTTCAATATTGTAGGAATCTAATATTATATTGACTGTCATTTCAAGACTTCCCTAAGCACCTCGATGAGAATTGTCTCGCATTCGCCCGATGGAAGGGCTCTTCCAATGCCTTTTATTGATTCTCTTATGATATTTCGAAGATTGTCCCCCATTTGACTGATCTCGTCAACGGGAACAAAAGTACGCTGGAATCCATCTCCGCCACCAATGATCGTAAGGGAAACTTGGCCGTGATTAGGTTTGGATATAATGATTGCCTCTTCGCTATCATCAGGTATTGACTTAATCTCGGCTTCTTCTATTGCCTTTTTTGCACCTTCAAGCATACCGCGGAATCTTTCCAGCATGCTGTCCTGCCAATCGTCTGGCAGAGTACCTGTAATTTCTTTGCTCAATCGGGTTATTAGAGCCGGCTCTCCAGTTTCACGGTATATTGAAATTTCCCTTGCGATTTTACAAAGAACTAATGCATGCCCTGCGATACGAGTGTTCCTACGCTCCAACGGCAAACTGTCAAACCAGGATTTTAGAGATTCTATCCCTGATTGCGTATGTAAGTCTGGGCTTGAAAAGACTTCTTGTACGATACCACCAATATTCGGCAACAGTATTTTTTCAACAGCTGTATCAAGTGAATTCTTTATACCCCCAAATAAATCTGATACCGCTTCTTTAACGATTGTTTCCTTGCCTGTAACGGGTTGTAGCATTTCAGCCAACGTTTCTAAGAGTATTACGCGGACATCTCCATTATCACGTGCTAAAGGACGAAGAATTTGTTCTCTGAATAAAATACAATTATTGTCAAACTCCTTAGTTTCCCTAGCAAAAGAGGAGAGTCCTCGCCACCATCGAGTTACTTCTGATTTGATTTCCTCTAACAATTCCCCCTTGCCATTGTCAGAATTTATGCTTAATTGTAAAGCTAATGCTACTCCTAAGATAATCGCGTCTTGTTTTTCACCGATGTCTGTGAATATAAGACGACATTTATCGTTTTCCAAAACTGCATCATCAAGAACGTCTCCGGTTATTTTGGTAATAGTCCTGTTCTTTCTAAATTCAAACGAAATATTACCACGTTGAAAGTACCTTCTCATTACAGCTGCGAGGAGTAGTGAAATTGACCTCAACTTCAAGCCATAAGGTGACCTTCGTAATGTATTAATCACTTCTGACATTTCTATCGGGTTTTGTTTTGCTGTTTCCACTAGCGTTACTATTTCGTTCCAAATGGCATAAATTGGCTCATTCAAATTCTGAGAGGGCTGTACTATTTCATATGTTCCACCTTCCAGAGCCTTTAATATGTGATTATCGTGATAGAAAGCTTTGATAATCGTCCTCTCTTGAGCATTCGTTTCTTTTGCAACCAAAGTGGGCCCTTCGGGTAGAAGTAACTTATCAATAATATTTCTACGCGCTCGTTTCGCACTATCTGTACCTACATCAGTGACTGATTTTTCGTGGCTGATTCGTGGAGTCGAAGGAAAAACGTCACGCATGATTTCGGATACCGCTTCCCTTAACCGCGATACGCTCCTAATCTCTTTTAAAGGCGCTCCATTGGAATACCAATCGATAAGTTGTTTTTGAGGATCAAGAATCGGCGTAATTCTTTGACTAATAGCTTCCCGGTGGTCATTTTCTTGCTGTTCCCATTCGTCACGCAGGTCAGCACCAGGACCATATAGATTAGCTTGCACATTCTCTAGATGCATAATAGCTTCATGATTTCGTAAGAGGGTCGAAATCTTTAAAGGCTCCCGTGGAATGCCGAGTAGAATTTGTTTATGTTTAAGTCCAGTGGAAGCTATTGCTTTCGCCTGAGCAATTTCTTCCGTACTTTCGCAGAGAATAATCATCGCTTTTCCATCGATGAAATCACCAGTGTTGAGATTTGCTAAGAATTTTTCGACGTTTCTTAGATCAACAAAGTCAACTACATTCAGTTTAAAGGAGCGATCCAACATATAGTCATCAGAATATCCTGTTGCTGGTATGTCAGGATCAAGAGATAGTTTTGTCCAAATATTACGTAAATGCTGTGCGACCCCAACAATGTTAATTCTGTCTCTGACAGTACTTTCGAGTTTCTCTTCTAAGAGATCACCGGTCCCAGTACTTGCAAATCGATAGGTTCCATCAGCTACATTTTGGTGCAGGATCTTGCTCCGACCAGCTTCCGAACCGCAAAGGCTTTTCAATTTTTCTCTTAGCTCTGTGGCTTCGAGGGAATCTAATCCCATGCAGAGTCGAAGTACATTTTCTGTACAGGGTGCTCGATCGGACTGTATCACCGATAGTAGAGCCACTGACTTTATTATGCGTTTGCCAAGAATATCATCAGCTTCAATCTCAGTATCAATTTGTCTCAGTTTAGTAGCGACCCTACGGTACTCCGGATGCCCTTCTACATTTCTCGAAAAGAAGCCCCATAATTTGTCAGCAGCGAAAAGTGTTGGTTGATTTTTATCATTAAGTATGTCCATCTCGTTTACGAACGGTCCAATAGTATCTGAACCGCTATTTGACAAGAAAAGGAACATCGTTCTTTCGTTTTGGGCGACTCTTTGGCTAATCTTGGGTAAACAGAACGAAGACATTGGATGTAGCGGATATGTGCCAAGAGTTACGATGTTGTGAATTTCATCCCGGCGAAACTCGGGGAAAAGCTTTAGCCGATAGGCCGCATCGGTTATTTCATCAAAATAATCCTTCTGTAGGTTGTAAAAGTTCTTCCAATTAGTATCTTCCTGCTCTTGTATAAGAATTTGATCCATTAACTGATAGACTTCGTGATCCGTTGATTTCATATGAAATTCCCGAAATCGTCCAGATATTTTGTTCCATTCCTCCTGCTCACTTTTTGAAAGTCCAGAAGCTCGGTTTAGCGCGCTTAAGCCGACATATTCCTGCAATGACCTGTGGCAAACAAGATATAAATGCACTTGATGCACATGGCTATTATTGCAGCCCTTCTTTGCAAATTCTTGAATATGTTGCCCCTCCAAACCTTTGGGATCGTCAACAACCCGCTCCATATACCTTCCAAATTCATCCCAAATTGCACATATTCCTGCGTATCCCTTATCTTCAACTAGCCTTTTTGCAACAGCACTGTAAACTTCAGCTGGATACATTTGATGATGAGATAAGAACGCAGCGCCTGAACAGACCTTCTTGTGAATTTCACAGAACTTCTGATACGTTTCCGCTTTCATTTGCCTTAGTTGTTCATCTAATACATCTACTGATTCTAAATTAAAGAGCTTAACAGTTTCCTTGAGCATCTCATAAGTAGCCTTGTGCTCTCTTTTTAGCTCTTTAATCCGGTTTCTCGCTGCGGTAAAGGCTGTCTCTGGTAAGATGTCGCTAAGCCCCTCTCTCGCAAGTGCCTCATCGAGTCGAATCAATAATGAATCATCAAAGGTACCCCACCTGTCGCCCGTTAATAGAACTAGCAAGAATTTACCGGATAGCTGAGCTCTCTCATCGTGAAGTTTTGCGATTTTGCCAGGCCATTTACTTTCAAGTTTCTGGGAAATAGGTTTAAGGCAATTGGCTTTGAAACCATCGCTGTAGAGTCGCGCCAATACGAGTGCTAAATGGCTTTTACCAGTGCCATACGTACCCGTAATGAGTCGTGCGCGACGTGTTGCATCCACACGAAGGTTCTCAGCCATGTCTAATATAATGTCACTAGACGCTTCGGTTGGAATATATCCAGCTACTTTAGTATCATCAGTAAGGTCGGTCTCGATGTCTACAGAAGTACTGAATCCGGGACTAATCTTAATAATATCTTTAATCTTTAAATTGGTCATTGTGAATCCTCCTGACTTGTTTCTTCCGGATCCAGAACAATTCCTTGTCCAATTAAATTGGTAGCATGAATGAAATCCCTAGCAAGTCGTGAAATTATTATGATAGGCGCGCGTATACTGGAATTACTCGGCAAATTAGACTCGGTGTGAAGGAAATCATTGAAGAAAGCTTTACGTTCAGAGTTGGCCCAAGTTGCAACTATGTCATCCGTGTTTTCTACTATCACACCTCCCAAAGTGCGAGCCTGATTCTTTAACCATTCAGCTAAACTACCCCTTGGATAAGCACCAAGTATTATCCCCATCTCAGGCTTTGCTAAAACATCTATTCTATAGTCTATGTATTCCAGGCCACAAGACCTACCAATTGTTTGAATATCTTGAGTAGAAATTATACAACCATCTGACTGTAGAATAACCAGCGTAGGATAACGTCGAGACTGAAGCAATGCTATTACCTCTATGATCTTTTTTATGGAAGACCTCATAGCCTCTTATTCTCCTAATATTACCCCGTTTTTTTGGCTCTCTTCGATTGCCTTTGTTGGTTCAATCCCGTTGTTGAGCTCCATATAATATGCTCGGAGAACTGTTAAAGGCTGAATACCGCGCGAAATCGAGATTGAATTCAGTCCGGCTGTTCGGCTAATATGGAGAATACGACCTGAATACATTTCTTGAGTGTCATCTAGTATATCATCTAGAGTTCCTCGATCAATTCCGAGATATGTACCGACGTTACCAGGTTGAAACAACTCCGCAATATTTAAGGTTGTTCTATTAGCTTTGCTTGCCCAATCCAGGATCATGTAAGCTACGATGGTCACTGGCAAACTGTTCTTATCGGGCGATCTACGCAAATAAGAGCCATCTTCAGAACGCGCCAATAATCCTAAAGTGTCGCCCAGTCTTGTAGCCTTCATGGTGTGCAATAGTGGAGTAATGCACTTTTTCTCGATAACTGATTCTGATAACGCCCTAATTTTTAGCATACTCTGTTTGAGGTATTCTCTTGAAAATTTGCCAACAGAAAAAGAATTTGCGTAATGGGCGTAGAACCAGATATCGTCTGGGTTCATACATAATCCGTGGTGAATAACCCAATAGGAAGCATTTTCCTCAAGATTGGGATCGTAAGTAACCAATAGTTGACCGATTGGAGTGAGCTCAAAAACAGAAGAATGTTTTTGTCTTATTAGTCCACTAGCGCGAGCCCAATCTTTTAAAGCAAGAACCTGACGGTTGCCTAGCCCACCAAGGAGACGTTGCGCTTCTTGTATGTATTCTGGCTTGAAGATATTAGGGTCCACGTTGACTGTTTTTAAACATAAGCGCATCCATTTTTCTTCAAAACCAAAGGTTTCAGATAGACCCATTACATGTCCCCCATGTTCTGCTTCCTTTCTTGGTCATAGACTCGACTGCAATGCAACGAGCCTTAACACATTCTAAGCAGCCAGTGCACTTTTCAAAATCGATGTTGTAGCTTCCATTCACTGTTAGGGCTCTTGCTCTACAGTAGCCGGAGCAAGAGCCACAACGTACACAAGCTTGAAACTTCTTGAGTTGCCTTTCAAATCGCTGAATAAATAATCGGAGGTTTTTCCTAGGTACATACTGGATACGAACAGTATTTCTAGGCCTTACGATCTTAACGAATGCTATTGTTTCCAGATTATGATCAATAATCTCGGCTTTGTATATTATTCCATCATCATAGATTGACTGGAGTCTACCAAACGGTTTAAGGTATTCTTTCAGACTTTCATCTGTGGGTTTAGTAAGTTTATATGTGTAGGTCCTTTCTTCGACCATACACGTTTCTTTGTTTAATGATGCAGAATCGAGTTCCAACCCACGGCCTCCTGCCCTAACCCGCCAACCCTCACGAGCAAATTGATCGGGGGATGGATGGCCTACTGATGATGCGTAGTTGAAGAGGAGGGTCTTCCATTTATTATGTTCCTGTTGGTAGTAATTCTCAATTAATAGGTCTGACCACCGACTATTCAACGGGCAAGGGAGACATCCGACTCTTCGAAAACCAAGTTTGTACATGAAATTAAAGTGTAGGTCATGGCTTAACGTATACGCCCAAACGTCAATATCTCTCCAACCACGTATTGGGCTGGCAAGTATTTCACCAGCCACCTTGTGTTTGTAGGTTATGCGTTCATATAATGCTCTTCTTCTCGATTCAGATGCTCGAATTCCATCAAATGTCAACACACCTTTACTGTGGATATCTAGAGACGATACCAATGATGAGATAGGAGCTGCCTTATGAGAAGAGCAACACCAACGCTGAATCCTGGAAGGAGGTCCGATGAGCTTTGCCATGTCCCAAAAGCTTACAATTGGTTTTAGCAAAAGGAATGGGATATTAGGATTCTCGGTGCGAAACGCATCTAAATATGCATACGTATGACTAGATTCTATCGTTGTGTCGGTCATGATGTGTAGAATCGTGGCTCGCCCAAAAGCTTGTCTGACTAGGTGAGATACTAAAGCGGAGTCTTTGCCACCCGAGAATGTGACCATGGGGACATGATTTAGAAACCGATCCGCGCAATCACGAATGAATTCAATAGCTTCAAATTCTAGTGAATCTATATGTGACTTATTCGCATAGTATATAAGGTTTTGCATACTGGACGTAGCGTGGTTTAATCTTGAAAAAATCGAAGAGCGAGAGCCTATTTTTTGAATTACGGGAATTGGATTACCAAGGTAACGAATTTGTGCGATCTTCTCTCCATTTTGAAAATAGGCCTGCCCAGAATTCCACAGATTAAAATCACAAATATTCCGCTCTAAATCTTGAAATGCTAACTGATCACGTAAGAAAGAAATTTCTTCCGCAAAGACAGGGGTAAGATCCTTCGCCACGGGTTTGTTGTGTGTGGTTCCGCATAATTCGCACTTAGACGTGAGTAAAGGCACGTTGCAATTAGTACACCACCATACTCCTGTCATGGCATCTCCTTCACTAGTTTAGAAAAATGATTTACCAAAGCGATACCAGCTGCCTGCCTCAGAAGGACAATGTTTACCGAGTTCTTCAAGATTTCTTCCATCTCGTCCGCTGTTTTTACATAGCCTTGCTCCACGATAAAAAGACCAGATTCACAGAGTATCCTCAGCGGATTCTTCAATATAATTCTCTTACTGCGCATTAACCGATTTCGAGAAGATCCTGCGAAGATCTTATGAATCTCGGCATTATCTACGTCCAGAGGTAATTGCCTATTCCTCCGATCTTCATAGAACTTGTTAAACCGTGTAACGACATCATCAAGCTTACACTGCCCAGAGCCATTCATTGTATCTAAAATTGAGAGCAGCAATACTGGTTTGTAAGCAGCCAAGAGATTTTCAGTCATCAACCGTATTAATTTCTGTACAGAGCTACTTGTTACAACAGAACATTCCATCATTTTCTTCGGGTATTCTGGTGTCTGAGGTGTAGGAGAAAATAGCTCTGTCGCTGAAAACATATGCTCTTCATTATTCTTACTGACTAAACGTACTTCAGCAGCTGTTCGAGCTATCGTCCTTTCCTCGACTCTCTCTCTTAAATCCCAATTGCGTTCAGCAACTCTAACAATGCGAGGGTGATGATCAAGTATAGCAAGTAGGTTTTCTCTTTTAAGCACGTATTCCTTGTTTAGAGCGTTAAATATTTTATTCCAACCTAATGGCCCGGCTGCTTTCTCGAGCAAATCTATAACAGTTGTTTTAATGCTCGAATATCTATTCAGAGACCAAACAGCTAATCCGTAAACTCCTCGTCTAGACATCGCAAATGTTTCATCATTGCTAAGACATCTATGAATCCGTGAGTTCGTTATTGAATGAGTACCTCCATAAATGTTTCTTGCCTGTGAAGCTATTTCAGTGTAATGGGTTGGATGCCCAATCGTCTCCAAGACTTTTTGAATCAGCTCTTTCAAATTCTCGCCACTTAATACTTTCCATTTTTCATTGGTGAATACGTACTCACCTTTGATAACAAACATTTTGAGAGACGCAAGATACTCTATAGCATCAGGGCTGCATACATTCCCAGAGTCACTTGACGGGCAGGATTCTTTACATGAATTCGTTAAACGATATGCTAAGTCCAATATATGCATCTGTCCACCACAAGAACCCATTATTTCACTAATCATTGTCTTCATTTCGTAACATGAATCACAATGGTAGGTGTTCAAGCACACAAACTTATTCCTAGTTTTCAAGACGAATAGTGGAGACAATTTAAGCAGATTAACAAAAACAATATGATGAGGATTATCAGACCATGGGAGTTTCATCACAGCTTGCCTCATAAGATTATCTGTCCGAAGGATACCACCTCCGGAGTACAACACTGACGAAAATGTCTCAAAAAAAGGTTGTAGCAAGCACATTGCCTTTGATTCAGAAAGAATGTTTCGGGCTTCTTTTTCCAGTTGGCTGATTCTCCCCGGGGTTATTCCCATATCTTTGGCCATTTGCTTTAATGTCTGTGGTGCGTCTATACCAATTCCGAGGCGCCGTTGGAGGATTAGTTGCTTTCGGTTGTCCTTAACAATTGATAGCAGGGAATCGATCCAAGTCGAGTATGTCCCATAGCCTTCAAAATCATAAAAATAACTATCTGGGTGTAATAGGACATCTTCCTTTTGAAGGCCTAATGGTAAACCCCGGACTTTTTCAGTTCTATTCAAGAGTTTCGAAATATAAGTTCTTATCTGCATTTCTTCATGACCGAAACGACAACATATTTAAATATGATATTTAGTCGAAACTCCTTGCTGTATCTTCCTTGGGGACCCCTTTTCAATCTGACACCTCCGTCTCCATATTTTACCTGACTTTGGTGTCCATTATTTCCATCCTA
>SDBU01007467.1_pt1 | contig 12595 bp, 9 predicted proteins | sample 2277071 | NCBI WGS metagenome assembly SDBU01 (sample SAMN10397929, study PRJNA504765) | marine sediment metagenome | isolation source: marine sediment core GS08_GC12, 126 cmbsf | place: Arctic Ocean: Gakkel Ridge, Loki's castle | collected 2008 | reverse complement strand
CCGCTCCGGCACCACGATCAGATGCACGTGGTTGTCCATCAGACACCATGACAAGAAGCGCAGGCCGAAGCGGTCCCCCTGCTCGCCCATGAGCCGCAAATACTCCCGCCGATCCTCGTCGCACCGGAAGACACGCATTGACCGAACACCGCGTTGGGTGACGTGGTGAGCCCATCCCGGCGCCACGACCCGTGCTATCCTCGACATGCCGACATCCTATCACTATCCTCCCGGCTTGGCAAGCATAAACCGGTATTATGTCCTGGGAAGCCGCTGGAACCACGTTGCCCTATTGCGCAGGTGACTTTCCGGACCCCACGTGTTCTTGGATACTACGCCGTTCGGCATTCAAGAGGCGCTGATACACGATGATCCCGTAACCAGGAATGAAGATTCTGAACACCTGCAGTGACGTTAGAAATGCGTCCAGCGAGAAGACCGAGGCAGCTCCTTCGGCAAGCCCTTGGCACTTGCGCCAACGGGAGACAAGAAGGAAGTGGAGTATTGCCATGCCGATGAGGTTCACTGCAAGAGCGGGGCCAAGAGCCGTGAGAACCCATTCAGGTATGCCGTCATCGGGCGTGTTCTGCCATCCGTTAGCCCAACAGATGACGAACGATCTTATCACTAAGACGGTCACCCCGAACATGAGAGCGTTATGGAGCCCGATCATACACATGCCCCACTTCACGAAAGCCGAGGGACGTTCTTGCTCTGTGCCATTCTTCAAGCTACACTCCCCTTATCTCAACGGATTCAACGTTCGATACGGCTTGAACGGACAGGCCACAACCTGAGGACTGGGCAAGGGCTCGTACGTTGAGGTGCAGTCAAACTCTCTCATCTGCACAATGTCATGAGTGTTAAATGGCTCATCCATCTCCCCAGTCCAACCTCCGTCGACAGTCGTCCATGTATACCCGGTCGAGACATCGACTCCAAGTCCAATGCTCACACCCCAGTCTCCGCTGGCGGAACCAGGTCCGGCTGCACGACTGTTCCTGGGACACAATAGCTATTTCACTCGTTTTGCGCGGCTGCCCTTCGGCCGGCCGGGGCGGCCCGCCATCGACCGGCCCCTGCGCCGGCTGACGTGGAAAGCCCAGCCCGGCGCCACCGCTCGTGCTATCCTCGACATGCCGTCATCCTATCACTATCCTCCCGGCTTGGCAAGCATAAATTAGTATTATGTCCCGGGAAACCCCATAATAGGTGCCTGGCACCGTTGGGCCCGTTTGGGCACCGTGAATCGAATCGCATCGCTATTCGCTGAGCACTTAGTCCTGAGTAGGTAAGTTCATGGCAGAGGCCATGAATCGAAGGGCTATGCCCCGAAAATCGGCACTTCGACCTCCGTCCGATCTCGCACGGCGCGGACGGCGCAGAGGGTGGCCACGGTGCTGTTGGCGCCGTCGGTCAGGGGGGTCCGGGGCTGGCGATCGTCGAGGATCGCGTCGAGCCAGTCCGCAATCTCAGGCATATACGGATGTCCTCGGATGCGTTCCGCTTTGATAGGCCTGAACTCGGGGTGAATTTCGTCGGCCGTTTGGGAGATGGCCACGGTATCGCGGTCAACCGTTCCGTTGGTGCCGTAGACCCGGACGTTATAGAACGGCGCCATGTCGCAGCGCGGGGCGTAGAGCGCCGCCACTTTGGCGATGGTCCCGTCCTCAAACTGGAACATACACACCTGGCAGTCGTCGTTCTTCATCTCGGGGAAGGCCACGCGATTGCTGTAACCCATGACACGTGTGACCTCCTTGCCCGAAATCCAGCGCAGGGCGTCCAGCGGGTGGCTCCCCCCGCCGACGAGAGGGATCTCGTGTTCGAGGTACCAGTTTCGCCCGGTCAAGGGGTCGGTCTGCTTGGCCTGTTGGAGCAGATTGTGGATATAGTCGCCCTCCATGTAATACACATGGCCGAGCCTGCCGCTACGGGCAAGGCCATGGATAATCTCGAAGACCGGATTGAAGCGAAGGATGTATCCAACCTCGATCTTCAGTTCCGGATGGGCCGCCGCGGCTTCCACCATCTCGTGCACGTCCTCCTCAGTATTGGCGAGAGGCTTCTCCACAAGGACGTGCTTTCCGGCGGCGACGGCGTTCAGGAAAGGCAGCTTGTGATCATTGTCGCCCGTGTGGATGGTGATGGCTTCGATTGCAGAGTCGTCGTAGAACCGGTCATCGGTGTAGAGCTTTGAGATGCCGAGTTCGTCGCCTGCCTTCCGGAGCCGTTCTTCGTTGCGGTCGCACAGGGCGACGACTTCGGATTTGCCGGACTGCACATGACAGCGTGCGTGGGCCATGCCGTTTCCTCCAAGCCCCACGACGCCGACTTTGATCCTTCGCTCAGACATGTTTCGCGATCCCCCTCAGCGCTTGAATTCAGATCGGCGTATAAGGCTGCTCGAAGAACCTTATTCTGCCGTGAACAGTATCGCTTTGTCCGGGTTCCAACGTGCCGAAGTATAAGCCCATGTCCGTGCAGGGCCAGTGGCTCCAGCCGAGGATGATGGCGTCCGGCGAGGACATTTCGATAAACTGCTGCACGGGCCGGCCGAGCGCCATCCGCCACGCGCGCACGGCGCCCGCCATCGCCTGGATGTGCGGCTGCCACATGTAGGCCTGGTGCAGACCGATGCGGGCCGCAACGTCGGCTTTGTCGCGCACGGGACACCACTTGAGCCAGCGCTCCTTTGGCGCACGCAAGGACGCGCACGGAGTCCACACCCGGCCTTCCGGACCGGCAGGCAGTTCACAATTCGCCTGAAACGAGCCGGCCCAGCGGTGGATCAGGCAGACCCAGGCCCACGCATCCGGCCAGGCAGACTCGGAGTCGTTGTACAGGGTGACCTCAAAGGTCAAGTCGTCTTCACCCACTGTAGCGGACACGCCGGCCCGGCCCGCGACCGACTGATCCTCGGATGGCGGATGGTTGGAATAGGAGATGCGGCCCTCAGCATCTGTCGCCCATTGCGCCGGGGTCGGATACTCCCATTGTCTGTCCTGCAGGCCGAAACGCTCGCACAGCCGGAGCGTCCAGAAGAGTCCCTCCGCGCGATTCCATTCCACGACAAGCGCAGGGATTCGTTCCCGCTTCAGCTCTGCCGGTGCGCGACCGGACGCGAGGAAATTGGGAACAGAAGTGACCGTAAGCATTATTCGGTCTCACGAGGCCACATATTGGAGAATTCCGGACGATAGCCTCGCGATGTCCGCCTGTTGCTGAGCGCTGTCAAGGAGCCTTCCCTTTCTCAGGCCGGCATCAGCAGTTGGCTTTCATCCATGACGCACCATTGGCAAGTGAACTCACGCCCCGCGCCGTCGCGGAGCGGCGGACTAGTCACAATTTTGCCAAAATCCAGAGGCGTGAAATAGTCTGTCTTGCCTTCCTCGGTCCGGAAGATGTTCACGTCTCTCGCGGTCTCAACCTGCGCCAGGTCAATCAGGTCCCGCATTGCAAACCGGCGGACCGCTGCATTGCCGATGGCCGCCATGCCGACCAATCCGCGCTCCTCCAGCATCCTGCCCAGACGGTTGAAGTCGGGATGTCGAGATCCGTAATAGGAGCCGTCCGCTGCAGGCTTGGGCTGATAGTCGGTCATTTTCTGTCTAATAATCGAGCCATCGGGTTGCCGGACCCGCACATTCAGAGGCAGGGTGTGTCTGTACGGCACGTCACAGACCCATTCCCCAAAATGGTGACTCGTTGAGGTCTGATAGGTCATGCCGAACAGAACGACCTGGGTATTGAGCGCGAGCATGACCCCGAAGCAGGAGCGCAGGTCAAACGGCGATAGCGCCGGATCAACTTCCGTGATGACCTTGGCTCTCCGGCCGATGGCCGCGAAACTGTGACGGTAGGCCGTACTCCTCACGGCATCGGCACGGAGACGGGCAGTCTCAGTGATGATACCCATTTCGGACGGGTCGTTCCGCGGGTCGATGAGGGGATCTTTTTCGGCCTCATGTGCGAAGGTGAACGTGGGAGCCACCAGCGTCCCCGTCGGGCCCAGGACCTCGAGCAAGGCGTCCACAACGGTGCCCGCGCCGCCCGCCACGTACCCGACGGTCCGCATGGCGGAATGGATGAAGACCACGTCGCCCGATTTCAGACCCAGCTTGCGCAGGCCTTCGGCTATCTCGGCCCGGCTGACCGTCGGGAGACCTCTGTACCTGTCTGGTGCGCTCACGTTGCTCACCTCTGCTGGTCTTGCGGATAAGGCATGAGGAAACAGCGGCTTCCCGAAATAAGATTCGGGTGGCACGGCCGGTCTTGCCCGGCCGTGTTTCGATATGGGATAGACACGGCGGGACAAGGCCCGCCGTGCCACCCGCCGGAAAGCAAAACCGCGCACGGCCCCTCGGCCGGATTACTTAAAGTGCAGCTTGGCCAGGAAAACGCTGTTGTCGCTTCCGTGTTTCTCGCAAACGCGTGAGTCAAAGTTATCGGGCGGATTCGTCTGCATCCATTCCGCTACGACCACCCAGATCTCATTCTCGTTCACTTGCGTGACGCCGAAGTTCCCAAGGCGCGCTCCGCGTTCAGGCACAAGGACCCGTTCGGTCTCGCGAATGACGCAGAGCCGATCCTTGTCAACCTGCGCTATGAACAGGGGCGCGCGGTGCCTGAACACGTGGTCGTTGTTGGCCCCGTGACGGTTGTAAACGAGGTACAGGTCATCCCCGTGCGTCACCCAATGCTGTTGGGTGTTATAGTTGCCGAGGTCCGTGCCGTCGTCGAACGTCCACCGGCGAGGCCGCCCAAAGTGCAGCCCGTCCACGCCAACGGCCACGTGGCCCGCCTCATTGTTTCGAATCGTCAGAAAGTAGCGCCCCCCGGCGTACGCCAGCGAGGGCTCAGCGAATCCCCTCCCGCCGGGGACGGTCAGTTCCGTTCCGTGCTCAATATAGGTGAGCGTCCTGCCGTCGAAGCCGCATCGCATGACCGTGCACGCAAGCTGAGCCTCAAACACGCCTTCCGCTGTCCCAGGCATCACGTAGTACGTGGGGAGGAGAATCTCGCCGTTGGGGAGATCGACCCGCTGGGTGGAGCCGGCGCCTTCGGAGTAGAACTTGACCGGATCGGGCACATCCAGCCTCTTCCAGGGGGCCCATGTCCGATTGTTCGCATCGTATGCGCTGTAGATCGTATTCCTCGGCTTGGGTCCGGATGGGATATTGTCGTTCTCGTATCTCACCGTATGCCCGGTACCGAGAAGCACCCCGGTCTTTGCGTGCCATGCGGGCCAGAAGTCGCAGACGCCCTCTTCAAAACCGTACTCATTCGTGGGGCGTCGGCTGAACGCGTCCTTATGCGAAGCGGGCCCCGACCAGGTCTTGCCGCCGTCGTCCGTGCGCATGTCGTTGATTTCGTAAAACACATCCGACCCGGTTAGGCGGAGTTTGTGCATAGTGACGACGACGATGGGCGGATCGCCAGGAATGGCTCCCGGACGCGCATGCACCCAGCAGGTCTTCCGATCGTAGCCGCCGGTGATTGTCTGGAGTTCGATCTCAAACACGGCTCGCCTCCTTATCTGTGACCCAAGTGATATACCGAGTGCCTGCCCGGTCCGTATTACTTCAACGACATGGTTCTCTTTTGAAAAGAGCCGCCTGTAAAAGAATTCCCCAATAACGGCACGCAATTGGTATCAGATGCTGGGCGAAAGTGCAAGCACAGGATAGTCTCTGAGAACGGCCTTCAGAGGTCACAAATCACATTTCAGCTGTTGTTGACAGGTCACAAGCCACAACATATGATTCCGCAGGTCCGGAGACTATCCGGTTCAAGTACTGAGCGAAATGACCTGGGTGCGTACGGCGGCGCGGACACCTCTCGGATGGGGCCGAACGCGAGAATAGTCTCTGTCGTACGAACGCACGGCCGGCACGCGCTGGACGTCGACGCTCCCGTGGACGTGAGTCGGAGAATAATCAGGCTTTTTCGATTCTCCATCCGAAGGGCAAAGACCGGAAAGAGGAGGGTTGTATGATGCCGTCGTGGAAGACGAACATGTGGCATGACACACGGCTGAGGTTTTGGGGGCTTGTGGTGGCTGGAGTAGTTCTTTGCGGGATGGTCGGTTCCGACGTGTATGGTGAGGAACCCCCCGCGGATCCAGCGCTTGTCCTTCACTACACTTTCGACGAGGACCCAGGGGCTGTGGCCAAGGACCTCAGCTCATACGGCAACCACGGAGAGATCGCCAAGGCCGAATACCTCGAAGAATTCGACGGCCGGCGCGGCGTGCTGCGGTTCGGCGGCGAGGGTTCCGTGCTCAACTGCCCCGATTCGGAGTCTCTGCGGTTCGACGGCGACATGAGCTTCGAGATGTGGGTGCGGCTCAATGGCCCCGTCAAGGCCAGCTCGGGCATGATCTTCGGCGATCGGGACAACTTCGCGTTCTGGGTGGGATACTGGCACACGCTCGTGTTCGCCTACTACGGTCTCAACGCCGAGCTGCGCACACACGAGACCATGGTGGTGCCCGTGGAGCGTCGCCTCATGAGCGACGCTTGGTCGCACGTTGCGGTGGTGGTCGCGTATCCGCGAATCCGCTTCTATCACAACGGCGAACTGGTCCGCGATGCGTACATGCCCTTCCCGGGCATCCAGAAGAGACACAGGCTGCCAAACCGGATCGGCGCCTGGCCCGGTCGCCACGCCCCCATCGACGTGGACGAATTCCGGATGTATCGGCGGGCCCTGACCGCGGCGGAGGTCGCTGCGCATGCAAAGGGACAAGATGTCCCGCCGGGTCGAGAAGATGAGCTGGCCGTCGAGCCGCATTGGTACGAGGACAGCGTGAAGCTGCGCCTGTCGTGCAAGGGGGCGGACTACAAGGATCACACGGCCGAGATGACGCTGCTTCAGGGGGACTCCGCGCAGGCGGCCGCTCCGCAGAAGGTGCCTCTGACAGAAGCTTTCGAAGGGTCGGGCCGCTACGTGGCCACGGTGACGTTTCCGCTGACCGGTCTGGAGGGCAAGTCACTGGATGGGGTGGCCCGCATATTCGGCCCCGATGGCGCATTGGTCAAGACCGTCTATCGGCACGCTTCCCTGAAGAAACCGGACTGGGTCCATACTGCGGAAGGCTATTCGGACAAAGTCCTGCCGCCCTGGACGCCGGTGGAAACTGCACGGAAGCCGGACGGCAGGCTGGAGGTGCGTGTCTGGGGCCGGCGGCATGTCTTCGGGGTAACGCCGTTTCCCCAGCAGATTGAGACACGCGGGGCAAGGATTCTGGCCTCGCCGATCAGCTTGAAAGGCCGTGCGAACGGCAAAGCCATAGCCTGGAAGGACAGCCGCATCAGGCTGAGCGAGACCTCCAAGATCGCCGCGTCCCTTGAACACATCTGCGAGAGCGACAGCGCAACGCTCCGGGTTCACACGAACATCGAGTACGACGGCTACATGATCTTCGACTGTGAGATCAAGGCGCGGCGCGACCTCAACGTGGAGGAGCTGACGCTGGAGATTCCACTGCGGACGCAACACGCAACGCTCTGCTTCGGCAGCAACGTCTATCCTGAGAAGAAGAATCCCCGGATTCCGATGAGCGTACTCCACATGGGCGCGGTTGAGAAGGATCTGGCATTCCGCTTCAGCCCAAACATATGGCTCGGCGACGAGGAGCGGGGGTTGTGCTGGCAGGCGGAGTCCAACGAAGACTGGCACTACGCCGATGAACAGAAGGCGATCGAGATTCTTCCGCGCGGCGAAACCACGATCTTCCGAGCGAACCTGGTGGACGTGCCGACTCGCCTAGGCGAGGGCGAGGTGCTGCGCTACAAGTTTGCGCTGCTGGCCACGCCGGTCAAGCCTCTGCTTCGCGATTCCTGGGACCTTCGGATCGTTCGGTGCGAACCCTACGGCCGGGCTCTCTCCGTCCCGGACGAAAAGGTCCACGGCAAGCCCGCGATTCAGTACTACCGGGAAACGGGCATGCGTCACCTGTTCACCACCGAGTGCGACATGTGGCCCTACCCCATGCCGGTGCACGAGCCGTATTCCCGTCTGCTGCACCGACTTAACGACCAGCTCCACGCCGCCGGCCTCAAACATCACAACTATATGATCCACGAGCGCTTTGCCGCCATGGCGGCGGAGTTCGACATCCACGGCCTCCACATGTCGAGGCGGCCGTTGAGGACATACAGTCCCGGCCCCCACAGTCCGCCCGGCACTCCGCGCCCTGGACCCATAGGAATGGAGTACGGCGCGGATTCCCAGGGAACAGTCGCGTATTGCACGAGGAGCAAGGCGCTGCAGGATGCCTGCGTTCATGCCCTGGCCCGGCGCTTGGATGTGTACGGCGACGACGGCGTTTACCTGGACGGAACGGCCGTTCACATAAAGGCCTGTCGGAACATGCTGCACGGCTGCGGATATCGCGCGGAGGACGGCTCGATCCGCGAGACCTATCCAGTGTTCGCCAATCGGGAGTTCATCAGGCGGATCTACACCGTGGTCAAGCAGAGAAGGCCCGAGGGCATCCTCGATGTCCACTCTTGGTACTTCAATCCGGGCGGGTTGACCTATGCCGACATGCTCTGGACCGGGGAACAGTGGTCTCATTTGAGGTACACTGGCGCGAAGCACATCGCGTCGGAACTCACCCTGGACATGTTCCGCACCGCGTTCACCGGCCGCCAACTCGGCGTGGCGGCCGAAACCCTGGCATACCGCCTCGGCCCGCAGATAAAAGTGGCGGCGATTTCGCTGCTGCACGATATCCCGGTTCGGCCCAGCACCCCCGGCTTTGACCAGGCGAAGGACTCGTCCTCAACCCCTGCAAAGGGCGGGCCGAGAGGCCGAGAGACCTATTTCGACATTATGGTCAAGCTCTGGAAGATGCGCGATCGATTCGGCGCGAGAGACGCAGAGAAGCTGTTCTACTGGAATAATCAGGACTATGTGCGCGTGTCGCCGGAAAACTGCTACGCGACGCTGCTGAACCACCCGAACAACGGCGTCCTGGCCTTCGTCTCGAACCTGCGACCCGACGCGCAGACCGTGACCGTGGAGTTCAACCTGAACAAGCTCGGCCTGCGTGACAAAACACTCGACGTGTTCAACGCACTGACCGACGAGCCCATTGCGATGACCGCGGACGGCAAGCTCTCTGTTCCTCTGGGCTCGGAGGAATGGATATACGTGTGGCTCCGGCCGAGCGGAACACAATGAGCGTATTACGGTCCTTTTCATGAAGGGAGGGTGAGATTATGTTGCGTGCGACGTTACGCAAGTCCTGGTTAGCGTTGTTGGGTTGCTCAATTCTGTGTGCGACAGTTCTGGCGGCAGCAGGAGAAAAGGGAGTGGCTGAGAAGAAAAGCAGCGAAGCCTGGGCCAACCTGCCCCTGCCCAAGATCGGCGTGCGGCAGGTTGATAATTCACCGCTTTACGAGACGAGGACTTACGTCTGGATACGGATGCCGCAGATCCCGCTTCAATGGGGTATCGTACACAACGTGTTCGACATACAATACGAGGAGCCCCACGGCCTGGAATTCCTTGGGTCTCGCGTGCTCGAAGGAGGGGTGCTCGAGGTGCGCCATCGCCTCGGCAGTCAACCGCATCTGATTCTTGTGAGCGAACTGACTCCTGAGCCCGGCAAGGTGAAGTTCGAGGTGCGGCCTGAACTCGACCCCACGATGGGCGCCGACAAACAGATCCCGGAGGAACTGCCCCGAATAAACATGTGTCCCACGCTCAAGCGGGCCCGGGGTTGCTTCGACTCTTATCCTGATCCGTTTCCGGAGATCATCAGCCGGTGTTTCATTTTTACCGACAAAGGACGGACTTTCCTCGACACTATCCCCCGCGGGAAAGTTGCGAAGAGATATGGAGCATCGGACGATGACCCACGGAACAACCCTCCCTGGATTAGTACGTACTATTCCAGGAGTTTCACCGTTCCGATCATCGGGGTGGTCTCGCGAGATAAACAACACCTCATTGCTATCGCGAGCGACACATCAAACACGCTGTGCCAGGCGTGGGCGCCGTGCATACACAACTATCCCGAGTGGGCGCCGAAAGATGCGCCTCCTGAGGAACGGCGATGGCGCATGAATGTCTACATCATGCCCAATGATCCGGAGGCCCTGCTGGAGAGGGTGGCCAAGGACTTTCCAAACGCTCCCAAGCTCCAGGAAAAACGCGTTCCGGCCGAAGGTTAAGGACCAATCACGAAGCCCAGACGGGCAGTGAACGTGTGGTTCAAGAACGAAGATCACGTTTGAAAGAGAGGTGACACAGTGCAAGGCGACCAGATTCGCGAGCGGTTGCACAGCGGCGAATGCGTGTACGGAACGCATATTGCCGGGCTGAGCAACCCGAAGGCCATGTCCATGATGACCAAGGCGGGGTTGGACTTCGCGTTCTTCTGCGCGGAACACATGCCCCTCGACCGAAGTGAGATCTCGACGTTATGCCATCTTTTCGCCGCAAAAGGCATCTCGCCCATCGTCAGAATTCCCTACCCGTCCGCCCGCCTGGCGACCATTGCTGTGGAGGGCGGCGCGCAGGGGGTCGTCGCGCCCTACATCGAAACCGTGGAACAAGTGCGCGAAGTGGTGAGCGCCATGCGGTACCGCCCGATCAAGGGCAAGCTCCTCGCGCAATTTCTCTCGGGCGAGCGCAAGCCAAAGCCGAGGACCATCGAGTTTCTCAACGACTTCAACCGCCACAACTACACGATCATCGGCATAGAAAGCGTGGCCGCCTATGAGAATCTGGATGCGCTGATCGGCGTGGACGGAGTGGACGGCGTGTTCGTGGGTCCTCACGACATGACCGTCTCGCTTGAGGTGCCGCTGGAGTGGAACAATCCTGAGTTGCATCGCATTTTCGATGATATAGTCGTTCGCTGCCATGCCGCGAATGTGGGCGTAGGCGTGCATATGTCCCAGGCCATTTCCTCCATCGAGCAAATACGACATCTGATCGGTCTCGGCATGAACTGGGTGCTTGACGGCGCGGACGTGGCGTTGGCAATGGTCGGTTTCAGAGAACGGCGCGCGGCCCTGGGCCTCCCCGAGCAGCCCGCGCCTTCGGAGGTCCGCTCTCCGAGCGTTTCTTCGTGCCTGATCCCAAGCGAGGGACAGGCCGCTGAGAAGGACGACACGTAAGTCAACGAAAGGGTGCGTCGTGGGAGTGCACGTCAGGGAACTGCTTGACCTGACCGGACGAGTGGCGGTCGTGACGGGCGGGGCCGGAAAATACGGCCGCCAGATCGTCGCCGCCCTCGCTGAAGCCGGGGCCGACACGTACACGGCCTCCCGTAATCTTCAGGCGCAGGAGGACGTGGCAAAGGCGCACCGTGATAAAGGCGAGAAAGTCACGGCCCTTCGCTACGATCAAGGCGACGAGACATCCATCCTTGCCCTGCGCGACGAAGTCCTTGAGCGCAGCGGCAGAGTGGACGTGCTCGTGAACAACGCCGTAGCACGGGGCATGCGGGACTTCTCCGACGACGCCTCGCTCTTTGCCGACAGCATGCGTGTCAACGCCACGGGGTTGTTCATCATTACGCGTGCCTTCGGCGATGTCATGGCCGAGCAGGGCCGGGGAGGCTCCATCATCAACATCGGCTCCACCATGGGCATGATCGGCCCCGATCGGTTTCTATACGCGGGCACTGACATGAATCCGTTTGTGCCGGATTACTTTTTCCACAAGGGCGGCATGATAAACTTCACGCGCTTTCTCGCCAGCTATTACGGCCGGAAGGGAGCCATCCGCTGCAACTGCATCTCGCCGGGCGGCTACGGCGTGCAACAGCCTGAGGCCCACCTCAAAGCCTACAACGCCCGCACTTGCCTTGGCCGAAGGGCCAATGACACTGACCTGAAGGGCGCCATCGTATTCCTGGCGTCCGACGCGTCGCTCTACGTTACAGGCGCGATCATCCCAGTGGACGGCGGATATACCGCCATGTGAATAGAGCAGGCCACTGGCCCGAGCGCGATGCTTGGGTCCGATCTCCGCACGCACGTCAGATTGGACTTGCAAGCGGGCCTCGTCTGTTTGTGAAGCCGATGACTGTAGGGCGGCGAGACGGATCGTGCTCACGCTCAACCTCGCCGGACGGACGCTGCAGCGCTTTGCGCTGATATGACTTGTGGATCGGCGTCCTCCTCGTTCCCGCCATGTTTCCGCCGGATATGACAGAACCGTCCTCGTGACATGATGTCGGAATTGTTGGCCTCGCGCGACTCGATGTGGTAGCCTCTTGCCCTGTTTTGGAGCGAGGTTTCGCGAGCAGGCAAAATGACGCCTGGACGAAGGCAAGACGTACGACAACTGGCCGTGCTGGCCGTGACCCTCAGCGTGCTCGCCGCGGGAGGATGCCGTTGTCTGCAACGGCCTGCGGAGCCGAAGCGCCAGGTCCGCCGGGAACCGTATCCAGTGGCTTATGCCTCGACGCCGCCGAAGATAGACGGCCGGCTTGATGATGAGATCTGGCGGAAGGCCGAGCCTCTGACCACGTTTTATGAGTATTTTCAGTACGGCCGGCGACTGGACTTCGTGACAGCGTACCTGGCGTGGGACAAGGAGAACCTTTATCTCGCTGTTGATATTGAGG
>SDBU01007466.1_pt1 | contig 12595 bp, 22 predicted proteins | sample 2277071 | NCBI WGS metagenome assembly SDBU01 (sample SAMN10397929, study PRJNA504765) | marine sediment metagenome | isolation source: marine sediment core GS08_GC12, 126 cmbsf | place: Arctic Ocean: Gakkel Ridge, Loki's castle | collected 2008 | reverse complement strand
GTACTGGCGCATCACCTTCTGGATTGCCGTCAGGTGCTTCTGGTTCTTCGGATTCACCGGACTCGCCGGCAGGTTCGTCGCTACCGCCTCCATCAGGCTATCCAGTTCCCTCGAGAGTGGCGATGTATTCCTCGTGCGATCCGCCGTGTCCCCGCCGGTAGTCGGCCTCGGCTCTGTCCTCGTCGCTGATTGGGCTTGGCTTGAGGCCGGGGCGTCTGGGTGTGAGTCCGATTCGTTCATCGTGTGTCTCCTGGCCGCACTTGCAGTATGTGTGATATTGACGCTCAGTGCCGTCCGCAACGGGATGGCTGCCGACCAGCACAACGCCCGTATCGTTGCACCTCTCGCAGCCCTGGCGCGGTCTGGGGGGCGCTTCAGCTACGTCCGGGGTCTCTGTTGGTGCTGATGGAGGCGGCGTTACCTTGGGTGCCTCGCCTGCATGCTCGAGGTGGGCCTTGCCGATGCCTTTGCTCGAGATGTGCCGCTGCTTGCACTTATTGCAGTAGTAAGTCTTGCTCATTTCGACTCCTTTGCCGCAACTGCTGCTGCTCGCCCCTCGGCCATCCATTCAGCGAACCGCTTGCTCCATATAGCCGTATGCTCTTGTTTAAGACCCTCCAACAAGGCGACGCAGGCCGGGCAAAGATCCGGTTTAACGCCAGGGTAGAGATGCCATCCCTCGGCCGGTGGCGCTATCCCGTCGGTGGTCTCCTCTGAGACACCGCAACGGTCACACTCGACTCGTGTGTACTTGCTCATTGTGTCCACTCCTTTCCCCATGGTATGCACAGACAGCTCTTGCTACACGGGTCATCGATGAAGCTGTCTCGTATCACATGGTACAATACCCACAACAATATGCGCCTCATTCTTCCTGTCTCCTTTCCAGATACTCCTTGAGTGCCCGTGTCAGCCTGAGTATTGCGGCGTCAGGATTCCCCTTCGCCTCTTCCTCCTGCTCGACCTTCTTCAGGTTCTCCAGCACCTCGGCTGTGTCATCAATACCAAGGGATGACAGGGCAGCTTGCATGACCGCATCGGCCTGACCAAACGGTGGGAACGCTGTTACGATCTCGCTGATGGCCTTGGCGAACTCCGAGGCATCTCGCGGACTGATCGGCGGCCAGTTGCGGTCCACGTACCATTTATCGGGTGAAACTCCCTTGTGCGCCAGGACTGTGTTGTCGACGTCCTCATACAGATCCTCCCAGACCTGCTGTTCAGACTGGATCATTTTGATAACCGGGAGTTCGGCCGTCTTGGCTGTAGCTAGATTCCCGGCGTCCACATTCCCGTAGTATGTCTCAGGGAAACCAGCGGCGGCGAATACCTGAAGCTTCAGTAGTTTGGCATCGGCCTCGGCGTTCTTAGCCCCGCTGTCTGTCTTGATCGGGGTCATGTTGGCGCCTTCGTTCTCAGCAACAGTCGACCCAGCCTCCGGTGCCCCGTCCTCGACCTCTAGCTTGCTCTTCTGTGCTTCCACGGCGGCTGCCCCGCCTTTGACCTTCAACCGCCAAGCGAAGCGAGATAGCGCCTTGTTGATGGCAATACGGAAACTAAGGAAGTCACGGAATTGCTTCATCATATCAAGGGCTGATACCAAGAGGGGGTTGCCTCGCTGGCTGTTCGTGTTGAGAGCCAGGTGGAAGACTACGCCCTCATCGGTAGCAGACACGCCCTTCCGTGTCGCGTCGATAGAGGCAAGGTTCTTGATATTGGTGGAGCTGCGGTAGATGGTATCGTGGGAGTTTCCCTGTGGGTCGAACCAGACGCGCCGGTAGTACATGACGCTCTCGCGGTCCTCGGGATCGCTGATGATCTCTGTGATCTCGAGCGGGTCGATCCACCGGATAGTGGGAATGTTCTTACTTGTACCGAGGTACAGGACGAAGAACACCTCTCCGTCTACCAGACCTTTCTTGCAGGACTTCCGTTGCCCATTGGCCGACAGGACAGCGCGATTCTTCGGGGCGTTCCAATACTGTTCAAGTATCTCCTGCGTACCCTCGTCCTTGGCCTTCGATGCCATGCCGGTGCCGAAGGTGTAGTCAACGTGGAGCCTGATGGACTGGACGGCTAAGGGCTCAAGGAGGCAATAGACCCTTGAGGCTTTGAGATAGTTGATTCGTTGATTCGGAGAGGTGACCTGCCAGGATGATGTACCAAAGAGCATCCAACCCTGATCTTCCAGGCGTAGTTGCTGCTCAACGGACTGCGTGGCCTCTTGCAACATTTGTTCGTAGGAGACGAACTCGGTCTTACGCGCCTCGATCTCTTCAGTCATCTCACCCCCAACTTCGTGCGATGGGGTTGACCCTTACGCAGATCACGGATGTCGGGTCGCCAGGCGGTCCTGAGTTCCTTGGTATGGCCACACTGTAGACAATGCTCGCCTTCATCGAAGACGAACAGGTCTCCTTTACACCGAGGGCATCCCTTTAGCTTCCAGTGTGTCATCAATCTAGTGCTCAGATTGCCGCCGCCGATGGTGAGTTCGGCGGCGGGGGTCTGCTCGCTAGCGGAAAGAGTAACGCTAGCGGCTAGAGATAGATGTCCCCAGAGTAAATGGCGTCGCGAGGGGACCTCAGCCCGTTTGCCTTGGTAATCATCGTGTCGAGTAAGTGTTTGCTCTCGCCGGATCTCCACAAACAATATAGGCCGATGGCGCTGATGGTCGCTACGGTGAGTTCAAGGATGACATACCAGGTATCGCTTCTAGTGAAAGGCACCGTGTTCGCAACAGGCAGCCCGATGTCAGCCACGTACGCAGGGGTCGAGACCATCGCGACCTCGAGGGCGGCCAGTTCGTCGGCCATGCTGACGGCCTCGTCGCCTACGGCAACGCCGACGCCATCCGGTAAGACGGCCATGACAAGGGTTGCCAGGAGAACCATGGACAAGATCACGCCGAGAAGTTTCCAGGGTAGGGCTCTGATGGGATTCATTTAGGCTACCTCCTTACACCATTGCGGGAGGGGCTACTTACCGTGTCTACGGCACTAGACCATTCGGTCTATCCTTCACCCCGCGCACATCAACCCGCATACCCCTATTCTATACCATCAAGGGCTATGGGGCAACGTCAGTCCTTGCCCAGTGACTCCAAAATAGGCAACTCCGAGTCTATGAAGCCGTTGTGCTTGGTCGGCTCCACACATTCATCGAGCCGTAGCTTCTGGGCCTTCTCCAGTGCATCTTCCCATGACCTTGCCTCAATGGGAACCTCCACCACCGCCGTTACCTTTACCAGTCCTGTGAATCTCATCCCTCATCTCCTTCCATCATTAGGATCGGTTCGCTCACCCCGTGGCCGCAGCAGACCGACGTCGCCCCGGGTATGTAGCCCTGACAGGCGTCGTAGCCCTCCGGCGTCGGTGGTTGACCGCATCTAGTGCATGGCCGGTGATCGTCCGTAAACACAATGCCGTCCTCGTACTCCCACCACGCCCCATTCCACAGTATCTTGTGGCCCCGGACATAGGCAAAGCCGTTGGCAACCCTCTGCTTGATAGCCTGTAGTTTACGGTTTGCCATCACATCCCCAAGTCCAGATTATCCTGCCCCTCCATCGCGTCGTGGATGATTATCACGTCCTCTTCCACGGGGGTCTCCATCCCAGCTACACCGTATCGTCGGGCATCCATCGCATGTCTGAAGAGGCGCGTCGTCTTGGTCGTCAGTTTACCCGTCGCCTTGTCCTCGAGGTATCGGAAGTTCCGCTGCTCCTTGATGCAATTCAGGCTGTCTTGGGTCCAGTAGTGAACGAACTGCCTGACCTTCTGGTGGCCATATTCTACACTACCCGGCCCCTTCGGTGCGCCCCTGATGTTGAACCCATGGGCGGCGATCTCGTCGATGCTCTTGGGCTCGGCACTGTCGGCCCAGATGATATCGTGGTGCTTCTTGATCCCCAGCTCTACCATCAGATGAGCGATATCGGCATTGGATAGTCCCTTCTCATACAGCAGTTCCTCGCCATAGAGTCTATCGTCCTTGATGACCAGACGAAGCAAGACGGTCGGGTCGGTCGTATAGCCCCAGTCAAGGCCGAAGAACTCATACCCTCCGTCGGGGGTCTCGCCAACTTGGAAGAACTCGGCCGAATAGACCAGGCCCTCGATCATACCGACCAGCCCAAGACCGTAGATGCGCCACCAGTTCGGGTCCTTGTCCTTGTTCTCCTCGATCTTCGCCACGGTCTCAGGTGGGATGACATCTAGGGCATCCAGGTAGGTTGAGTGAATGTAGGCATTGTGGGGGTCGTGTATCCACCCTTGGACCATCTTGCCACCGGACTCGTACTCATGTACCCAGAACTCCGACACGGGGTTCCAGTCGAGGAAGACGAACTTGGTCGTCCTGACGTCCAGCGCCTGGGCGGCCTTCCACGGGATGTTGTTGCCCTCGTTGATGAACAGGATCTGACGTCTGGGGCCGCGCACCTTTGCATCCTCATCGGCGCCGAAGAACTCGATCTTGGCACCACTCACTGGATACGTGTAGATATGGTCCGTCATGTTCCAGTTCGGATTGGCTTTGCTGTCTGACTCCCCGATGATGTTGAAGAAGTCACGGATCGCACCCTTCTTGAGATGAGGCAGGGACTCGGACACGACGGAGATGATGAGCGGTTCGCGTGATCCACTAGCAATCTGGTCTAGAACCTGCAGGATGCTGTACGTCTTGCTGGCTGCTGTCCCCCCTTGGTTCAAGGCACGCGTAGTATCTGGGTCCAGCCAGGCGGCAGCGTTGGCTTCGTAGATCGGCGTGAGGCGGACGTCGACGGAGGTAGTCACAGCGCGATGAGGGGCACGTTCATATCGAGAATACTGCCGTCGGGCGCTGGCTTGGGGTCCTCCATGTGGATCTCGACGCCGTTGGCAGAGAGCGAGACGAGGTCACTGGCCGTTATTTGCTCGGCCAATGCAACGATGTCACTGTTAAGCATTGCGGGAACCGCCTTGGTAATGGCGACTATCGCTATGTCCACCATCTCTTTCTCGATGTACTTCCGGCTCTCGTCGACCTTCATGGTGTCAGCAACACGAGCAGTGGATCGTCATGCTGCACATAGGGCTGATAGAATCTCACGTGGCATTCCCGGCACCACAGTCGTTGCCGGTTCCTGGTAGAACAGGCAGGGCATATTACGATTGAACGTAGCGGTCTTTTGTCAGTTTTCGGGCCTCTGTGGGAATACGGCCACCGGCGCCGCTGCCTGTCGAGTGCCGTACCAAACTTTGTCGCGTCCATCACTCCCCCTGATGGGTGTCGTCAGTCATGCCAACGTTAGAACGACACCCATCAGTTTTGCCCTAATCCGCTTTCTCTTCATCACACCTCTCCCGCGATCCTGCGGTGGTTGGTCGGAGCCCCAGGACTCACACCTGGGGAAGCGCGCGTTTCATCCGCCTATGGGTAGCGACCCCACAAGGGCACGTCTGACGCCGCCACATTCGATTAGTGTGCGTCTATCTTCCGCCACTCCGACCGCAACAGTAGACATCGCCGATGATCAGCGAGCTACTGAAGCCACCACCATTATACCCCAGATCGCCGTTGTCAGGCCGGATATCCGACCAGTGACGCCTTGTAGACCCAGGCCGTGGGGTGCACCCGTATGCCTACCCCACACCGCCGGAGCGTCGCGATGACGTTGACGCCCATCGCCTCGGGGCACAACGTAGATATTGTGCCGGGGTGCCTCCAGGTTGCCGATCCTGTGGCGTCTGACAGCCGCTTGTTCATCCCTGCCTGCCAATACAGCACGCATCTGGCCTGTCGGTTGGACCAGCCAGGGTGTAGCACCAGCATCCTACTGATGTGTACGGCGAGGTGGAATGGCTCGACGACCATCCAGAGCGGCCTGACTAGATCGAAGGCCTCATCTACTCTGGGGGCGTAGGGCGGGCATGCCAGGTGCTTCCCGTAGTTCGGGCAACCCTTGGGATGATCGGGATACGGCAGGCGGCACCACTCCCGCGCCTTGGGGTTCAGCCGCAGGTTGGTCGTGACGTCAATCTCCAACATGCTGACCTTGCAGTCCTTCGTCGCTCAAGTCAGTTGTCCTTGCACTTCATTTCTCTCTGACCTCGAATTGAATGCTGGGCAGCACTCCGTCCTCGGCTGTCGCGTCCACGGCTATTGTGAACTCGAGGATGAGGTTCGAGTGAGGCACCAGAGAGCTTATGGCACCATGGCCTATACGTTGCCTCACGGTAACTCCAGTAGCTACGGTTTGCTGACTGGTCAAGGAGCCGTTGGTGTATAGCTCCACCCAAGCCTCGGTGTCCCTGGGATTGTTGGCATACATGTGAAGCGTTGCTTCCTCTTCCCGCTGCAGGGTGACTTTCCAGACTCCGTTCTGGATAACGCCCTTGGATACCACGTGCCCGTCGATTGTCAGTGGCAGTAGTTCGCTAGCCGATTCCGCCGGTTCCAGTGACTGAACAGTGACGCTTGCAGTGCCCGACCAGAGTGCGTTATAGGCGAGTGCCGCACTTGCACCGATGAGGAGTGCGACGGTAACTATTCCAGTTGCGATGAGCCGTTTCTTGTTCATGCTTCCTTCTCCTTTCCTGTCCCTTCTCCTGCAGCTATACGTTTCACCATCTCGGCGCCCTCAGGGCTAGCCACAGTGATGTTCAATGTTCTGTTGTCTACCAGGAGGTCAATCCTGCCGTGTATTCCCTCCATCTTGTTCAACTCAGCTATCGCCTTGACCGGGTCGTTGAGCTTCACTGTGGTCGTGGTGCCCACATCGTCATCCTTGCCGAAGTGGACTATTCTGACCTCCTGTAGCGCAGCGCTGTCAAGGATCGTCACATTGCCGTCCTTGTCAACGAACTGGACCACGCGGCCCCTCAGAATCTCGCTCAGCACTTGCTTGCGCTCAATCACTGTGGCGACCGATGCGTCCTCGGCGCGCTGGCGCAGCTCGGCGATCCGGGCGATTATGTTAGCACGCGTTAGCAATCGCGATGCCGTCACCCGTGCAGATCGGAACGCGTAACGGGCCTCGATGGCAGACTGCATCCCCGTCTTGCCCTCGACGATGTTGAGGCAGAAGTCCTCTTGTTGCTGGTTCAGTGGTCTAGACATTACGCCCCTGCACACCATCGCGGCATCCCGCCGGTGGACGATGTTGCCTTGTCGTGCCTACGGGCTGTACCCATGCGGTCATGCTGCCCCATCAGCGCCCTGCCGTCCACTTGAACGGCACGCCTTTCGGCTCATCATAGACCTTGGGACAGTCCTTGCATTCCTGTCTGTGTCGCTCAATACCGTCCTTCTCGTAATGTATCGGTTCCTTGAGCGAGTGATAGCCGCGCTGCTCACATGTCCGCTTATTAGCCACGCTTCTTCCCCTCTATCAGATCGGTCAAGCCATTCAAGATATCCGTCAGGGCTTCCAGACATTGGATCAACAGCGGTTCTACCAACCACTTCCAAGGTGTCTTCATGTCGCCCCCTTCTTACTCGTCCCGCTCACCGAATCTCTCCCAGCTTTGCATGATTCTCCCCGCCTCGCACATCGACTCGTACCACCGCCGCCGCCACCCTCTGAGGCGCCATAGTTTGACCCAGATGTTCATGCCTTTCGCCCGCCGCCGGTGTCATGGAGGAAAGCGCGGTGTTTGCTTTCCTTTGCGGCTGTCTCCTTGATCCTCACCTCGCAGGCATCACCGTCGTCGCAGCAGTAGACAGGAAGGACTCTTTCATTGCCGACAGAATGGACCCTGTTGACATCCGTTCCTTCATGGTCGCAGTAGTAGCAGGTGTGGACAGTCGCATCATTATGGTGTCCACCAGGACAGTCATCGCCGACATAGTGGGTCATGAGGCGCTCGCCTTTGATTGACGCGAAGGCATTTGGCGCACCTGACGGTGGATCGTCGCCGGGAACGGCCTCGGGAGCGGAGCGGAAAGCCCAGGGGGCGCGACCTTCACTGAGATGGCCAAATACGTCTATCATGCACTTGTGACAGCACCAGTGCGCCGCCTGGTATCCTTCATGGGTTTCGTCTTCGCACGGTCCATCCAACCACTCAGCCATCTTCCTGCGTTCATCGGCTCGTACCAGGGGGTCGGTCTTGGCGTCCTGAAGCCGTAACATTCGGCGCGTCGTCGGGAACTTCTCTCGCAGTTTCAAGGGTGTTGCGAACGCTGCGCTGATTTCCTCATCCGTCAACAGTCTGTCAGTCATCATGCCCCCTTTTTACTGTCATTGATCGTGATCCCATCCATGTGGTCAATCTCGTGCTGCAGGCAGCCAGGAGCCCCGTGGCCTTGAGCCTGTTGATGAAACCATCCTCCTTCGTGAAGTGAACCGTGACTCTTTTATACCGTGTGGTGACCCTCGTTTCCTTTCCGTCTGCCAGGCTCAAGCATCCTTCATTGTACTGACATGTCTGCCTTGACTTCTTCGTGATCTCGGGGTTGACCAGCAGGATGATCTCACTGCCATACTTCACCACACAGAATCTCTCGTGGATACCTACCTGAACAGCAGACAGTCCCCACGCCCGCCGGAGTGTGACAATGGCCTTCATCTCCTCGATCAGAGAAGCATGAATCGATATGTCTGTTACGGGTACAGATTTCTTGTTGAGTCTCTTGTCAGTCCACTGGATTATCATAGTAACGATTGCTGGTGCAGTCCCTTGACACCAAGTTCACAGTATATTCTCGACAGATCGTACCCCACCGATCTCCTTCCTAGACGCTTGGCCACCCACAACGTTCTACAACTGCCGGCGAAGGGGTCGAGGACTACCGAGGGAACCTTGCCGGCGTCACATGAACAGGTCGGTTGCCAGCCGGTTGTTTCAACTGCTTTGTTCAGGACAGGGAACCCGCCCCACTGATTGCTTTCGTCCGTGCCCTTTCGACCACCAATTACGCTGTTGCCCCTCGGTTTCGTGTATGTGGTATTGGTCTGCCTCTCCCACGGCGCCCCGCAGTTCTCACAACAGCCGACCTCCGGTGTAGCCGCCTTGATGCACCGCTCCGGCAGGGCTTCGGGGAAGGTGGCGAAGTGGGCGGCGGCGTAAGGTTGACTTGGGAAAGACCAGACCGAGCGGATGTTTCGGCCGGCCGGGTTCAGTTTCCAATTCTGCGGTGCTTCCCGTTTCTCATTTGGATAGGCTGAACCAGGCGTATACGAACCTTCCAGACTGTAGCGATATCGCTCCTCGGATTCAGGCTTATTCTGTTCACGGACGGCTTCCTGGTTCCAGTAGTACCTAGCCGACTTCGTGAGCATGATGATGTACTCATGGGAAGTGGTCGGCCGGTCCCTGACGCTTTCGGGCATCGGGTTGGCCTTGTCCCAGATGATGATTGACCTGACCCACCAGCCATCAGCCTGAGCGGCCAGGGCCACGCGGAAGGGTATCAGCACCAGGTCTTTGGGCTTGAGACTAGGCGTGGTATAATGAGAGTGAGATGCCGAGCGCTGGAACCATAGGCAACCAGAGCAAACTGGGTCAACGTGACTCTGAGGAGACCCGTCGGCAGAAGCGATCTGCGTGGACTCCTGAGATGCGCGAGGCCGCTCGTCAGCGTGGTCTCCGCTTTGCTGCTGACCCTGAGTGGCGGCGGCGGATCGGGGAGTCGGTGTCAGGCCCAAAGAACCCGATGTATCAGACCGGCCAGTCCGTGACGCCGTATGCGCCTGGCTGGGGCCGTGTGAATCGCCGTCAGATCCGCCGCAAGGTTGGTGGTCGGTGTCAGATGTGCGGAGAGCAGAAGCCACTGGACACGCATCACTTGGATAAGGCGAAGCACAACCACGCGGTCTCGAATCTGGTGGCTCTATGCCGGAAGTGCCATAAGGCTTTGCACTACCCGACGAGTACGAATCACCGAGATTTACAAATGCAACTCCATCTGGTCTAAGAACGCGCCGGACTTCTCTCAAGACCTCGATGGTGTGAGAAACATAAGCTTCCGGGGTCGGCTCAAGGCCGTAGCTGCCACGCCAAGCGCCACATTGGCAGAAGGCACCTTGACTGACGGGTATGTGCTTTGCCTCGATTCCGCTGCCCTTGTCGCCCCAGTCCTTGAAGGCATCGGCCCGGGTGTCGCCGAGGATATCCGAACCCCATTGGTGTGAGCAGTCGGGATCTCCGCCCCATATCAGGTCAGGGACACCGGCGTACTTCCGCAAGCCCCAGTATGGCGGGCTCGTCACGACACACTGAACGCTGCCATCCTCGAGGGCGTCCATGTGGCGGGCGTCGCCGTTGTGGAGAGTGGTGTCGTTATCCTGGTAGAAGATCACTAATCCTTCTCCTAGAACTTCGCAGGCCGGAACTCTGGGTCGACTTCGAGGGCGTACCTCCAAGTAATACCCCGATTCGGATTCATCCCCATAGCCCAAGCGCTGGGGGACGCTGAGACACCCAGTTTCTTGAGCGCCCATTCATCATGAGATACGAGACTACCTGACATGAAGTATTCGAACCGCCGCGTCACCTCAGATTGACTGCGCTTGTGGAAGTGCCCCCCGAAGGCGTAATTGAATCCTCCGGTGTCGATATACCAGGCTTTGAGTTTCCGGTCAATACCGAAGTACGGGATGCCCTGTACGCACGGGATGCCGTCGAAGTGTGCCAAGAAGCACTTGAAGCCCTCAACGGTCGTCATCGCCTTCCAATCCTCGTGTGCGTAGATCGTGATGCCCGGCTCATCCTCGAGCTTCGTCTTGATCAGGTCCGCTCCGTACAGATCCCACCGCGATGTCTCGGGTGCAAGCTTCTCATGGCCGTGATTCCCCGCCATCAGGTGGACTGTCACAGTGGCGAATTGCTGCTTCAACGCCGCGATCAATTCGATGTATTCCGGGTAGACGAGTTTGATCTGCTGGTCCCGCGCGCCCATCGACGTGTCGCCCAGTTTCGATCCTTGGTGTGGGCTCTCCCCCTGCCCTCGGTCACCCGTGTCGAAGATCACCAAGTCCTCAACGGGGTACATGTGGCGATGGAGTTGGGCCAGGATCATCACCCCGTCGAACAACCTCCCGACTCTCTCCTTCCCGATCTCGTCGTTGTACGACTCGGTGATCTTGCCCCGGTGCCAATCAGACGTGTGGAGGATCATCGTCTCCTTGTCACCCTCTACGAACGGCTGGGGGACGTAGTCACGCAATGCTGGGATCGTCAGGTTGATGACCGGCTCCACTGGTTCAGATGGCGTCGGCGCCGCATTCACCTGGACCCTGACCTCGGCGCTCGTGGTCAATCCCTCATGGTTCGGCACGCCCTGTCGGTAGGTGCGCTTCATCATCGTTATGAAGCTGGACATCGTGCCGTAGCCGTACCGATCCGACATCTCCTGACGCTGCACGTTGGTGCTGACCGCGTAGTCAGCGGCTAACTGCAACCCCTCAGGACTATCGGGTGCCGGAAGGAAAGCCTGTGCTCGGTGTGCCATCATGCCTCCTGTTGATACAGCTCAAGTAGGCCGCATTCCCTGGCTTTCTTGAGTTCTTCGCGTGAGCCCGATGACTTCTCCCAGCCCAATACCATCGCAATGATATCACAGCGGGAGACAATCTCAAGATCACCGTCAAGCCATGTCTCGTCTGGTGCTACATCCTGATAGAATCGGGTGTTAGCATGGGGGCAGATCACCGCATATCCCTCGAGCCAGAGTAGCAGAGCATATTCCTCGGCACGCCGGATGTTCCCTTCGATCTCCCAATGCGAGTCGGCCCTGAACGGGCCGGCCACGTACACTACTTGTTGCTTCGTCATCCTGTGTCCTTTGGCCGATGTGCCAGGTCATCCAGTTCCGCCGGCAGCAGACCGAGGCGTATCTGTTCCTCGGTCCACATGAGACCGAAGGCGTTCCACGCCACCGCAGCGAGGTGGTCTTCCTCCCGGCTTCCCATACCATACATGACAAGATGCCGCATGGCTGAATCCAGAAAGCGTGAGAGGTGCTGGCCTTTCTCCCAGTTCCGATCCCCATACTTCTTCGCCCCGTTCTCATAATGACGGACCAAGCGGAACAGAGAGTAACCGGGAAGCAGATCGAATCGCCCCTTGCCTGCACGCGTATCTCTCACACTGCCAGTCGAGAACTCCTCACGCACACCACTGTCCAGAACCTTCGTGTAGTCAGGTTGTGCCATTGTAGTCTTCTCCTTTCATTTCGGCTTCGTCTTGTGCCAGATCGCTAGACCTACCAGCACGACGATAGCCCAATACAATGCCCAAGCATACCAAGGCATCAAGCCGGCACCCGCCGCCACCGTGCCCGCAGTTTCGACCACCGGGCTGAGTCTAGTCCGTGTTCTTCGTGGAATGCCGCCAAGGCGTCGGCAGCACAGCGCAATTCGGGGAACGTCCGGGCGTTGCTTCTCGCTTCGCAGACCTGGGCATACTGCTCTTCCATCACCGCCCTGTTGGCGTCATAGTATCGTGACCTGGCTTGGGTGTCAACGCCGAGTGGTCCTTGTCTCATGCACTGGACCCCGACGCCCAGGACTTCGACCTTGGCATTGAGTCGACCGCGCCCCACCATCTCGCGCGTGTCGTGGTAGACTGCGAGCATTCCGACCGGTGGACGGCATCCGCACAGGATACAT
>SDBU01007465.1_pt1 | contig 12596 bp, 9 predicted proteins | sample 2277071 | NCBI WGS metagenome assembly SDBU01 (sample SAMN10397929, study PRJNA504765) | marine sediment metagenome | isolation source: marine sediment core GS08_GC12, 126 cmbsf | place: Arctic Ocean: Gakkel Ridge, Loki's castle | collected 2008 | reverse complement strand
TGGCGGCTCTGTTAAGGGTACTGCAGCGTCTGGTTGACGCTGGTAATACGGTGGTGGTCATTGAGCACCACCTGGATGTGGTTAAGAATGCCGACCATATTATTGACCTGGGGCCGGGGGCTGGTGACGAGGGTGGCTATGTGGTAGCTACGGGGACACCCGAGGAGGTAGTGCAACAGAAATCTTCAGCTACTGGGCGGTATTTGAGTCGGGTATTGTCTAAGAATGTGGAATATGCTTTGCCTAGCTGAGTATTGCCTGGATTGATACTATCCCTGTTTCTGCAAGCAGCATCTGATTGGAGACAAATTTGCCTGACCAAAGAAAACCTAAATTCTTCTACGGCTACGTTGTGGTTGCGGCTGGTCTAATTGCTTCGGGGTTGATAGTGGGTCCATTTATTTCCTTTGGTGTCTTCTTTAAGCCCTTGTCGTTAGAGCTTGGCTGGATGAGGGTGACAACCTCGGGGGCTGTGTCAGTTGCGGCTCTGGTAATAGGCTTTTCCGGTATTGTTGCTGGCAGACTAACTGATAAATATGGTCCCCGGGTGGTCTTGATAGTTTGGGGTTTATTTATGGGTTTGGGTACTTTACTGATGTCGCAGGTTAGTGCCCTCTGGCAACTGTATCTGTTCTATGGGGTAATGGTTGGTGTTGGGATGAGTGCTGCTGACGTACCGATAGTAGCCACGGTAGCCAGATGGTTTGTCAAAAAGCGGGGAATGATGACCGGTATTACCAAAGTTGGTGCTGGTGTCGGCATTATGGTCGTGCCTTTGTTGGCAAACTGGCTTATCTCCAGCTATGGCTGGCGCAGTGCTTATACCATTATCGGCACCATTGCCCTGGTGGGAATTGTATTAATAGCTTTGCTTTTTAAGCGTGACCCAAGCCAGACAGGTGAGCTACCGGATGGTGCCACTGAGATACAGGCAACAGAGTCGAATATTAACACCCATGAGTTTTCGGTGAAGGAGGCAATGGGTACCAGGCAATTCTGGATATTTTCCGCAGCATGGTTCAGCTTTATGTTCTGCATGCAGGCAGTCATGTTGCATATTGTACCCCATGTTACCGACGTAGGAATTTCAGCGACCATGGCGGCCACTATTATAAGCGTGATTGGCGGGTTTAGTATTTTAGGTAGACTTGCCCTCCCCAGTCTTAGTGATAGTTTAGGGACTAAATCGACGTATATGATTACCTTTTCTCTTTTAGTCATCTCTCTACTCTGGTTACAGTTCGCCAGAGAGGCGTGGATGTTTTATCTTTTTGCCGCTCTCTATGGAACTGCTCATGGGGCTAGTTTTGCCTTGTTTTCTCCGATGGTGGCTGGGTTGTTCGGGTTGCAATCACTCGGTACTATCCTTGGTGTCATTCTCTTTGCTGGTACTTTCGGAAGTTTTATCAGCCCGATGCTAGCCGGTTTGATATTTGATATAATGGGTAATTACCAGCTAGCTTTCTTAATCCTGGTCGTGTTCAGCGTTGTAGGACTAATGCTAATCTCTCTGTTAAGACCGACTAGTAGAGGAGGGACAAATGAATCGTGAAGAAGCGCTCGATTCTGTTAAGGCCAATGTGGACAACGAAAATCTGATAAAACACATGTTAGCCACCGAGGCTATTATGCGGGCTCTGGCCAGACGACTTGGTGAGGATGAGGAGGAGTGGGCTGTTACCGGTCTGCTGCATGACATAGATGTGGAACTCACCGAGGAGGATATGAGCACCCATAGTAAGCTGGGGGCTGACCTGGCGAGGGAGCTGGGCGCCAGTGAGGCTGTGGCTCATGCCATCCTGTGTCACAATGAAGCACACGGAATTCCCCGGGAGACGAAGCTGGACAAAGCCCTGTTTTGTGCTGACCCGCTGACCGGGTTAATCACCGCCGGCGCTCTGGTGCGGCCGGACAAGAAACTGGCTGGGCTTGAGGCCAAGTCGGTGAGGAAAAGGTTCAAGGAAAAGAGCTTTGCAGCCGGGGCGGACAGGGAGCAAATCGCTCTATGTAGCGAGCTGGGTCTTGAGCTTGACGAGTTCATTGAGATGGGGCTGGAGGCAATGAAGGGAGTTGCTGGCAGCCTCGGTTTGTAAACGGCTGCTGTGTGTAGCAGAATACGGGCGCAATTCGGCGATTATTATGATTATGGAGGCGATATGATAAAGACAGAACTCTGCGAGATGGTGGGAATTAAGCATCCCATTATTCAGGCTGGTATGGGGCCGTACAGTACCAATAAACTAGCGGTGGCGGCAGCCAATGCCGGGGCACTGGGGCTTATGACCAGTAGTGGCTATGCTTATCTGATGGGTCGTCAAGAAGGAGGGGTGGCAGATTTAGTCAGGACGCTTACTGATGGGACGCCGGGGAGCCCAACTGAGCACTTGAAGAAGGCTTTCTATCGTACTAGGGATGGAACTAAGGAGGCGGGGGGGATTTTTGGAGTGAATGTAATGGTATCTGTAGAAATGCGTAGCTGGGCAGGAGAGGTGCTTCGGGTCGTAAGTGAAGTCAGGAATGAAGACGCGGAGATGAGGGAGAGGTTCAGGGTAGTACTCACCTCGGCGGGTGATCCCCTTCCGATGGCGGAAATTATAAAACCATTAGGGGTTAAGTGGTTTCATGTAGTGCCCTCTGTTCGCCATGCCAAAAGGGCTGAACGGGCAGGGGTAGATTTAATAGTTGCTTCGGGGCATGAAGGCGGAATGCATATTGCCTGGGAACCGGTTCATAGCATGGTGCTGCTGCCGGCAGTAGTTAATAGTGTGAGCACTCCTGTTGCTGGTGCCGGCGGGTTCTGTGACGGAGCTACTCTAGTCGCCGCCTTGGCTTTAGGTGCTGTAGGGGTTCAGATGGGCACCAGATTTCTGACTACCAAAGAGAGCGAGTTTACGGAGATGCATAAGAATTACGTCTTGAAGAGTGGGGAGAGAGATACAACAGTGGCCAGGGGTGTCGTAGGGCCAGCCAGGTATTTGAAGAATGAAGCCTCCATGGCGCTTACCCAAATCACGGTGAGTAAGGCCCCCGGGTTATACATGGGCCAGCCCGATGACCTGACCACCGTTGCCAGTGAGGTGATGAAAGTAGAGGACGAAGGGTTTGAGGGCCTATTCAAGGAAGATGAGCCGAAGGCGTTGATACCCGGTGGGGAGGTGGCAGGAAGAGTAGATGATATTCCCACGGCGAAGGAGCTTATAGACCGAGTAATGGAACAGGCGGAAGAAATCATGCGAGGTCTGCCGGAAAAGCTGGTGAAGTAGTAGATAGAGGGCATTAGCTGACTTCGAGGGTTGAGCCGGCGGCGGTTTTGACGACATCAATGCGGGTGGGGAAGGCATCTCTGAATTCCTCAATGTGGGTGATGACAAGTATCTTGTCGAAGTCGTCCTGAATGGAATTGATTGCCTCTTTGAGCTTTTCGATACCGGCGCTATCCTGGGTGCCAAAGCCTTCGTCAATAATAAGGGTTGGCAGTGGCGCCCCAGCCCGTCTGGCCAGCAGCCTGGACAGGGCAATACGGATGGCAAAATTAATGCGAAAGGCTTCGCCGCCGCTAAACATTTCATAGTTTCGTGTCCCGAGCTCGTCGGAGATATTGATATCCAGGGTCTCAACAGTATCCCCCTTCTTGGTTTCCCGCTGGGTCTCAATTTTGACGTGCATGCGGTTATCAGTCATGCGTCCCAGCAATCTATTGGTTTCAGCTTCAATTTCGGGGAGGGCGGTTTCAATGAGCAGGGCCTGTATTCCCTTTTTGCCAAAGGCTTCAGCCAGGTCTCGATAGATTTTCTCCTCCCTGGCGGCTTGGCCCAGTAGCTTTTCTCTTTCTTCTCTTCTGGTCTCCAGTTCAGCGCAGTGCGCCAGCTTTCCCTTTATGTTGCCGATGGTCTCCTGTGCCTGTTTTTGCTGTGCAGTGAGCGTCTGGTGTTCAGTTTCAGCCCGGGCCAAGTCAGTGGCTATCTGAGGGAGCAGATTAAGCTCCCCGGTTAGCTCCTGTTTCTTTTGATTGTCAGTCTCAAGGCTCTGGCGCAGTTCCTGGCTGGCCTGCTCAGCCCTGGAGGCATCCTCCTTTTCCTGGTTGATGAGCCTGTCGGCTTCTTCCAGTTTTCGCTTCGGGTTTTCGTATTGCTCCAGACTGGCCAGGTGGTGGCGCACCTGTTCATGCTGTTGCGGGTCGTAGTCGAGTTTGACCAATTCTGCTTCAAGCTCTGTCAGCAATTCCTGCTGAGTGGCAGCGAAATCCTTCCTGGCGAGGCGCTCTTCGATTTCAGCGAGGTCTTTTCTTTCCTCGCCTAGCTGACTGGCAGCCGTTTCAGCCTGATCAATTTCCTGGTTGAGGAGGCCAACTTTGCTCTGTGCCGAAGCTCTATCCTGATTCAGCTTTGCCTCAAGCCGGGATATTTCGCTTTCCAGTGACTTGAGTTCTACCTGCTTGCCGGCCAGCCCGTCCTGGTTTAACTTCAGGGATTGAGACTGGTGCTCCTTATCGGCGGTATACTTGGTTTCAATGAGCTTGAGGCTATCGGCGCCCAACTCAGTCTCACAGAGAGGACATTTAGCGTCCTTCTGGGTGAGCAGGAGGTGGAGCTTTTCGGCAATCTCCTCTATTTCCTGTTGCAGCTGAGATTTATTGGATTCCAGGTAGTGCGCTTGAGACCGCAATTCCTGACTGCTTTGCCTTTTGTTCTGTAGTGTTTTTTCTTCCTCAGCCAGGTGCTGTAATTGATGCTGTGCCTGCTGCAATTCATTCTTGAGCTGGGGCAGTTTCTGGGAGGTGGCTTGCAGCTCATCGACTCTGGTTTGAGCCAGGGTATGGTCTTTGATCAGGTCCTGGCTGGACTGGACAATAGCAATCTCCAGCTTGTGCTTCTCTTCATTAAGCCTGGTAACCAGCCTGAGCTTTTGATTGAGTTCCTCACTTGATTTTTTGGCTTCAATAAACTGGGCATAACCCTGTTCTATATTAGAGCGCCGGGCTATTAACTCTTCGTGCTCCTTGATTCGGGGATGCAGTTGTTTAATCTGCTCCTGCCACTGCTGTAGTGCTCTTGTTCTCTCTGTTATGTTCTGCTCCAGCTGGGTTAGCTGCGACTTTTTGGTTTCCAGGGATTCCTTTTGCTGGCGCAGGCTGTTGAGCCGGGACTCTTGTTCTGCCATTATCGTGTTCATTCGGGAGAGTTGACCCTGTGCCTGTTCCAGCTCGGCTTCGTAGGCAGGCCTTCGGGCTAATTCCTCACCAATGTCCTGGATAGCGCTTTCCAGCTGTTCTTTTTCGATTTCGTGCTGTTTGGCAAGGTCTTTAGCTTGCCCCTCAAGCTCATCGTAGAGGGAAAGCCCCAGGATGTTAGTCAGCACCTGCTTGCGCCGGGCGGGGTTGGAGGTGGTGAACTCATCGGCGTGGCCCTGCCTGAGGAAGGCGCTGTTGGTGAAGGTGGAGTAGTCCATGTGCAGGGTATCGATGATTTTTTGCTGTGTTTCGGCAATGCTGTTGCCGGTAATCGGCTTGAAGTCGCCGTTGACAGCTATGTTAAATTCGAGGATGGTCTGCCCCGATGCGCGCCGCCGTTTGGGTCGGGAGTGTTTGCGTATGATACGGTAGATTTGCTGTGCGATGGCGAACTCGAACTCGACCTCCGTTTCAGCCTCACCGGTGTGAATAAGGTCATCATCGCGTTTGGCTCTGGTTTGCCCCCACAGTGCCCAGGTGATGGCATCAATGAGAGCCGATTTGCCGTTGCCATTGTTACCGCAGATGCAGGCGATGTGGATACCGCCGAAATGGAGTGTTGGCACGTTATCGCGGTAGCACATGAAATTGCGCATTGAGAGCTTGACGGGAATCATATGCACCTATTTTAGCACAATTATGAGGAGTTATTTATCTACTGCACCCCTTCTTTTGAGAAATCCTAAACTCTAATTTCTAAATCCTAGACAAATTCAAATCTCTAAGGTTCAGGATTTAGGGCGTAGCGTTTCATTAAATAGGGGCGAAGCCTTCAAAGCCCCCTAAAATCTGTGACTTTTTGGTGACTTCCCAGGGTATCTTTGTGACGTGGCTGTGATTTTGCCTCCCTACACTAGGACTAGTCAAATTTCCCAGAAGGAGGTAATGCCTAGTGAAGCAACACGAGTGAATGGGCGTGGATGAGGAAACAAAAATCTACTAATAAAAGGAGATGAACCAAAGTGAAAAGACTATTAATTTCGGTTTTGATGGTGACAACGCTATTATTGAATTTCGGGTCGCCGGTTCTTGCCGATGATATCGGGGGTGAAGGTGCTGTCAATAACATCACCCCGGTCATTAGCAGTGCGGCGCTGCGGGATGCCGGTGATGTCGGTGCTGTTACAGCGCTGGATCCGGAGACTGAGTACCTGGTAAAATTCACCGTTGCCGACGATAACTCGATGTACGACATCACCACCGTGGCGGTAGAGCTTTACTTCGGTGTCGAGAACGGGGGCGCCGCAGGTATAACCGACTACTACACGTTCACCTATACCGAGGCTACCAATGTCTGGGCTTCTACCAATGGTGCTGGCTATCTAAGCCCCACTACCTCAAGTACCGTGCCCAGCGACCGGAACCTCGGCAGCTTCGCCTTCCAGCTCTACTTCAAGCTCGATGGTGTAACGCTGGCCTCTGGCGCAGCCGCCAACGACGACTGGAACCTTAAAATCACCGCTACCGATGATAGCGCTGCCGCGGATACTGATACCAGCCTGACTTTTGATGTCAATTTATACAAGGCCATTGACAGCGTATCCAGCGTCACCTTCACCGCCCTTAATCCCGGCGGCACGCTGGACGAGCAGGATGTAGACCCCACGGTAAGCGCCAATCACCAGATAGACATCAAACTAACCGGTTCTGACCTGACCACTACTGGCGATGGCCCCACTACGATTCTGGCCACTACGATTTCTTACGATGACGCCGCGACCTACACCACACCCATTGGCACCCTGCCTACTACGGCTACAGCCGTCTATACCGACTACAACCAGAGCACATTCTCTATCACGGCTGGTGCTGCAGCAACTGCCAATACCAGCGACATCGGTTACACGGATGGCGAGCTGAAGTATATTGCTCTGAAGGGGACTTCGACGATACCCAACCCGCTGCAGGACGGAACCTACACCGGAACCTGGACATTGACCGTTGTGTCCAAAGATAGCGTGTCTAGTTAATAGGCACACCTAAATAACGGGTAAGTAGCAAAGCTACTGAGCTACTGAGGTCAATGTTGAAACGGGGCTGAGGATGAGTAATTCTCAGCCCCAACCTCTTAGCAAAGTAGACAGTTGCCTACTTGACATTAGTGCCAAATGGCACTATAATTTGACAAAATATGCGGAATGGCAAGAGAAAATGCATAAGTCTACAGTTATTCTAGCGATAGTGCTGCTAGCCTTAATAGCATCACCGGCTCTGGCTAATGGCGGCATCGGTCTGGCAACCCCAGCGACAACCTCGGTTACCCTGACCGAATTCCCCTTTCATCATGAAGACCAGTTCAGGGTGTACAATAACGGCGATGAAGACGCCGTCATTACGATATACGTCAGTGCGCCTTATCCCGATGTCGAACAATGGGTATCCCTGGAGAAGGACATATTTGCCATTGAAGCCGGAACCAGCACAGTGTGCACCTTTGCCATAGACGCTGAGGCAGGCTATACCGGAGACTACGAAATCATCTTTACCCCGACAAAGCTGGCCCAGGAGTTGACTGAGGTTCCAACGGAGGGTGGGATAAACCCTGTTGCCTACATTGCTCTCGGTGTTGAGTTCAAGCTAACCGTGCATGTTCCACAGGAAGTAGGGGATAGCTCACTTGGCGAGCGCCCACCTACTCCCGAGGTAACGCCAGAGACCGAACCGCCGCCGGTAACGGAAGAGCAGCTGATAGAGGTGACTGAGACTGAGGCAGGCGTCATATGGGAGGAGCTACTGAAACCAATCCTACTGAGCATCCCGTCCTCAGTAGTCCTGGGTGAAAGTGTTGACCTTTCGGCTTCATTTGTCGGCGGTGGGGAACCAGCAGAGATGGGTCTGCTCGTTGTGTCACCCTCAGGCAAGAAATATGAACTACCCAGGTCGGCAACATTCAAATTTGACGAGCTTGGTAAATGGAGCGTGATAGTGACTATCGCAGACCAGGCGATTATGGGTAAGACTGTGGAGGTAATTCCAAAACAAGGGCTCCCCGGTACTATTGAACCATTGAACCTGTTGCTCATAATTAGCATCTGCGCCGGAGTAATCATCGTCGGTATGACTATCTTACTGGTAGTGCTGTTGCGGAGGCGTAGACTATAAAGCACAAAGCAAGCGCTGCAGAACTTTCCATCCCCCAATTTAATAGGGATGTTTTACTCCAGGTAGTCCTTTAGTTTGCGGCTGCGGCTGGGGTGGCGTAGTTTACGGAGCGCTTTAGCTTCGATCTGACGGATGCGTTCTCTGGTTACGGCAAACTCCTGCCCCACTTCCTCCAGGGTGCGGCTTCTTCCGTCCTCGAGGCCAAACCTGAGTTGAAGCACTCGCTGCTCCCGGGGAGTCAGGGTGGATAATACTTCGTCGATTTGCTCCTTGAGCAGTTGTTTGGAGGCGGCATCGACTGGCGGCACCGCACTACGGTCCTCTATGAAGTCACCCAGGTGGCTGTCTTCTTCCTCACCCATAGGCAACTCCAGTGATATTGGGAGCTGTGCTACCTTGACTATTTCCCTGACCTTTTCCGAGGATATTCCCAGCTTAAGGCCGATTTCCTTAGAGGTAGGTTCTCGCCCATATTCCTGGGCCAGGCGACGACTTAGTCTCAGTAGTTTATTAATGGTTTCAATCATATGAACTGGCACGCGGATAGTGCGAGCCTGGTCAGCGATAGCGCGGGTAATAGCCTGGCGAATCCACCAGGTGGCATAGGTACTGAATTTGTAACCTTTGTGGGCGTCAAATTTCTCCACGGCTCTGATTAAGCCGATATTTCCCTCCTGAATGAGGTCGAGGAGTGACATGCCGTGTCCGATATGTTTCTTGGCGACACTGACTACCAGCCGCAGGTTGGCTTCAGTGAGGTGATTCTTTGCTTTTTCCGCTTCATACTTAATCTTATCTAGATAAACTGTGAGTTGATTTTCATAAACCTGAATGGAACCAATGAAGGTAGTATTTGTCGTCAGATTTTCTATCTCAGCCAGAGAGACCTTATCTTCAATAGCACTAAGCACTTCGTCCGGTGGCAGGGAACAATTTAATGACAGGTCAATAAAAAGTCGCTCTGTTTCAGGTATGGGTGTATCCGTCTGAAGAGCGATAACCTGGAGCAGCTGCTGGTCTATGACACCATCAATACTGCTTCGAAATTTAGCATTGCGGATGGTTTCAGTGAAGCTGGCTGTAGTTGCCAGACCAAGCTCCTTTTGGATGAGATGAATGAGAGGAGAAAACTGTCCTAGTTCCTTGAGCATCTCGAGTAGTATTTCGGTTGACGAGGGAGATTTACCGCAGCTCTGTAGATAGTGTTTAATCTCATTGATGCGTTTACCCTCCTCAATCCTTCTGGCCAGGATTTTTTCTTCATCAGCCGTAAGAAGCTTCACCTTACCGATTTCGTGGAGGTAAAGACGGACGGGGTCATCGCTTACCTCCTGGCTTTCTATTGTGTCTAACGGAGTTTCTATTTCCAGGCCTACCGAGGGCCCAGGCGGCCTGGGTACCACTTGATTTGGATGTAGTTCCGTGTCGTCCTTACCGGCAGGTGTGAGTTCTGTAGAGTTGTCATACTCTCTAAAAGTCATCTCTCGCGCTCCTGTTTTGCTCTGCCTTTTTGAGCAAAGACTTCTTTCAGTTGAATGCTGGGTTCTATCCCTTCTTTTTTAAGCCTAGTCAGGTCAGCACCGCTGCCCTCTGTTTCCGCTACTGAGGCAAGTCTATCAGCTCTTTTTGCTTCCAAGCTTTGGAAATATCTTTTTCTCTGATTGAGAACGCAGTCAGTGTATCTCTGCTCTATTCTGTCAGTGGGTATGTCCTGGTTGTTAATCAGGCTATCAAGGTGCTCCCAGATAGCAGGGTCAAGCTTGTCCTTGAGTGACGGCAAGTCAGTGGTCTGCTGCCAGGCGGTGAAGATTTCACGGTTTTCGCTATTTTGAAAGTATTCAGCTAACAGGCCCTCGTCTCTATCCTTAAGCTCAGGGTGCTGTAATAGTAAGGTGAGGCAGTATTCCTCAAGGGGGTTGGAGAGGAGTGGTTGCAGTGTGCGGATTTTGGGTTTCTCAGCTGGCTTCTTAGCCTTTTGTTTTGATATATAGTCCTTTAGAATTGCCTCTATCTTATTATAGCTGATTTCGGTCAATTTGGCTAGTTTGGTGAGGTAATGGTCCTGGCGTACGGTGTCTTTCATCCTGGCGATGACGGGCATAAGCTCGTTTACAGCTAATGACTTACCGCTGGCGGCACTGAGGTCAAGTTTCGAGGTAATCATGTTAAAGGTATAGTCAACCACGGGTAGAGCCTTCTGCAGCAGGTCTTGCCATGCCTGGGTATCTTCTTTAATCACCTGGTCAGGGTCTTCTCCGCCAGGCATGAGGATAACCTTTACCTCAGCCTCAAGGCTATTCTCATAGTCGAGACAACGTAGCATGGCTTCCTCACCGGCGGTATCAGCATCGAGGGCCAGGGTCATATTCCTGGTTAGTCTCTTGATGGCACTGACCTGCTTTTCGGTAACGGCGGTCCCCATAGTGGCGACTACATTGTTAAAGCCGTTCTGGTGGGCGGTAATAACGTCGGTATAGCCCTCTACAATTACAGCCAGGTCCTGTTGCCTAATAGCTGTGGCAGCGAGGTCTATCCCATATAGAGTGCTACTCTTATCAAAGATTGGTGTCTGCGGTGAGTTGAGGTATTTGGGTAGTGAGTCGTCAAGTACCCTGGCCCCAAAACCTGTGGAGCGACCCCTGGCATCATGTATGGGGAACAGCAACCGATTGCGAAAGCGGTCGTGTGTTTTGCCTTCCTCCGTTACCACTATCAAACCGGCTTCAAGCAGTTCAGTATCGGTATAGCCTCTCTCCAGCAGGTATTGTTTTAGTGCTTCCCAGCTATCCAAGCTGAAGCCGAGTTGGAAATCGGTGATGGCTTTTGGTGACAGACCGCGGCTGTCCAGATAACTGCGTGCGTTTTCTGCTGCTGGAGAGTTGAGGAGCATGTTATGGAAATACTGAGCGGCTGCCTGATTAACCTGGTAGAGCCTGTCCTTTTCATCTTTCCTGGTATCCGGGTCGAATCGGGAGGGGATGCTAATTCCAGCTCTTTCAGCCAGAAGACGCAGTGCCTCCCCGAAGTCAATGCCCTGTTTCTTCATGATAAAGGAAAGGACGTCACCACCGGTACTGCAGGCGCCGAAGCAGTGCCAGCTCTGCTGCTCAGGATAGACAAAGAAGGAGGGGGTCTTCTCACTGTGAAATGGGCACAGCGCCCTGAAGGTCCGCCCGGCCTTCTTCAAGTCCGTATACTGGCTGACGACCTCAACGATGTCTGTTTTTTGCTTTACGTCGTCGATAGCAGTCATATTACTGTTATTATACTACTTATTGTAGTACTACCTCTCCCCCTTCTTCTGTGAAATCCTAAAGTTTAGCATTTTATCAAGGAGGGGCTTCGCCTTTCTTAGGCTCTTCTTCGGTAAGAATTCTTATATGATTAGCCTCTCTATTTTGGTCTAGACGACCCCATCCCCCTGTATCCCCCCTTCCCCTATCTAGGGGAAGGGGGGACTGGTTACATGAGAGGGGCTTCGCCCCTCTTTGACTCTCCTCTTATTATATTCCGCTTCAAAGGGGAGGGGGGAAGGGTTTTGGGAAGAGGGGCGAAGCCCCTCTTAGACGCCCCCTGTTTATGTTTCTTTATCGATAACGAACTTTGCCTGTTTGACCTTATTTTGGGGTAGTGCCAGCTCCTCAGCAGTCCTCAGGGCGTACTGGTCGGTCATGCCGGAGATATAGTCGACTACTCTCCGCTCCTTGTCGTCACCATAGAGGCGGTACTCCGGCGGCAGTTGGTTTTCATGTTTGGTAAAGTAGTGATATAAGAGGCGGAGAACTTCTCTGGCTTTTTCGGCTTCTTTCTGGACCGATTGCACATTATATACCCTGTCGAAAAGAAAGTCACGCAGGGTATTGGTTGCTTCCAGGACCTCGGGGCTGATACCAATGCTAATGGAGTGGCTGGCTTCCATTGTATTATAACCACTGGCTGGCCATGAGTAATCAATAATATCACCGACCATAGTATTGATACGTGGTGAACGGGAGAGTCCTAAAACCGTAATGGCTGATAGTGGCAGGCTGCCCTCGGTGATGGTGCCAGCTCTGATAGCATCGTCAATATCATGGTTGATATAGGCAACCACATCGGCAAGCTTACAGACCTCACCTTCCAGGGTGCCTGCTTTGCCCCAGTCTTTTCCCAGGATATTTGCCCTTGTCTTGGAGTGGTTAACAATACCGTCTCGCACCTCGCGGGTAAGGTTGAGTCCCTGGCCGTCTTTCTCCAGGAGGTCAACAATTCGCAGGGATTGCTC
>SDBU01007464.1_pt1 | contig 12596 bp, 15 predicted proteins | sample 2277071 | NCBI WGS metagenome assembly SDBU01 (sample SAMN10397929, study PRJNA504765) | marine sediment metagenome | isolation source: marine sediment core GS08_GC12, 126 cmbsf | place: Arctic Ocean: Gakkel Ridge, Loki's castle | collected 2008 | reverse complement strand
TTGTTCATCAGCAATGGCCGAAGCCCCGTCACCTTGAACACCACAATCTGACTAGACATAATCAACATCCTTTCGGTTTTGACGCCGCTTTGGCCTGTCACGGAATTGTGAACTCCCGTTCGGCGTCGTTCGTCCCTATTATAAGAAACCTTGCCTTGCCTTGCCTCGCCACACCCGACCCAGCCCGACCACACCGAACCTCTTATCAATCAGAACAAAACCTTGCCTCGCCTTGCCATACCGTACCCTACCCGACCTCACCAGACCTTACCCTACCAGACCCTTTATCAATCAGAACAAAACCTTGCCTCGCCTTGCCATACCGAACCTCGCCCGACCCTACCCAACCCGACCACACCTAATATCAATCAGAACAAAACCTTGCCTCGCCTCGCCTTGCCGTACCACACCGAACCCTACCCAACCCCACCGAACCTCTTATCAATCAGAACAAAACCTTGCCTTACCTTGCCTCGCCAGGCCTCACCCCACCGCACCCAACCTCAACACACCTCGCCGCATATCAATCAGAACAAAACCTTGCCTTACCTTGCCTCGCCAGGCCGCACCCCACCACACCACGCCTCACCTAATATCCTTCATTGCCCATACTTCGGTTTCCTCCTTGGCTCGCAGGCCGCTTCGATCTCCTTCCAGACCGTTCCGACCAGCGACCGCAGATCATCCGCATCCCCGTCCGACTCAATCTTCTGCACCAACCGCTCCCGCTTCATCTTCAGTTCCGGCCCCAGCCCCGTCGCCGTTACGATCCCCCGACTCTCCGTCCAATAACCTTCGCCGCACAGATAATCGATGCAAGCACCAACATCATCTATCCCATGCGAATGCAGGATCGGCACCACCACGTCGCTGTTCTTCCCTATGATATGGTTCTTCTTCACCTTGATCCTGCACTTGATCCCAAGCTGCCGACGCTTTCCCTTATATGTCTTTGTAATCTGCCCCGCGTTGTAGGACCAAAGCTGGCAGACAGCGTAGAACTTCAGCGCCCGCCCGCCGCTGTACGATTCGTTCGTGAACAAGTCGAACGAGTCCCGCGACTGGTTGACCACGATCAGGATCGACCCGCTCCGCTCCAGCGGCCGGATCAGCTTGCGGATGTTCCCGCTGTGGACCTTCGCCTTGCCGTCGCCGAAGTCCCCCGCACCCTTCGCCGCGTCAGCCTTGGACGCCTTGCCACGGGATTGCCTTTTCTGCTGCGCGAACTTCTTCGCCTCGCGGTCGCTAGTCAGGCTGTCCTGCGAATCGAGGATGTAGACGAACGGCCTGCCGACGCCCAAGGCATCGTCGACGTGGTAGTAGAAATCCTCGACCGATTCGCTGTAGACCGGCTCGCCGTCCTCCGTCCCCGGCGGCTCGATCCGCTCGACCAATTTCTCCCCGAAATACCTGCCCACGTCCATCAACGCCTTCGCCTCCGTGTTGTCGTAGATCAGCCGATAGCTATCGAACCTCGGATCGATGGAAGCCTCCGCCAGGGCCGAGTGCATCAGCCATGACTTCCCGCTGTCGCTGTCGCCGACGAACAGATAGTAATGGCCCGCCACCCAACCGCCGTCCACACGGCCGGACATAGCCAGGTTGAGCAGCGTGCTTCCGGTGCTCAGCATCTTGGCCGCCGGCTTGGTCTTGGACCGCTTGCGGCGCAGCCCTTTCTTAACCTGCTCGACTTCCGTTTTCTTTGTCATACCGTTTTCCAATTCTCTTTTCCTCATCAGCTCGGGCCCGGTCAATAGCATCGCGAACGGAATAATGCCACTCTTCCTTCTCGATCCAAAAAAAGCTTTCGATTCCTTCAGGCGGAGCAGAAGGAACCCTTTGCATGCCATTAAACGTCACAGCCCAATGACCAGCATCGTCGCTGACCAATGCCGCTCCGTCTTGTTTGTCAAGCCAATCCAATCGCTCTGTATCCGTCATATCGCTGCTCCTTTCCGTTATCCTGCGATTCATTCATTGAAAATCAAAAACCGGGCCGCTTCGGGAAGCGCATTGTCCCCCTTGCCACGGCCCGGCCCCCACCCAGGAGATGTTCAATCGTCATCGTCGTCATCCTCATCCCATTCCTCGTCATCTTCGTCCGGCTCGGGTTCCGGCTTCGGCTTGGACTTCTTCTTCGCCGGTGCCTTCTTCTTCGCCTTCCGCTTCGGCGGTTCTGGCTCATCCCCTTCGTCCATATCGTCATCCTCATCTTCGTCCGGCTCCGGATCGGGCTTCGGCTTTCGCTTCGACGGCTTCGGCTTATCCTCCGGCTCGTCATCAACCAGCGAAAACACCTCATCCACGCCAATGCCCTTGTGGGAATCACCGCCGTCATCCTCCAGCGTCAGCGAAGTTCCATCCCCGCTGATCCGAACGATCTCACATTCACCAAGTTTGTCATGCCCCACCATCTGCCCCACCTCCAGCCCGCTATCTGTCGCGGTGTTCATATTCTTCTTCCCCTTCCGTTCCGGCTCTTCGACAGGATCATCGCCCTCATCTTCGTCCTCGGACTCTTCCACTTGATCGAAGATCGCCTTCAGCCTGTCATACGTCGGGATCTTCAGCAGATCGTCGAGGCAATGACCATGGTCCAAAAGCTCTTCGGAAAGCCCGTCCCGCCGCGGCTTGAAATCCACGTTGTACAGCTTCAAAAACGTGTACCCACCGCCCTTCTCTTCGGCGAACGAAACCTTCAGCGTCGAACCGGCCGCCGGATCGTCAAAGTCCGCAACGTAATCCTCATCCTCTTCCGCGTCCCGCCGGCACTTGTCGATCAACGCGCCGAACGTCCAGTGGCTCGTCTCGAACAACTGCACACCCTTGTCCTCCTGAGCATGATCATAGATCAACCACAACTGACGTTCCCTCGGTTTCAACGCATCCATCAGCGATTCGTCCGCGTCCGGGTCGCGTGCCAACGCCGCCCGATGCTCGCATACCGGGCACGGCTTCCCCGCCGTCTTCGCCGGGCATACGTAGCTCGAATTATCCGGCCCGATGTTCCGGTGAATGAAAAACGTCCGCTCGTAGTACCACTCGCCCGGCGTCGGTGCGTACGGATTGCCCTTACCCACCTCGTACGGCACTATATCGATCCGGTGCGAGCCCGCCTTGGCCTGCCATACATCCATCCCCTCCGGTATCGTCAGGGTAGACCAGTCGCCCCCGCCTTGGTGCTGTGCGTCGCGTTGGGATGATCCCGCACGCCGCCGTTCCTGCCGCTTCTGCCGCTTAGCTCGCGTCACCATTTCTGCTGTCCTCCTGTTGTTTTCCAAGGCAGCGGCCGCGGTAGAACGCGACCGTCCCCAGTTTCACCGACGTGTACACCACGACCGGCACGATAAGCCCGATCAAAACTATCACAAACAGCGTCGTCATCAGTCGCTCCCTTGTCGTCTGCCCTTCCGCCTCACCGCCGCCTTCTCGACGTCGGCCATCTTCTCTTTCGCCCCCTCCGGCGCCCGGGGCCTGCTGAAGTAGTTCGCCAGGTGCAGCTCGACCAGCTTCTCAAGAGCCTTCTTCCGGCTGTCCAACGCCCCGACCGCGGCCTCCATCACACCGACGACGTGGTGGGCGTCGATCACGGACTGCCTCGCGGCCTGATACTCCTGCTGACATACCGTAGCCGCTTCGACGGTCCGCTCCGTCACCTTGGCCACCTCGTAAGCCGCCGGGTTCCTTCGTATCGAATCGTCCAGCTCGGCCTTCGTCACGTCCAGCGACGCCTTCGCCTCCTCCCAGTCCCGCCGGGCGTCGGCCAGCTTCGCCGCGTACCTGAAATACAGCGACGGCTGCGCGACCCATTCCTGGTCCAATTCATGCTCGTCGATCTGAAGATCGAACTCTGGTTCCTTCATCTTGTCTTTCATTTCGTCTCTCCTTTGTTCTTTTCCTTTTTCAGATGATCCAACCGGCTTCGTATTATCTTTTTCGCTTGATCCAAATACTCCAGCAGCACCTCCAGACATTCCTTCTCGTCTTCCGCCATCCCAATATCGATCCGCATATCCATTCCACCGGCGTGTCCATCCGTAAAATCGATGTTTCCTTCGATCAGCAAACGTGTCTCTGTATCAAGCTCGATACCATGCCGTCGAAACATAGGATGGTCATACCTCATACTCGTCGCTGGCGAACCATACAGCGATTCCCACGTCACGTATTCTACATCGTCCCTGCAAGGATGAAATGAAATCTTGTCTTGCGTCATTCCGAGGACAGAACGGCTTATGTGTTCGTGGTTCTCCCAATCGAACTCGGGTTCTTTCATCTTGTCTTTCATTTCACGTCCCTCCCCCAATTGCTTTTGCAATGATTGATAAACTCCACCGCCTCGGCTTCGGAATCATAGCCATGCAGACCTGGATCATGCCAAACCCACAAAAGTCTATATTGAACCTTCCAATAGCCATGCTTGTTCAGCTTCGCCCTCATCTTCAGTCCAGCCAAATTCATTAATAACCACAGGGCAAACAAACCCAATGCTACAAAACCAAGACAAAATGCAACTACATTAGCCATTAGATTCTGCCTCCGAACTAGGGAATCATTGTACTTTAGCCACAATAACGACAACCTCATCCAATGCTGCATTTAAGTCCTCGTCGCTTCCTGCTTCATCCTCGACGATCTGCTTCATCACCTTATCCATGGCTGGCGTCTCACTCAACTGGCAGGACGGAACATCATTACAAATCGCAGTTTTACCACAACATTCACACTGGCCATATGACTTTGCCAACGAGGCGGGCCATTTGTTCTTTTTGCTACAATCTTCGCAATAAAACATTAGCAGTCTCCCTTCGTTCTGTCCCTATTATAACCGCCGCCCCGCCGTCACATCATAACAAGCCAGAACAAGCCCCGCCTCCCCAGAATCAAAAAAGTTATCCTGAAAACGATCCATAATAAAAGAGGCCCTATCTACTGATCTCCCACCCCCCAGTAATACTGAACAGCAATATGCCAACACTAATCTTCTCAGGCCCTCTGCTCCACCCTTTAGATCGTCGATGCCCTTCAGGATCGCAGCCACGTCGCCCCACGACGGCTTCGGATTCAGCAACGCCCGAGCCAGCTCGATCGCCTCCCGCCTGCTGTCGCCCTCCTCGATGGCCCGCAACTGGTTCTCTTCGTCCGCTTCGCCGATCACCTGATGCAGCAGGACCAAAGCCTTGCGCGGGCTGCCTTCCGACACTTCGACCAGTTTCTCCGTCACCGCTTCAGACAACTCAACGCCCTCCTTCGTCGCCACCCCGCCCAGCAGCGCCGTCATGTCGGCGTCGCCCAGGGCCTTCACCTGGAACTCGGTGCAGCGGTTCCGAATCGTCTTCAGCAGCTTCTGCGGTTCGGTGGTGCACAGAATGAAGTACACGTGCGACGGCGTGTCCTCCAGCAATTTCAGAAAGGCGTGCTGTGCGTCGGACGTGAGCTTATGGGCCTCGTCGAGAAGCCATATCCGCGTTTCCCCGCCGCCCATCGGTGCAAGCTGGACCCGCTGCTGTATCTTCCGGACCTCGTCGATGCCGCGCAGATCGGCCAGGTTCATTTCGCGGAAGTCCACCTCCGAACACTTCAGCTTCTTCCGCAGTATCCTTGCCAACGTCGTCTTGCCGCAACCGCTCGGCCCGCTGAACAATATCGTGTGCGGCATCGCCCCCCGCTTCCACAGGTCGACAAGGGATCGGACCAGCGAGCCCTGACCCACGATCTGCTTGAATGACACTGGCCGATACCGCTTGTACAACTCAATCTTTTCCATTATCATAGATCGAATCCCGTCTGCTTGGGTCCACCGATGGATTCCAGATTCTTTGCCGCCTGCCGATAGTAGCTCGTTTTCAATTCAACTCCCACCGCTTTTCTCCCTCCCACGACCGCACCGTAGACCTCGCTGCCGACGCCCATGAATGGCGACAGAACGACTTCCCCCGGATTGGATCGCAGTACGAGTATCCGCTCAATTACATCCAACTGAAGTGGATGCACGTGCCTTTCGTCCTCCTCCTCTTTGCTTTCCTTGTACGGCAAAACGCGGTCGATCCTCACGTCGTCCCAAAACGCTGAAGCATACTGCCGCCATATCCAATGAGAGAAGCGATTGTCCCGCTGCTTCCCCTTCCAATCTTTGTAACGCCTGCAATCCTCCGGCATCTGACGCGACCCCGCATATTCCGTCAACCCTTCCGCATGTAGTATCGGCACCGGATTCTTTCCTTTCCGCCGAAACAGCAAGAGGCAGTCCGCCCCCGCCACATCGCACAGGGACGAATCGTTGACCACCTGCTTGTGAGCCAGCCCCATGGCCATCGTGCGATTGCGCACGCCCAGCGGCTCCTTCCAGACCCAATGCCGGGCCCAGAATCTCCATCCCTGCTTCTCATGCAGCCGTATGATGTCGCCGGGAAAATCGATCAACCCCTTCTGGTTTCTTCGCGGCACGTCCATACAATGAACCGCCGTGAAACGCCCCGGCATAGTAAGCCTGTATATTTCCTTCACGACGAACTCGTAATGCTTGAAAAACTCCCCGTATGACCGGCTGTTCGACAAGTCCCTCTCCGACGACGAATAATGATACAACGCACCGCCACCCTCCGTCGCGAACGGCGGCGAATATATCGAAAGATGCACCGACTCCTTCGGCAATCCCGGCAGCACTTCGCAGCAGTCCCCGTGGTAGATGGCATATTGCTCCGCTATCTTCTGGTCTATTACAGCCATGCCGGCATGTCCTCCTTCGTTCCAAAATCCCTGTCGCGGTCGACGTGTATGGCCTCGCTCATGTGTTCGATCATCGCCTTGAACATCCTGTCGGCCTGGGTGGCCTTCCGCTTCAAGTTGGCCAGCACCCGCTGCTCGCCTTCCGATATTATTATATTGACCACCACCTCCCGCTCCTGCCCGAACCGCCAGCAGCGACGCACGGCCTGATAGTATTGCTCGTAGCTGTGCGAAGCGAACGTAACTACATTGTGGCAGTGCTGCCAATTCAGACCAAAGCAACCAATCCTCGGCTTCGTCACAAGCACCTTGAGATCACCGGACTGGAACGCCAGCAGCCGCTCCTCTTTCTTTTCCTCGGACATGCTGCCGCTGACTTGCAACGCCCCCGGCACGATATTCTCAACCATGTCCGCCTCGTCGTTCAAGTGGCACCAAACGACCGACGCCCCGTCATGCTGCAACACCAACTCGGCAGCGGCCTCGCAGCGGGCCGGCAGCGTATCCCTCCGCTCCCGCCGTTGGTCCACCAGCGAAGCCACCGGCACGGGAAAGAACGTTCCCGGCCGCGGGCGGCTGCACTTTATCACGTGCTCACTCTCCCGCAGAGGCGGCAAGTCGAACCGATCATCCTGGAATCCCAAGTCCGACGGCTTCCGGCAGGCCCTCGACCACGAGCAAACCCACCGCCAGAACGGCTGCTCGGCGTATCCCCGAAACCGGAATGTCTTCCGCCCCCAGCCCAGATAGTCCTTCGCCACATCCTCCTTGAAATACCTCGTCAGCATATCTTGAAAGCCCAGATACCCCAACGCCTCCGAAGAAGTCCCCAACTCGAAGAAATCGTTGGGAGCGGCCGTGGCGGTGCAGAGCAAGCGGTACGGCATCCGCCGGACGAACTCCGTCACCGCCGCCTTCGTCTTGCCGTCGAAGTTCTTCAGTATCGAGGATTCGTCGCACATACAGCCCACGAAATCATCGGGATCGAAGTAGTGAAGCCGCTCGTAGTTCGCAACTACTATCGTCGGATGATCCGGCATCTCGCCCATCTTCGACCGGCGGCACTCGATGTCGAACTTCTCCCCCTCGCGAATCGTCTGATCCGCCACGGCCAAAGGTGTCAGCAGCAGCACATGCCGATTCGTCTTGCGTACCACGTTCGTTCCCCAGACCAATTCGATAAGCGTCTTGCCCAAACCGCAATCGGCGAACACCGCGGCCTCACCCACCCGCAAGGACCATTCGACCAGATGCTTCTGGAAATCAAACAGACTGTCGGAAAGCCACAGCGGCTCGAATCCCCGCAAGTCATCCATCTGAGACTTGGCGTCCAGGAACTCTCGGTATTTTGCTATCACTCCACGCTCCTCTTCTCATACCAATTCGTCTCAGCCACCTCCACGTCCACCTCCAGCGGCGTCACGATCCACGGCCACGCCTTGCGAATGTCGTCGGCCATCACTTCCCTCGCCTTGCCGATATAATCGTCCAGTTCGTCCCGATGCACATCGGCCACGATGCTGTCATGGATCTGCCCCACTATCATGGACCGCATCTTCCGCTTCCGCATCCACCCCACTAACTCGATGAGACTCCATAGAAGAATATGAAACGCCGGACCCTGAACGGGGATGTTGAACAGCTGGTTCCGGCTGTAGACGCCCGAGCACCGGAAGCCGGTCATCAGCGGGAACCACCCCCGCTGCTGGTATTTCGACCACCATTTCTCCTTCCGGACGGACCACGTCGGGAACCGTTCGTTGAACCGCCGCTCCACGCCTTTGACGTGATCTTCGTATGTCCGCTCCGTGATGCCGTGGACCATCATCAAGTGATCCTCCAGCGACTGCCCGTCCTTCGTCGTCAGTCCGGCCTGCCCGATCACGTTCCACAGGTTGCGGGCGGTGTTGACGTAATAGCTGCCGTACAGCGTCGGAAAGACGAACTGGTTCTTGGCGAAGAAGCGAACTTCGCTCGTCACCTGATCCGGCTCCAGCATGTAGCACTCCGCCGCCATGTCGCGGTGTATGTCCAGCGACGGATCGGAGGCGTACTCGACCATAGCTTCGTCCTTCCAATGGCACGCAGCGATTCGGAACTCCAGGGCCCCGTAGTCGACCTCGACCAGCACGTGCCCGTCACGAGGCACGAAGCAGCTTCGTATCAGCTTGCCCGTCGTCTTGTCGCGGATCGGGATGTTCTGGAAGTTCGGGTTGCTGCAGCCGCTCCGGTAGCTCGAAACCAAGTGCAGGTTGAACGACGGCCGCAGCAACCCGTCGACCACCTCCCGCCTCACGCCCTTCAGATACGTGGATTGCAGCTTCTTCAGCTTTTCCACTTCCAAGTACGTTTTCACGAACGGCAGGTCGATCCTCGACAGGGCCTTTTCGTCCACCTGCACCTTGCCCGTCCTGGTCGTCGCGGCAGTCTTGTGCTTCAGCTCTTCGTGCAGCACCGCAGCCAACTGCTGACGGCTCCCGAGCGAAGCCCGGCCGCCGAACCGCCGACGCCAACGGCTCCACACCTCGTCCTGCTTGAGCCGTTCGGCGAGCCGGCTGATCCGCTTGCCCACCTTAACGATTGTCCTGTCCAGCCGGGGAACGTCGATCCGTATCCCGTTGGACTCGACGTGGGCAAGGGCCTGGACGCCTTCATGAAACAGGTTGTAAGCGTCTTGGGTGGTTGGTGTCATTCTTCGTCTTCTTCGCTAATTACTTCAGGCTCGAGTGGCACGTCTTGGGGTTTTCCTTCAGCATAGATTTCCACCCAACCCCGAGGATCAACCCCCAAAGGATTCCCCACATCATACCACTTATCTCCCACAATCAGACGAATCGGCATATCTTCCTTCATCGCTTTAGAACGCACCGCAGCAACAAGAATCTGAACCAAATCCAATACAATCATATCTCCTATCTCACTATACTTTTCGCCCAGGTTTTGGTTTGCCTTTCAAAGCCAAGCTTCTCTTCAATTTAGTCTCGGCAGATTGTTTTCGTCCCATCGACTATTCTCATCTCATCGCCTCCTTTTAATCATCAGATACAAACTTCCCGTCGGCTCCCCTTAATTGATTACGATGTGCCTTCCTCATATTCTCTATCCATTCCTCTGAAAAAGGCTTTCTTTTCTTACCTGTCTTTGTTCTGCTTATCTTAGCCCGACATTCCACTGATAGGGGTCCCATTTTCTTCCCCTTTTTTGCACGACTCAGTTTAGCTCTATGTTCGGGTGACTTTGGTTTACCACTATTTGCCTTGCTGATCTTATCCCTAACTTCGGGCGTATGTCTTCTTCCCCTATTCGATTCAGCAATCTTAGCTACAATTTCTGGAGAATGTTTTTGTCCCATACGAGACGCACTTATCTTAGCTCTGGTCTCTAGTGTAGGTTTCACCTTATGTCCCGGTTTTCCTATCTTAGAAGCCCTAATCTTATCCCTAGTTTCCAACGAACATATCCTACCCCTGTTCGACTCAGCAATCTTAGCTACAACTTCTGGAAGAAGTTTCTTGCCTATTTTAGCCCTGCTCATTTTTGCCCTAACTTCATCAGAAGGAAAATAACCAGCACACCCCTCTCCCCCATCCGTCAGGTTGTACCCGTTCGGAACTTTCGTCTTCAGCATCTTGATACAACTAATTTCTAGATCATTTAGATCATCCTCATCATCACTCTCCATCAAGACCCTCCACTCAAAAACATCAAACCCATACTTACGAAATGCCCTATGAAGCAAAAACCCAGAGCCGTTCTTACCCGCCCTTTCATGTCCCTTCCTCCGATCCTCCATCGTCCCAACAGTCTTCCCCACATATCCCTTCCCTCCTTCCTCGTTCCAAGCCAGATATACGCAACCCATTACATTACTCCTAGAATAAACCCCGGCCACGTGGGCGACCTCGATGGAAGAATGCCACACGTGAACGGGGCTGTAATCTGGGTAACCCATCGAGGTCACTATAAGTAATATAACATAAACCATCAGAAGCTCCTATAGCAACCCCATTTCTTTCCTCTGAATCTCAGCAATCTTATACGTTGTTAAAGCATCAAGCGAATTATATAGCAATAGGTCCACAATCGGCACTTGGTCTATCCGATTCGGCGCGTTCGACCCATCCGACTTGAAAAACGCCTTCACCGCCTCGCCCCACGGGGCCTGCCCGAGTTGAGCGAACGCCTGGAAGTCCAGGCTGGTTATCCCCGGCCGGTTGTCGAGCACGTGGGCCGCCACCATCGTGTCCCACTCCCAGTTCCGGACGCCGTGGCCGAACTCCGCACGGGTCCAACGCTCCTCGAATTTTAGGTTCGCAGCGATTTTCCCCACCTTGCTCCTCAGAAGCTCCCCGGTCGCCCGTATGGCCTCCCCAGCCCACGGATAGGCTATCGTAGTCCGCCCGTCCGACACCGCGCAGGAGACGATCCTCGCGTCCTCAGAGTCCGGCTTGAGCATATTGGTCTCGTAATCGAACGCCACCCGGTTGTCCGGTGCCATAAACTCACTCAGAGCACCGGCAACTTCGTCCGGCTTGTACAGCCGTCTCACTTCCCCCGCATAGTCCGGCGGGCCGTCCGGCCACGGCTTCCCCCGCAAAGCGAACGCCTCTTTCAAGTGCCGCTTAAACCACAGATCCAGCACCGGATTCCCTTCACGCAGCAGATACGCAGGGTGGTACATCGGGTATATCCAAGCGTTCAATTTCTGGCACGGTATCCGCCACCCCACCCACCGGCTGACCTTCCCCACGTCGCTCTTCCATTCGTGACCGATCAGTGATTTCACCGCGACACCGCCCAGCAGAACAACCACGTCCGGCCGCACGTCGCGGATCGTCTTGTACAGGTTCGGCCGGCAGCATTCGATCCGCTTGTCGTTCGATTCCCCTTTGCAGATCAAGGCGTTGGTCTTCACGCAGTCACGGTCCAAGTCAATGCCGATTCCCCCCAGCACCCTCCGCAACAGCTTCCCGCTCCTGCCAATCAGCTGCGTGCCCTCCACGTCCTCCGTCTCGCCCGGCGACTCAGCCACGATGAGCACGCCGCGCCGGCCTTCGCCCGTGGGCGGCATCCTCGGCGACATGCAATCCTTGTACAGTCCGCAGGCACCGCAACGAGGGATTCGGGGCTCAGGACCACTACTGAAAGCAGATACAGGGAAGAAACCCGTATTCATTCCCGTTCCTTCATCGTGCAGGAAACGTAACGCCACTTGCCTCCATACACCATCAGCTTACCCTCGCCGATGATGCACGTATCGGCCCGCTTGGATACCTCCACCAACAGCCGCGGCGAGATCAAAAACCGTGCGCTGCCGTCGAATCCTTCGATCCTGCATCGCTCCTCGTATCTGCCGCTGGCCCCCTCGCCGCTCAGCTTCAGCCATCCGCCGCCCAACTCGACCGTCACCCGGTTGGCCAGCGAATCCTCAGAGCTGAATATCTCGGCACGCATCACCGCATCCCTCAACCCCTTCGGCAGCTTGACCTCCCGACCCTTCGTATCCAACAGATCAGACAGGTCCGAATACTGCTCGATATATCGTCTGCACGACAAGCGAAGCCCGTCGGCGTTGCGAAAATGAAGCCAGCTCTTCGTCTCTGAGAACTCCGTCATATCCAACCCCAGCACGTGCTTGAGCGACCGGCCTCGGATCAACGTCGGTTCCGAAAATCCCGACTTGATCCAGTATCGCGTCAACTGAAAATTGTCGCACGCCTCCACCCATTTCGGATGGATGTGAACGCAAGTAAGCGGATAATCGCTCTCGTCTGTACTTACGTAATTCAACACAACATCCACCGCCTGCTTGAATCCTTTCGGCAACCGCTTCCATTCGCCCGGCTCCTCCACCGCGTCGACCGGCA
>SDBU01007463.1_pt1 | contig 12598 bp, 13 predicted proteins | sample 2277071 | NCBI WGS metagenome assembly SDBU01 (sample SAMN10397929, study PRJNA504765) | marine sediment metagenome | isolation source: marine sediment core GS08_GC12, 126 cmbsf | place: Arctic Ocean: Gakkel Ridge, Loki's castle | collected 2008 | reverse complement strand
GCTCAAGGCCGTCGGGGTGGAAGGGCGGGTCAGCATGCCGCGCCCCGGGGTCGTGTTCATCCCCTTCTTCGACGCGGAGAAGCTCGTCAACGTGCTGACCATCGATGCGGTGGACGACATGTCGAAGCAACCGGAATACAAGATCTGCGCGTGTCGCATCGAAAGGGTGTGAAGGATGGCCCGATACGGAATGGTCATAGATCTGAGGAAGTGCCTTGGCTGCCAGAGCTGCACGGTGGCGTGCTGCATCGAGAACAGCGTGATGACAACGAAGAACTGGCACGTGGTCCTGGACATGGTCGAAGGCGATTTCCCCGCAATCCGCAGGACGTTCTATCCCCGTCCGTGCCAGCACTGCAAGATCCCGCCGTGCGTCGAGGTGTGTCCGACCGGCGCCTCCCACAAGGAGGAAGACGGCCCGGTTCTGGTCCGCCAAGAAGATTGCATAGGGTGCCGGTACTGCCTGACGGCGTGCCCGTATGAGGCCCGCGTCTTCAACTGGAAACGGCCGGAGCGGCCGCTGACTGAGAATCCCGACGTGCCCGTTCGACAACGCGGCACGACGGAGAAATGCACATTCTGCTATCACCGCCTGGAAGCTGCACGACGGGAGGACCGGCCCATCGGGAGCGACACGCCGGACGGAGTGGTCCCGGCGTGCGTGGAACAGTGCATTGCGGAAGCGAGGTACTTCGGCGACCTGGACGATCCTGAGAGCGTCGTCGCGCGGCTTGTTGCCACCAACGGCCACGTGCGGCTGCGTGAGGACCTGGGAACGGACCCAAGTGTGATCTACCTGCTGTAGGGGATCAGAGTGAGAGCTGCAAGACATCTTGGATTCATCGCGATCCTTGCGGTCCTGATGCTGGCGGGTGCAGTCGCCGCGGTCCGGCAGCTTACGTTCGGTCTCGGGGCGACAGGCCTTCATGAGCCCGTGGTATGGGGGCTCTACGTGGTCTGCTTCGCTTATTTCGCCGGCATCGGCGCCGGGGCCCTCACCGTCGCTTCGGCCGCGCTGTGTCTGGCGCGAGACGGGTGGCGCACCGTTGCGCGGCCCGCAGCAGTAGTGTCTCTGTGTGCTCTCATCCTCGCGGGGCTGTTCATCACGATAGACCTCGGGCGCCCCGACAGGGCAATCCTCCTTGTCCTGAAAGGCAGACTGCAATCCCCCCTAATCTGGGATTCCATCATTCTCAACGCCATGACCGGCTTGGCGGCCCTCTACACATTCGTGGTGTTGCGTGCGGAGGTGCTTCGAAAAGGAGGTCCCGTTGAGGGGCGCCTCGCAAGGCTGCTGACCATCGGAGCCAGGGGAGAGACGACACAGCCCGTTCCCAAGGCCGTGCGGTTGCTGGCCGGACTCATGGTCGGCGTCGTCCCCGTGATCTACGTGCTGACAGCCCGGGTGTTCGCTGTCGTGCAGGCCAAGCCCACGTGGCACACGTCCATCCTGGGCCCGATCTTCCTTGCCTCAGCGCTGCTCTCCGGTCTGGCCGCCGTTGCCGTCGTGACCTGCTTGGCCGATGGACCCGGGCAGGCCGGATTGTCGGCGAAGATCAGGCGTCCCCTGGTCACCGCACTGGCCTGCCTGATCGTGATTGACCTGGTGCTTTCGTTCGCCCCGTTCGCCACCATGCGGCAGTTCGGCAGACCCTCCCAGCCCGGCGTAGTGTCTCCCTTGCACGGGGCTGCCGCGGTGGAAGTGCTCGTCGGCATGGCGATCCCACTCGTGATGCTGCTGGCGACGAGGAAGAAGGAAAGGCCGTGGGTGGTGACCCCTGGCATTCTGATCCTCATTGGCGTGTTCTTCAAGCGCTGGCACATCATCGTCCCCGCCATGCGCCACCGGGCCCTCCCGCTTCCGCAGGCCACCTACCAGCCGAACATGGTTGAGGTGGCTATCGCCACGGGCCTCTTGGCCTTGGGCATCCTGCTGACGTACGCGCTGATACAGATGGCAGCACGATTGGCGGCTGCCGGGCCGGTACCCACAGTGGTGGCACAGTCGACAGGCGGATCGGCTGGCCCTCAGTCCGGAGCATAGAGCATGACGCCGGCAAGCATACAAACGGATATCCAGTTGGTTGCCCGGGTCAGAGAGACGATAGGTCGCAGGCTCGAGCGGGTCGCGGCCGGCATTGGCGCACAGGAAGCCATGGTGCAGCTCATGCCCGGCAAGATGCTGCGCACTCGGTTTGCGGCCAGGCTCGCGGCAAGCGTCGCACGTCCGCCCAAAGCGGCAACGCTTGAGCGAGCGTGCGCCGGCATCGAGATGGTGCACACCGCCAGCTTATGCCACGATGACGTTGTCGATGGCGGCCTGACACGACGTGCCCGCCCCACCCTCTGGCGGGCCACGAGCAGCTCCGCAGCAGTCCTCATCGGTGACGTGCTTCTGTGTGAGGCCATGCAGTTGCTGCTGGACACTGAAGGCGGCCGATACGTGCGGGCCTTTGTGGAAAAGGTCGGCGAAGTATGCCGGGGCGAGGCCGAACAGGAGCTTGTGTTGCGGGGCAAGTCGTGGGACGAGGAGACGTGTTTGCAGATAGCGCGGGCGAAAACCGGACCGTTGTTCGCCTTCGCCGGACACGTCTGCGGGGCAGACGACGAAGCCCTTTGCCGCGGCCTGGCGGAAGCCGGCTATCGTGTCGGCACGGCGTACCAGCTCGCCGATGACCTGCTGGACGTTCTGGGCCGGGAGGATGTCGCCGGAAAGACGCTCGGCACGGACCGCGCGCGCGGCAAGTTCACCCTTGCCAGTGCTTCGGGGGAAGGGCGGCACGCGCTCAAGCGACACATCGCAGACCAGTTCGAGTCGGGCCTGGAGTGCCTGCGCCAGTGGCCCGGGCCGCGCGACGCCCTGGCGCGGTTCGTGTCGTGCGACCTCATTCCGCTTTTTGATCGCTATAACCTGGGATTGACCGATGCCTGAATTTCACGCTCTGAGATCCAAAGGCGGCTACCAGATCCTGCTGAAGGGCAAGCCCAGTGGGGTGGTCGAAGTGCTGCCCGAACCGGACGTGCTCTTCCTGCCCCTGCAGAGCCGGCGCTTCACGTTCTCGGAGGTGAGCGTTGAGGAAGGAACGCATGTCCATCCCGGCCAGGTGCTCGCCAAGGACCCGAAGAACTACTCAGTGCCCCTGCTGGCGCCAAGAGCCGGGGAGGTGCGGCTGGACCTGGTGCAGGATCACATCGTACTGGAAAACGTCTCGCCGCTTGCGGAGGAACCTGAGCACCCGCTCGAACAGGACCTGCACATCCCCAGAGAGATGGGTTCCGCCGGCATGAAGCGCTACAAGCTGCTGGCGCTGGGTGCCTGGCAGTTCCTCCAGGACGCGCACACCGGCGAATTGCCCGATCCTCTCGGCACTCCGCGCGCCGTCATCGTTTCCACGGTCGACCTGGAGCCCTTCGTCAGCAGGGGCGATGTCCAGATGCGCAAGAGGCTGAGCAGCTTCACCCGAGGACTGGAGCACCTCCAGTCACTTCTGGAGTATCAGCCTATCTACGTCGTCATGCCGGAGAGCGAGTCGGAGTTCGCGCTGCGGTTTCGGGACCTGCTGCGCGGATATGTCTGGGTGCAGCCGATCCTGATCCCGCTGCGGTACGGCCTGGACAGACCCGCCGTGGTGGCGCAGCAGCTCGACCTGAAGCAGGAGCCGGAGCAGCCCGTGTGGGCGCTGGGTGTCGGCGGGGTGATGGCCATAGACCGTGCCCTGACGCTGTCCCGGCCCTGCAACGTGCGGATTGTGTCCATTGGCGGGCCGGCGATCGAGGACGGCGTGCACCTGAAGGCTCTGCCCGGGTATCCGCTGAAGGCCATTCTGGATTCACGCCTGTCCGTCACGCCTGCCAGAGTCATCAGCGGGGGCGTGTTCACGGGCCGACCGGTCGGGGCGGAGCAGATGGGCTTGGGCGCGGAGTGCACGGGCCTGACTGTCCTGCCGGAGCATACGCAACGCGAGTTCCTTGGGTTCACCCGTCCGGGCTGGCGCCGGCGGTCCTACAGCAAATGCTTCCTGAGTGCGTTCCGTTCGCGTTTCGAAGAGGGTCTTACGACCGCCCTGGGGGGCGAACAGCGTGCGTGCGTTTCCTGTGGCTTGTGCGAGGAGGTCTGCCCGGCCCGCATCATGCCCTACCTGGTCCACAGGTACCTCTATGCAGATGAGATTGAGGAGGCAGAGAGAGTGGGCCTGCACCTGTGTGTGCGGTGCGGACTGTGTTCCTTTGTATGTCCGTCCAAGATCGAATTGCGGGAGCAGTTCGTTGAGGCGCAGGAGATGATCCGCGGCGAGCTGCAGAGCGAGGAGGCGCATGCATGAAGTGGCTGCTCGACATCTTTGATCGCGTGCGTCCCAATTTCGAGGAGGGCGGGAAGCTCGGCGCCCTGAAGTCCGTCTTCGACGCTACGGATAAGTTCTTCTTCTCCTCGTCGGCCACAGCGTTGGCCGCACCGTACGTCCGTGACCCAATGGACGTGAAGAGGTTCATGTCGGTGGTCATCGTGGGCCTCTTCCCGTGCACCGTTGCGGCGCTGTATTTCTTCGGGCTCCGCGTCCTTGCAGTCATCTTCGTCTCGTACGCCGTCGGGGGGACGGTGGAGGTGCTCTTCGCCATGGCGCGCAAGGAGCCCATAAACGAGGGCTTCCTGGTTACGGGACTGATCTTCCCACTCGTCTTGCCACCTGCCATTCCGCTGTGGATGGTCGGCGTCGGTGTGGCGTTTGGGGTCGTCGTCGGCAAGGAACTGTTCGGCGGCACCGGGCGTAATCTGTTCAATCCGGCCCTGGTCGGCCGAGCTTTCCTGGCCATCGGGTATCCCGTGGCGATGTCGGCCAACTGGGTCAAGCCGGGCGTGGGGATGCTCGGACGGGTCACGCAGTACGTCGGCGCAGCGCACGCCGACGCCATCAGCGCGGCCACGCCCCTGGTCGCCGCGAAACAGCAGACCTGGGCCAGCCTGTCCGACCTTTTCCTCGGGCGCGTGGCGGGGAGCATCGGCGAGACCTCGGCGCTGGCGGTGCTGGTCGGCGGGGCGTTCCTGCTTGCCACGCGGGTAGCAAATTGGCGCACGGTGGCGGGTGTAATCATCTCATTTGCCCTGCTTCAAGGGGTGCTGCATCAGGTGCAGCCGGAGGCCTACGGGCCGGTCCTCTGGCATCTGTGTGCGGGCGGGTTGCTCTTCGGCGCTTTCTTCATGGCGACCGATCCCGTGAGCAGCCCTGCCCTCAACGGACCGAAGTGGGCCTACGGAGCCATCATCGGCGTCGTGACGGTGCTTATCCGGAACTTCACCGGCTACGTCGAGGGGGCGATGTTCGCCATCCTGTTGGGCAACATCTGCGCCCCGCTTCTCGACGAGGTAGCCATCAGGGCTCGTATGAGGAGACTCAGATGAAGGCTCGGCTCGTCCGCGGTCGGCGCGGGCGGTGGGAAATGGTCGAGCCGGACAACTTCAGCAACTGACGGTCAGGGACGGGAACATGAAGCAAAGCTTGTACACGTTCACCTACGCGGCGGTGCTGGGGACCGTGTGTGCCCTGCTGCTGACCGGGGCGGGGCGATTCACGGCCTCCTACCGCGAGGCCAACGCTCAGGCGGAAAAAGTGCGCAACATCCTGGCGGTGCTTGAGGTGCCGTTCGAACCGCGCGCTGCGTCGCAGGAGCTGCTGGCCGTGTTCGAGCGTTACGTGCTCGCGGAAGAGCGGGGCGACCTGACGCTGTATCTGTATGTTGACCCTGAGGCAGGTCAGGGGCTCAAGGCCGTGGCGGTTCCGTTTGCTGGTCAGGGCCTGTGGGGGCCGATCAAGGGCTTCCTGGCCCTCAAGCCTGACTTGAAGACCATCCACGGCGTGACATTCTACGAGCAGGAAGAGACGCCTGGACTCGGGGGGGAGATCGGCGCGGACTGGTTCCGTGACCAGTTCAAAGGCAAGTCCATCGAAGACGCGCAGGGAAAGCGCGGCATCCGCATCCGGCGCGGAGGCGGTGCCACAGGCCCCAACGAAGTCGACGCTATCACCGGTGCTACTATGACGTCCGAGAGGGTCGAGGAGATGATCAATGCCGCCGTCGCGCGGATCGCAGGGGAGGACATCGGCCATGCCCGCTAGTGCACCATTGTCTTGCGGCGTCTGCCAGGGCGAGGGCCTCGTGACGTTCAAGGACGGGGTCTGGCGGGAGAACCCCATCTCGATACAGATCCTCGGCGTCTGCTCGGCCCTGGCCGTAACGAACCGACTGGAGAACGCCCTCGTGATGGGCGTCGCCCTCATCTTCGTCACGACGATGTCCAACCTGCTCGTCTCGCTGCTACGCTCCTTCACCCCCCGGCGGATCCGGATGATTGCCGAGGTGGCCATCATTGCCACGTTCGTGATCTTGTTCGACCAGTTCCTCAAGGCTTTCTACTGGGACATGTCCAAGCAGCTCGGGCCGTACGTGGGCCTGATCATCACCAACTGCATCGTGATGGGGCGCGCCGAAGCGTTCGCCCTTCAGCACCCGCCGATAGTGTCCATGGTGGACGGTTTGGCGAACGGCCTCGGTTACGCAGCCGTGTTGGCCATCATCGGCTTCATCCGTGAGCTGCTCGGCACGGGGTCGGTGCTGGGCTACGTCGTCCTTCCGGCCGAGTGGTACACCCCGAACCAGGTGATGATCCTGGCGCCGGGAGCCTTCATCGCGTTGGGGTTTGTGATCGCCCTGTCCAATGCCCTCAGAGCGCCGGATTCCGGGGAGGGCAAGCCATGAGCGAGACACACGTTCTGGTCATCGTCATTGCCGTCATCTTCACCAACAACATCCTGTTGTCGAACTTCCTGGGGATGTGCTCCTTCCTGGCATGCTCGCGCCAGATCGACACGGCCGTGGGCCTGGGGTCGGCCGTGATCTTCGTGATGACGTGCACGACGACGCTCAACTACCTGATCTACCATCACGTGCTCGTGCCGTGGGGACTTGACTACCTGACGTTCATCGTGTTCATCGCCGTTATCGCGGCGTTCGTCCAGTTTGTGGAGATGTTCGTCGAGCGCTTCAGCCCCAGGCTCTACCACGCACTCGGGATCTTCCTGCCCCTTATCACGGTCAACTGCGCGATCTTGGGGGCGGCGCTCTTCATGGTGATCCGCAAGTACACGTTCGTCCAATCCGTCGGCTTCGGGTTCGGCGCGGGCGTCGGCTGGGCCCTGGCCATCATCCTCATGGCAGGGCTCAGGAAGAAGATGGGCTATAGCAACGTTCCGCGTCCCTTCCAGGGCGTCGCGATGGCCATGATCGTGACGGGCGTAATGGCCCTGGCCTTCATGGGGTTCGCAGGAATGGTGAGCATTCAGTGAGGGAGACGGCTGTGTGTTGTGAAGGGCGTTCTCAGAGCAGGGGCCGGCCCGGCCGTGGGACAGCTTTCGAGGCGAGCGAGCAATGATGAGTTTCGTTTTGCCAGTGCTGGTCCTAGGCGGCCTGTTCGGTGCCCTGGCCGCGGCCCTGCTGGTAGCGGAGCGGCTGCTGGTCAACTACGGCATCTGTCAGGTGGACATCAACGCGGGCGGAAAGACGCTGGAAGTCGAAGGCGGGCAGAGCCTGCTCTCCGCCCTCTACGGCGAGGAGGTCTTCATCCCCTCGGCCTGCGGCGGCAGGGGATCGTGCTCTTACTGCAAGGTCACCGTGCTGTCAGGCGGCGGCCCGGTCCTGCCCACCGAGACCCCGTACCTGACGCGGCGGGAGGTCCGCGCCGGCCTTCGGCTCGCCTGCCAGGTCAAGGTCAGGGAAGACATCCAGCTTCGCATTCCGGAAGAGCTGCTCGACGTCAAGCTCTTCAGCGCAGCCGTCCAGAGCACGCGCAACGTCACTCATGACATCAAGGAGATCCGGCTCTCGCTGGTCGACCCGCCGGAAATATCGCACCGAGCCGGGCAGTATGTTCAGGTCCAGGCCCCGTCGTCGGACGGACCTGTTTTCCGCGCCTACTCCATCAGCTCCCCGGAGTACGAGCGGGGCGGGGTCGACCTGGTGGTGCGCCTGGTGCCCGGCGGCATCGGCTCGACGTATCTGTTTGAGTTGGGCGTGGGCGACACTGTGACCTTCACGGGACCGTTCGGCGAGTTTCGGCTGAATGAGGATCCGAGCGTTGAGATCGTCTGCGTCGGCGGCGGGTGTGGCATGGCACCGATGAGGAACATCATCTATTCCATCTATGATCGGTGGCCGGAGCGTTCGTGCTGGCTGTTTTTCGGATGCCGCACCACGCAGGACATCTTCTACCTCAAGGAGTTCGAGGAGCTTGCCCGCCGCCATCCGAGCTTCCGGGTCGTGTACGCCCTCTCTGATTCTCTCGGTCCTGACGAGCAGTGGGACGGGGACACAGGATTCATCCATCTCTCCGTCGACAAGCACCTGGAGCATGGAGTGAAACGCCAGGCGTTCTTGTGCGGACCGCCGCCCATGATCGAGGCCGTTACGCGCGTGTTGGAGGGAAAGGGCCTGGGTGCGGAGGACGTTTTCTACGACGAGTTCTGATCTAGCAGGAGCTGAACCGGTGGTAACAGTTGGTGACATGCTGGAACGGGCACGGGATTTCGAGCATCGGCTGGAGGCCTATTACGCCGACTTGCGCGATCGCGCGACGGTGGACGGCGTCCGCCTGCTGACACATTACCTGGCCCGACACAGACGGCATCTGCCCGATGCGTTGGAGAGTTATTCCGAGCAGGACCTGGAGCGGCTGGCCAAGGTCCCGCTGAGATACGACGACACGGACTTCGATCCGGCCAAGTGCTTTCAGGGAAAGGACGTGCCGTCCTCCGTAACCGGCGATGAACTGCTGGGCGTTGCCATCGGATTCGTCGAGGATCTGATCGCCTTCTATCGCTGGGCCGCCGTGCGGCCGCTGGGCGAAGAGGCGCGCGGCCTGTTCCAGAGCCTGCTGCAGATCGAAGAGAAGCACGTAATCGAACTGAAGAAGATCGAGGCGATGCACTACTTCTAATGGCACCGATCGAACCAGTTGAGATGAGCAGCTACGAGCTGCCGCCTGCGGAAGGCGCGCCGCCATCCCCGCAGCAGACAGCGAAGGGGGAGAGCGCGTCCCTTCCAGAGCCCCTGCTGATGAGGAACGTGCTGTGGTTCTGTCGTCTGCGCTGGATTGTCATTGCTGCTTTCGTGGCGTTCGGCGCGGCGAGCTGGTCGCCCGGCGTGTTTCCATATCTCGGTCTGCGTCCGCGCCTGGCGTGGCCCTTCGTGGTGGCGGCGATCCTGACAGTGATCAACCTGGCCTTCCTGGGCCCCGTCCGGCGTCTGACGGAAAGGGCGGGTGCTGCGAACACCAACCTCTGGGCGCAGATAGTGCTGGACCTTCTGGTCGTGACCGTTGTCGTCCACTGCCTGGGCAGCCTGGAGACGTACGCGGCATTTGCGTACCTGTTCCACATCGTCCTGGCATGCATCTTCTTCCCTCGCGTTTGGTCCTTCGGGGTGGCCGCAGTAGCCGGTAGTCTGTTCGTGATCTGCGTGGCGCTCGAGCAGGCCGGCGTGCTGCCTTCGGCTTCCATCTATGCCCAGGTGGGCCCGCGTTCAGCCAAGGAACTCGCCTCCTCCGTTGCTCTGCTGAACGTGACCTTCGCGATCGGCATCTGGATCGTGGTCTGGTACCTCGCGTCCTACCTCTCAGCCATGGTGCGCGCGCGGGACAACGAGCTGGCTGATACGAACCGGCGTCTCGTGGCGACGGAGCAGGAGAAGACGCGCCATATGCTGCGGACGACGCACGAGCTGAAGGCCCCCTTTGCGGCCATTCACGCGAACGCCCAACTGTTGCTCGGGGAGCACTGCGGGAAACTGCCCGAGGAGGCGCTTGAAGTTGCCCGCAGGATCGCCCGAAGATGCCGCCGTCTGGCGACGGAGATCCAGCAGATGCTTCAGCTGGCCAACCTGCGGTCCCTCGGCGAGCATCCGCCGCTGCGCGAGGAACTCGACCTGGCGGCCATCATCAGGTGGTCCATCGGCCAGGTTCGCACGGCCGCCGGGGAGCGCAGCATCGCCATTGAAGACGACCTCGAACCGGTCAGGATCGTTGGTGTGCCGGATCACCTGAAGATGCTCTTTGCAAACCTGCTGTCCAACGCCGTGTCATACTCGCACGAGGCAGGACGGGTCCACGTCCGGTGCTCGGCCGCGGAGGGGGACGGACCGGTGGTCACTATCGAGGACCGCGGCATCGGCATACCCGCCGAGAAGCTCCCCCGCATCTTCGACGAGTACTACCGCACGGATGAAGCAGCACAGCACAACAAGGACTCGACAGGGCTGGGCCTTGCCATCGTCAAGCGCGTGGCCGCGGCGCACAATATCCGCGTCCGCGTGGACAGCATGACGGAGGTGGGGACGAGATTCACCTTGCGATTTCCAGAGGGTCGTACAAACCGATTGGCGGCAGAAGCCGCAGAAAGGAGATGAAGGATGGCTTATCTGTTGATCATCGATGATGACGAAGACTTCGCCATAGCAACGGCAAAAGCGCTGACCGATGCCGGGCATGAAGTCGGGATCGAGTTGGACACTGACGGGGCCATGAAGGCCATGAAGGCGAGGCGCCCCGACCTGGTAGTCCTGGATGTGATGTTCCCGGAGGATAGCTCCGCCGGCTTTGGGTTCGCCCGCACGATGCAGCACTACAGCGCGGACCTCAAAGGCATCCCCATCCTGATGTTGACGGCCGTGAACACGAAGTTCCCCCTCGGGTTCGGTGGCCGCGATATCGACGACACCTGGCTGCCGGTCTCCGAGTTCATGGAGAAGCCGGTGGATCTGGAGGTGCTGTGCAGCACAGTGTCGGCGCTTCTGGAGCAGAGCAGCTCGGCCGCCGGCAAGGCGGACGGGGAGACGCAGCAATGAAGCAATGCGTATCGCCGTCGGCTCGTCGTAGGTGGTCGAGCTGGTCCTCGACGCGGCTGCGCGCCGTACGGGCCTTCTCGTTCCCCCTGTCCGTGCTGCCCGTGCTGGTAGCGACGGCCGCCGTACGGCCGCTTGCTGAATGGCATTACGGCATCCTGGCGGCGTCGGCGTTCGCCGTGCTGCTGCTGCACGCGGCAGGGAACCTGCTGAACGACTACTTCGACTTCCGTTCGGGTGTCGACAGGAAGTTGGGCGGCGACGAGGGCCGGCCGGGGCGGATCCTGGTTCGGGGCGAGATGATGCCCAAAGAGGTCTTCGTTGAAGCCGTGGCCTGCCTCGTTCTTGCTGCCCCGGCGGTGGGATACCTGTTGGCTGAGTGCGGGCCCGGGATTCTGTGGTTCGGAGGCGCGGCATTGGTCGGTCTTTACGCCTACACGGGCCCCCCTTTGCGGCTCAAATACAAAGCGCTGGGCGAACCCCTGATCCTGCTGATCTTCGGGCCGCTGCTCGTCACGGGTGCCGCATATGCGCAGGTGGGGCGCTGGGACTGGATAGCGCTGGCGGTGTCGATCCCCGTCGGCGTTCTGACCACGGGGGTGCTTCTGGGCAACAACATCCGGGATCTGGAGGAAGACGAGGCCGCAGGGATCGAGACCCTGGCCCGCAGGCTTGGCCTGAGGGGGGCGCGGATTGCCTATGCGTGCTGCGTGCTCGCCCCGGCGCTGGTGGTGGCGGGCCTGGTCGCGGCCGGGATGCTGTGCCTGACTGCGCTTCTGTGCCTGGTTGCGCTCGTGCCAGCTTGGCGCTTGCTCCATCAGGCCCATGGTATCGCGAGAGTACCCGACATAGACGCGCGCACGGCCCGATGCGCCGCGATCTTTCTTGTCACGCTCTGGCTGGGCTTGACGATTACCTGACGGCACGGAAAGAGACTGTCATGGTGGCACGAACGATTCTGGTTGCTGACGGTGACGCGGGTTTCGTGCACGCCAGTTCTTTGCCGGGAAAGGGATTGCCTTGATAACTCCGCAGGAAGCCCTGGATCTGGTTCTGAAGTGCGTCGCCTCGCCGGGCGAAGTGTCCCTGCGCTTGCCTGAAGCGCTCGGCTTCTGCCTGGCGGAAGACGTTCATGCTGACCGCCACATGCCCCCGGCCGATCGTTCCGCCATGGACGGCTATGCCGTACGCTCGGCCGACGTGCAGGGGCCACCATGCAAGCTCCGGCTGGTCGGCGAGGTGGCTGCGGGGGCTCCCATCAACGCTGTTGTTGAACCTGGCACGTGCGTCCGCGTGCTCACCGGCGCCAACGTACCGCCCGGCGCAGACAGGGTCGTGATGGTGGAGCAAACCGAGGAAAAGGACTCCACGGTCACCTTCCTCGGTCCCGTCCAGCCTGGGGTCAACATACTCAGGCAGGGCGAGGACGCAAGAGAGGGAGACTTGCTTCTGGGTGCAGGGACGACGCTCGGCGCGCTCCAGATCGGCGTTTGTGCGGCCGTGGGCAAGGCAGAGGTCAGAGTCTACAAGCGCCCTCGGGTCGCCCTTCTGTGCACAGGGGAAGAGCTGCGAGACGTCACCGCCTCCGTGCTTCCTCACGAGTTGAGGGACTCCAACGGCCCCGCCCTGAGGGCCGCGCTCAGTGTCTGGGGCTTTGCCTGTGTGGCCCAGAAAGCCGCGCCCGACGACCTCGAGAAACTCACAACAAGGC
>SDBU01007462.1_pt1 | contig 12598 bp, 13 predicted proteins | sample 2277071 | NCBI WGS metagenome assembly SDBU01 (sample SAMN10397929, study PRJNA504765) | marine sediment metagenome | isolation source: marine sediment core GS08_GC12, 126 cmbsf | place: Arctic Ocean: Gakkel Ridge, Loki's castle | collected 2008 | reverse complement strand
GCCTCAGATTTCCCACTACCCACGGCCGCCGCCGCGTCGGCCCCCACCGGGCTTGCCCCGGTGGAGCCTCAGATTCCCCGCTACCCACGGCCGCCGCCGCGTGGGCCCCCACCGGGCTTGCCCCGGTGGAGCCTCAGATTCCCCACTACCCACGGCCGCCCTGTGGCATAAGCGTGCTTGGCCGCACGCATCCCGACCAATGATCACAGGCATACGCCAACATCGCAACCGGCTCGATGTGAATTCGCCGCGCTTGACTCGCACAATCGTAGGCTGGACAATCAAGACAAATCGGAGGCCGTCCCCGGCATGCTGACTTCGGGAAAGTGCGATAGCACGGGATTTGCCTTTTCCGTTCAGCATGGCGATATCCCTGCTATACGGCATTCCGCATAGCGTGGCCCGGGGCCTTGGCTCAACGGAATTCCGTTCAATCAGCGTTGGATGCAGGAGACAGATTCATCATGACATCAAGAGATCGGGTGCTCCAATCCATTGCGCATAAGCCCACAGACCGGGCGCCGGCTGACTACGGAGCGCATCAGGAAGTAACCGACGGGCTCATCGAGAAACTTGGCGTAGCCGATACCGAGGAACTTCTCGTGTCGCTTGGCGTCGACATGCGGCGCATCGGCTTCAGCCACAGGCAACCCATCACGGGGCCCGATCCGGACGGATACATGCAAACCATGTGGGGACCACGATGCCGGGAGACAGACCCCGGTGATGGACTGCCGAACTACATTTCGCCCTTCACGGAAGCGACCAGCATCGACGACGTTCACGCGCACGCCTGGCCCGACGCGAAAGCGCTCGACTACTCCCAGGTACGCCAGCAGTGCCGGAAACACCACGGTAACTATGCCACATTCGGCGCCCCCTGGAGCCCGTTCTTCCACGAAGTCGGCTGGTTGATCGGGCAGGAAGAGTTCATGGTGTGGATGCACACCAAGCCGGACGTCGTCCACGCGATCATTCAACACGTCGTTGACTATGAAGTCGAAGCCACCCGCCTCTTTCTCGAAGCCGCAGACGGGCTGCTCGACATCACATACTTCGGCAACGACTTCGGCACTCAGCGCGGCCTGTTCATCTCCCCGCAGATGTGGCAGGAGTTCATCCGCGGGCCCCTGAAACGCTATTTCGACGTTTCACATGACTACGGGTGCAAGGTCATGAAGCACTCATGCGGCGCGATCCGTGATATCATTCCGTGGCTCATAGAAGACGGGGTCGACATACTCGATCCGATTCAAGTGGCGGCTGCCGGAATGGACCTCGCCGGGCTGGTCAAGGATTTCGGCGCAGACATATGCTTCCACGGCGGGGTAGACACACAACGCACGTTACCGTTCGGATCGACAGACGACGTCAGAGCCGAGGTCAGGTCGTATCTCGACGTCACAAGAGACGACGGCGGATATATCTTGTGCGGCAGCCAGTCGTTTATTGAGGACATCCCTCTGGACAACATTCTGGCCATATACGATGAGAATCAAAAGAGCATCCAACAAGGCGTTGCACCGCGACGCGGCAAACCGCACGCGTGAACGCAGACGTTCGTTGCGGGACCCTATGAAACAGACTCTACATGCTGTGACGGGGGCTTTCGGCTACTCCGGGAAGTACATCGCCAGACGGCTGCTTGATCTCGGTCATGAAGTCATCACGCTGACCAACTCGCCCGATCGAGCGAACCCCTTCGGTGGTCGCGTCAGGCCATACCCCTTCAACTTCGATAGCCCGGCCGAACTGACGCGCTGCCTTCGTGGCGTGTCCGTGCTCTACAATACGTACTGGGTTCGATTCAATCACAAGCTATTCAAGCACGCTGACGCCGTCAGGAACACTCAACGGCTGTTTGCGGCCGCCAAAGATGCCGATGTCGAAAGAATCGTTCACGTCAGCATAACCAATCCCTCCGAGGATTCGCCGCTGGAGTATTTCAGCGGAAAGGCGATACTCGAACGAGCGCTGGCAGAGACCGGTATAACACACGCGATTCTTCGCCCGACAGTCCTGTTTGGCAAAGAGGACATACTGATCAACAACATCGCCTGGGCCTTGCGACGCCTTCCGGTGTTTGGTGTGTTCGGAAGCGGGCAGTATCGTCTGCAACCAATCTATGTTGACGATATGGCTGCCCTCGCCGTGGAACAGGGCGCCAAGCGAGACAATGTTACTATTGATGCCATCGGCCCGGAAACGTTTACCTATCGAGAGTTGGTCACCGTTATCGGCGAGGCGATCGGCAAGAGAAGACGCGTGATTTCAGTTCCACCGGCCGTTGGATATCTTGCCGGCTGGATCCTCGGCAAGTGTGTTGGGGACGTCATGATTACCCGTGAAGAAATCAAGGGATTGATGGCTGACCTTCTTCATGTGGATTCTCCCCCTGCAGGAACCACACGTTTGACCGACTGGATTCGAGAGCACGCCAATTCACTCGGCAGGGAATACACAAGTGAGCTCGCCCGCAGAATAGACAGAACTATGGAATACCAAGGCAACTAACCGGCCACGCTTGGCCAGGCTTAAGTGGGACGGTTGCCGTTGTCCGCTTGACAAGCGGCCGGGGTTCGGTAGACTGCATGGATGCCGAGAACGGCGCGAGTGGTCATGCCGGGCAGACGCCACCGCCCCTCCCCCGCGGCCGACCGAGGAAGAAGGACAAGGGAGAATAGATGGTGACCGTCGCGGTTATTCTCATCACCCCCGGCCGACACGCTTGCTGGCAAGGCGGCAACCATCCTGGCCGCCCGGGACGCCAAGCTGGCCGCCACCCGAGAGGCCCGCAAGGCCAAACGGCAACACCAGTGGCAGAAGAACCCGGCCTGAGAGGCCCAACAAGAAGATTGACAACGACGGATGCCAAGAGGACAATTCGGTCAGCCAGTGAAACGGAAGCAGGCTTTGCGGGGACGCAACCTGCCAGGGATAGCCGGCCGGGACTTCGACCGCAGGTCGATGCGGGAATCCAGCCACCTTCGGGGCGCTGGGTCCCCGGTCCACTTGCCGCCTGCGGTAGAAGCTCCCCGATGCCTCAGAAAACCACCCTTGGAATACGAAAAACAGTCCGACGGTCGGACGGATCAGTGGCTTAGCCGAACTGGGCGCGCCCAATTCAGGCTGAACCAGTACACATGAGCACCGTTGTGACCACGGGCGCCAGCAGTAGGAAGGCAAGGCCCCTTGTCATCGACTCACTTGGTATGAAGCGTTACAGTTGTTAGCAACTGGGCATCGCTTTCCTACGCCAGGACTGCTTCCGAATGGCTACGCTTGTTGCGCTACAGGGACTTTCGGGCGGAGCGTTCCACCTGCTTGGAGATGACCTCCTCCGTCGGCTGGAGCCTCGATATCATCACCTACGCACCCACGGGCTGAACGCGCGGGGTGAAAGCATCGTTGGACAACCTGACTCATATGTCGGGCATACGGCTAACTCGTGTGCCATCGCAATCTGCTACACAGTCCAGCGGAAGAGTTGGTGGAACAAGGTTGTTGATGACGTGAAGTTAGCAGTCGCTGCCTCCCCATCTGTCCAAGAGGTGGTGGCCGTCATTTCGCGCAATGCGGATCGCGAGGGTCCCAAGGACAAGACCGTCGCCTGGCTCTCGGACGCCAAGGCCGCAGCCGGCGACGCTTCGTTTCGGTTGATCGACGGTCGAGAGATAGCCCAGCTGCTCGATACGGACCATCAAGACCTGCGACATCAGCATCTCGGCATACCTTACTCCCGGCTGAGCGCCTCGAGTATCCTCGCAAGCACGCGAGTTGCCACAGCGAAAGCTATTGATTCGATCCGGCAGAGCGGTCGATATGACCCAGCTCGATACGCCCCCCGATCACCTGACCGAGAACTCTATCGTCTCTGGCAACACTGCCTACGGGGAGACGGGGATGGGAAAAGGCGAGTTGCGCCGGTAAGAATGATCGCCTTGGTAAATGACTCCGGCCTCGGAAAGACCAGCCTCGTCTGCACCTTTGCTGATTCCCTCGGAGCGATCCTGCCCGTCGTGCTCGTTCAGGCCCGGAACCTGGTATTTAGCAGCGAGGACACCTTGGTCACGCACGTCGTCCATGCTCTTCAAGGCGTACTCGATCCGTCCGTTCGGGTTGGAGAAGAGGTGGCCCTTACTCAGCATCTCCCCGTTACCATACCGCTGACACTGATCGTTGATGGGCTGGACGAGATCCACGCTCCCGACGCAGTAAGGAAGGCAATTACCTTTTGGCTGCAATCCCGGATCGGGCAGGCAAGTGTGCTGATCACTACCTCCCGGTCAGAGTTCTGGAAGACGTGCTCGGACCAGCATTGGGGACGCTGGATGCCGAGAGCCGGGTCGGACGAGCGATCACCAATCCCGGTAGCCGAGCGATCGGACGTCAGACGCAACGAGCCCGACGCGGGATTCCGCCTGCCAGACCGGTTCACCGAGGCAGAACTTGAAGCCTCTTGGGTGAAGGGCGGCCGGCACCGCGCGGAGCTTTATACTCTCTCTGCGGAGGCCCGTGCGGAGCTTCGACACCCTTTCACCTTGCGCACGTACCTCGACCTGTGCGCCAACGGGGCCAGCCCTCCTCAAGTGTTAACTCAATCTGAGCTCATGGAAAGGTGGCTGAACCACCGGCTCGACGCTGAAGCGAACCGCGCGGAGCGGATCACCCGCGAGCTTTTCCACGAAGCATTGAAGATTGTCGCGACGGGACCCGCTACGAACGCGGGCGCAGTGTCTGTCGACCAGCTGGTCAATGTGCCGCGGTTCGACCCTCGCCATCCCCCGGGACCGGTGGTTCAGGCCCTGATCGAGGCAAGCATTCTGGAGACCGTTCCCGAGCATGCGGATCGCATTCGCTTTACAGTTGAGGCGGTGCAAGACTTCTACCGAGCAGAAGCAGATGTCGACGGGATCAGAGCAGACCCGACCTCAGTGGCGCAGCGGTTCGCAGCACTTCGCTTTACCGATGCGCATCCTCGCTTGGCCCAGATCGGCCGCCGCCTGGCGACGGATGAGGTCCGCCATTCGTTCGTTACGCGGTTAGCCGAAATGGACCCACGGATGGCCGCCGTCGTCCTCGTGGCGACCCCGTCACAGTATGCTCCTGACCTGCGCGCTAGTATCACTCGGTCTCTTGCGCAGGACATTGCCGATCGCCACCGGGTTCGGGCGGCGTTCGCGATAACCATGCTTGGGGAATTGGACTGCCCGGAAGCTGTCGACGTCCTGGTACAGTATCTCCTCCCCCCGGCCACTCCGCACAGATATGTCAAAGCCATCGGGGCGAGGGCGTTTGCCAAGCTCGGATACACGGCAGCCGCTGAATTCGTCTATCGATGGGGACGATTGGGAGTGTTCCAGGGGAACGACACCTACTACTTCCGTGAGCAACTGGCCCTGCTGAGGCATGCCAAGCCGCAGTTCCGGCAAGTACTGGCCGAACAGGCCGGGAGATATTTGGACTCGCCTAGCGGGGACCCAAAGCACGTCCGGGCCGTGTATGTACTGGCCAACTTGGGTGACGAGTGTCTGGTCGAACATCTCGGAGGCAGACTCAGCGAAAACGGGGCACTCCGCCACTACGAGAATCACGCTCTCATTGCGCTCGGGACTGATGGGGCCGGGTCCGTTTTCGCACGGTCGGTCCTAGCTGTCGGAGAGAAACTCGCCAAGCTTTCGAACGACTCCGCAAACAACAATGCTAGAAACGACTTGATCTGGCCGGTGCATTTGTTGAGCGCCGACGTCCGTTACCTAATCACCCCTGCGCTCGAGCCACACCTCTTGTCTCTAATCGAGAACAGCAATCCGGATGTGTCGAGGATCGCCAGTCACCTCGTCAAGACGGGTGCTGTAGTATCCTTATTCCTCGACACGGCCTTCGTCTCTGCTCGACGACACAATGGGTCTGACTTCCCGCACCATGGTGAGCGGAGTATTGTCACGCCCGAACTCTGGTTGGCTTGGTGGCGTAAGGTGACCGATCCGTCGGTGCAGAAGACACTACTCGAAATCGCGCCTCGCTGCCCATCGGTCGAACTCGAAGAAGCTCTGCTGCAATGCCTCGATACGACGGAACTAAGAGGACAAGCAGCGAAATTGCTCGGGGAGTATGGCGCTGTCCGTGCGGCTCCTCGTCTGCGTCAGATTCTCTCGCAAACTGCAGGGGCGGATGCGCTTTGGGACCAAATGGCGGCCGCTCATGCCCTGGGAGACTTGCGCGACAATACCGCCGTACCCCTGTTGAAGGCAATGATCTCCGCATATCCCAAGTCGACTGCAGCCATCTTCGCAGCGGCTAGCCTTGGTGTGATCGGGACGCCGGAAGCGGAGAAGGCCCTGTCCGAGCTGCTCGTGGATGGAGTTGCCGAGGATCATATCGTACCGGCATTGATCGCTTGCGGGAGCGCTTCTGCGACGGGTATTGTCGTTGCGCGGGCGAAGACAAGACCTGATGGTCCAGGGTGGCTTTGCAGCCAGGCAGGGCGTTTGTCGTGGACCCGAGGATGGACTAGAGGCAGGTACCATACTCACATTGACATGGCAGACGTCGTAGCGTATCTCGATGCGACTGATTGTCCAAGATCACCCGAGAAGAACTGGGCTCTTGTCCGTGCTTTCGAAAAGATCGACAGCCCAGACATTCGCTATCTCTTGCGGAAGTGGGCGAAGCGGCGTGGAACTCCCGCCGATGCTGTCGTACGTAAGAAGGACACACTTCGGATGTCCTATTTGTGCGTAAGAGAACTGACTGACCGAGGTGACGAATCCGCTATTCCATATGTGCTGGATGCCTGGGCGGACAGGAACGATAAAACCTACGTGCAACTTGTCGCCGATGATCTGCGCCACTTCCCCTCTCGCGCGGTCGCCGAGGAAGTCAGAGAACGCCTTGCAGCGGCGGTGGATAATTCTCAAGTAACAAGGATGCTCTCTCTGCTTGGGAGGTTCGGTGATGCCTCTGACGGAGAACGGGTACGGCCGTTCCTGGATCATCTGGACGACCTCGTGGCCAACGTCGCTTGCGAATCGTTGTTGCGCCTTACCGATCCGCTGCTCGTCCCAGAAGAGTGGAGAGAGGTATAGGCTAGGCCACGGGTCGGGGGCGTAGGAAATAGGTGGGACGGTTACCCTTTCCGCCTGACAGGCGGCCGGGGTCCGGTGGGCTCTGAGGATGCAGAGAACTGCGCGAGTCGCCGTTCCGGCCTATCCCCTCGGCAGCGACCGCTTCATCGCCAAACTGGAAGCCGTCGTCGGCCGTCCCCTCCGCCCGCCCCCCGCGGCCGACCGAGGAAGATGGACAAGGGAGAATGAATGGTAACCGTCCCACTTATTATCGAACAGATGCTCACCCAAGAGCGCGCCGCCGTTGCGGCGATCGAGAGAGCCCTGGCGGGGATCGAATAACCGCCTGGCACAGGGGGGCACATCATGGACGTGTATCGGAGCGTTGGGATCGGGCTGCTGCCCCATACAACTTCCGGAGTGCAAGCGGAGCTTTGAATGTGGTATAATCGCAATGGCGGCGTGGCGGGGGCGTTAGCCGTAGGTGGATCGACGGTGATTTCGAACGGGACCAGGAAAAGGAGATATCGCATGATGAAAGGCACAACCAAGCGGATTCGCCTTGGCTTGCTGCTGGCGGTGGCGACGATTGTATTCGTCGACGCTTACGCGGCGGCCCAACAGCGGCGGAGGCCGGGAGGCGGCAGGCCACGCCGGTCGGGGGTGGTACTGAAGGTCGGCCAGGAGGCGCCGGACTTCGAACTCGCCCCGTTGCTGTTCAAGCCCAACGAGAAGGGCGTGGTCGTCGGCGTCATCGGCACCGAGAAGGTCAAGCTGTCGGACTTCAGGGGCAAGGCCCCGGTGTGCATCTTCTCGTCGAGCTATACATGACCTCCGTTCCGCCGCGTCGCACCCGCGGTGGAAGCCTTGTACAAGGCGTACAAGGGCAAAGTTCAGTTTCTCCTGATCTACACCCGTGAGATTCACCCGTCGCGCAGCAAGCCGTCGAAAGAGGTATTGGACAAACAGGCCGCCGGCGGCAGTCGCAGCCCGAGGACCGTCTCGCAGCATACGTCGATGGACGACCGTGTGATCGCGGCCGATGCGTGCATGAAGGGTTTGAAGTTGACGATCCCCACGTTGCTCGACAACATGGACAACACCTTCACCAAGACGTACGCCGGCATGCCCGGCGGCACGACCGTGGTCGACATCAACGGCAAGATCACCTACTGGAACCACGGCTCCCCCGCCGGCGTCCGGCCGAAGAACGCCGAAGTGGCCATCAAGAAGCTCCTCGCCGAAGGCGGCGGCGCGATCCCGGAAAAGTGGGCCCCGGTCAAGCTTCCCGCCGCCAAGTCCGACGGGGCCCCGACCACCCGGCCGGCCAAAGTGACCAAGGCAACCGCCGAGGCGAAAGCCAAGTAGCGTCCCCTCGGCGGCGAACAACCCACAGGGCCGTCGGTCGCACCCCCCGCGACCGGCGGCCCCGGTGGATTCCGGCTGCCACCGGCCGACAGCGGAACGGCGCGATCGGCCGTGCAGTCTCACATCTTCTCATACCTTCTCACGCCTTCTCAGAAGCGTTCAGAATGGGCCGCCGAGCGTGCGCACGGCCCATGGCAATATGGTATAGGGATTGACTGGCTCCCGGCAGGCAGAAGCAGACCGGGTACATGGGTAACAGTTTGCACCAGGCACATGGGTAACACATGGACGACGACATGCGCGGTCGCAGGCAGGTTGACGCTCCCGAGGGGAGTACCCCCAAGGGGCAAGGCGGTTTTACGAAACGAACCCATTTGCGGAGTATTCGGAGTATCGGGCCTGGCTGGTGGCCGGACGCCGGACGGAGCCGGGGGGGGTATCGGGCGGCCGGTCGGCACGCACAACAGGAGTTGTGCGTGGCACCGGGGGAATTACGAAACGAACCCATTTGCGGAGTATTCGGAGAATCGGGCCGGGGTGGTGGCCGGATGCCGGACGGGGCCGGTGGGGTATGGGGCGGCCGGTCGGCACGCACAACAGGAGTTGTGCGTGGCACCGAAGGAAATTACGAAACGAACCCATTTGCGGAGTATTCGGAGAATCGGGCCGGGCTGGTGGCCGGATGCCGGACGGAGCCGGTGGAGTATGGGGCGGCCGGTCGGCACGCACAGCAGGAGTTGTGCGTGGCACCGAGGGAATTACGAAACGAACCCATTTGCGGAGTATTCGGAGTATCGAGGCGGCACACGCGTTCCGTGGTCCGTGTTCCGGGCTCCTGACTACAGGCTACTGGCTACTGGCTACTGTTTTTACGAAACGAACCCATTTGCGGACTATTCGGAGAATCGGGCCGTCGGTCGTGGTTGCGTCGCTACGCTCCACAGCCCACGGCACCCGTTCCGTGATCCGTGCCGGCCGGTAGGCAGATCCCGCGTTCCCGGCTCCGCGTTCCGCGTTCCGCGTTCCGTGTTCCGCGTTCCGCGTTCCGTGTTCCGTGTTCCTCGTTCCGTGTTCCGCGTTCCGCGTGTCCCGGGCCGGTCTCGGTCAGGGCGCCAGACGAATGTCGATAAGTTGGCCGCCGAGTTCGAAGGGCGTGAGCTCGGCCAATTCCTTTTCCAGCTTGGCGATTTGCTTGCCAACGGCCCTATGCTTGCCTTTGATGTCCGACAGTTGGGCCGAGAAGAACATCAGGCGCTCTTGGAATTCATGCACGTCGATGGTGGTCAGCGCCTGTTCGGTATTCAGGCGGGTCAGCAACTCCGCGCTGACGGCCTTCCGTAAAGTCTCTCTTCGCAGGGCCAGCCGAACTTTCGCGTCGCTGAGGGCCAGTTCGGCTTCGCGGAGCTGCTGCAATTGGGGTGCCTGGCCGCCGCTCTTGACGAGCAACGCCACTCTCTGCACCTGCTGCTCGTGCAGCTCAACGATCCGCTCAAGTTCCGTGGTGACCGGATCGTCCGCGACCCTCTGGTCGCCTTTCACGGCAATCTTGGCGATCTGCTCCTGGATGGCCTCCAGTCGCGCTTCTTTGGCAACGAGGTCTATCTGCGTTTCTCCCAGCTTGGCTTGAAGGGCCGCGATTCGTGGTTCCGACTTCTGTCGCGATTTCCCCAGGCTCATTTGCTCCTGGACGATCGCATCCCGGCGCTGAGATATTCCCGCCCACACCTCGGCCGGCAGCATGCTCTCTATGATCCTTTCCGTTCCCTGCATCTGTCGATGCAGTTGATAACCGCCGACCTCGGCAACGGCGTTACGGACGCCGGCATAGAGGCCGGGTGTATCTCGCTCCAGCAGCTCCCGGGGGGGACGGACCGCCCCCCTCAAACTGATGAGCTTGATTTGCTGCTCCCGACTGGGCATCATCAGTGATACCGATACGGTGATCCGACCCAGCCGCCACCCCTTCTTCGCCGCTTCCCGAGCCTTTGTGCGGGGACTTGTACGGACGGCCTCGGCGATGTCTGCCTCGGAGGCGACGGGGACCTCATTGAAAGTCATGTCGTACCGGGGGGCCGCCCCCGGCGTCGCTGATGTCGGGACTAACTGTAGTTGCCCGAGATCGTGGTTCAGCTCTCGGAACATTCTGTCCTCGTACCCCTTCAGGTACGAACGGAAGCCCACCCCATCGAGCCGCACCGATTGCGGATCCCACATCACCTCGAGCTGGGTGGAGAGGCGAAGAGCGACGGGTCTGGTCTTCGCGCCGGCGCCCCGCTCGGCCGCCGGGCCATTCCCGGCCGCGATCACCATCGATAACGCGACGGTGAGGCCAATCCATGTTCTTGTTCTCACAGCGATTCTCCTTCGTTGGGTTCCATTTGCTCCAGTCTCTCACGGGCGAGCCCCGCGCCGCGCGTTCCGGGGAACAGTGTGGCCGCGCGGCGGTAGACGGCACCGGCGCGCGTGCGTCCGTCGGGGCGGTCGCGGGTGTGGTCGGCATGCGCAACCATGATCAAGGCCGCCCGCTCCGTTTGGTAGGCTATCTGTGCCGGCGGGTCCGGCAGCATCCGCATCCGGACCAGTTCCATCTCCTGCCCACGCCCACGCTCGGAGGCCAGCATCCGCTCGACGCCGGCCGAGCGGAAGGCAATCTCCGCTTCCACGCGGGCGATTTCCTCTCGAATCGCGGCCCGCTCGCCCGGAGACAGTTGCCCCCGGACTTGCGCGGGCGGACCCCCATCGGTCGGCTGGGCGGGGGAAGACTGGAATTGCATCACCAAAACGGCGGCGATGGCCACACTGCACGCCGCCACAGCCCCGATGGCGAAACGCCGCCCGCGCCGGCGGCGTGCCAAACGCCTCACCCGACCGGCCAGGTCGCCCGCGCTTGGCCGAGGCCCCACGTCCGCCGACCGCAGCAGCTCCCGCAGCACGTCTTCCTTGCCGTTATCCATGAATCTACGCCTCCATCAGATCGGCCAGAATCTCCGCCAGCCGCTTTCTCCCCCGGTGCAGACGAGTCTGCACCGCGTTGGGCGACAGGCTCGTGACCTCAGCGATCCGGGCGATCGGCATCTCTTGCAGGTACCGAAGCACAACGACCTCGCCGAGGGAGCGGGGCAGGGCTCGCACAGCCTGACGGATACGGCTGCGCGTCTCGTTCTGCTCGCTCTGTCTGTCGCAAGCCAAGGCCTCCTCGGCCGGGCGACGATGGCGACCCATCGTGAGCAGCCTGTGCCTCAATGCCTTCCGCCGCCAGTGCGAGCGGCACTTGTTGACCGCGATAGCGCCGAGCCACGTGCCTACCGTACTCCTTCCCTGGAACCGTTTGAGGCCTTTCATGGCCGACAGGAACACTTCCTGCACGACATCATCCACGTCGTCCGACCAGCCCAGCAGACGAAAGACCAGTCGTCGAATCGGCGTCTGATGGACGGCGACGATCTCGTCAAAGGCAACAGATTCCCCGCGCCTGATTCGCTCAGACAAAGAACCATCCACAATGTCCCGCCCGCGGGGGGACGCTGTCGGTGCAGAACCATGTTTGCCGCCCATATTCATCTTGTTAGTTCGTCAAGAGGCTCAAACCTTTCAAGAATCTGTGGCCGATTAGCCTGTTATGCACAGGGAGCCCCCTTCCGCCACGCTCCAGGGGCGCCTGAGGGCCGGGGCAACATGCAAACCATGCGCCCGGATCAAACTGTAAAGAGATGTTCCCGGTTGCACGGTCACCGGCCGGCGAGGCGCATTTTGGTGGCGGTTTCGCCGCCGTTGAGCAGGTACAGCAGGGGCACGGCGCGGTCGGTGCCCTCGATGAAGGCGGGCCGCTGCTGCCAGGGGGCCACCGACAGGACGTTGGCCAGGTCCATCCAGTACTGCAGCCGGGCCGGGGGGAGGTCCCAGACCATGTGGAAGTGGTTGGCCGGGGCGTACTGCTTGTATTCGGTCATGGTGGCGTACTTGGGCACCACCCAGGTGTGGGGCCAAGTGACGTTGGAGCTGTTGGCCACCGCGTCGGCGAGTTTCTCGGGCAGGTCGACCGTGGTGGCCTGGTCCCAGATGAGGCTGAAGGTGCCGCTCAGGTCGCTGTAGGCCAGCCGGGCGGCGATGCCCTCGATGCCGCCGGGGCTGATGAAGGAGACCGAGTTGCCCCCGCCGGGGAA
>SDBU01007461.1_pt1 | contig 12599 bp, 8 predicted proteins | sample 2277071 | NCBI WGS metagenome assembly SDBU01 (sample SAMN10397929, study PRJNA504765) | marine sediment metagenome | isolation source: marine sediment core GS08_GC12, 126 cmbsf | place: Arctic Ocean: Gakkel Ridge, Loki's castle | collected 2008 | reverse complement strand
GTAGCTTTTCTTCTGCTGTTCCCAATTCAGCAAGGCGTTGGCGCATTTCCTCCAGTTCAGCTACGAGCTGTCGTTTTGTCTTATCAATATCTCTCATTCTACACACACCCTTGAGTGGGATAGTATCATACCAACATAAGGATCCAATCGCTCAGCATCAAGCTCTGGGCGGCAGACTTCGCTTGAGCCTGTTTAATGATGGGGCTTGATTACTCCGTTTCTCTCGGCATCATGCATTAATTTCATAGCAGCCCACCTCTGAATTTCTTTCTCCGGTATACCAAGCTGTCGGCCAATATCGGTGGCTCCTTGGGTCACTATTTTTGAGCGACCGATAAGCGAGTCGAACCTTGCCTCTACACCTCGGGCTATGACATTCATTTCATTAAAGAACTCGCTGAGAGCCTGCTTATTCTTTCTCTCAAAGCAAAGTAGTAATTCGTAATCCCTTCTTTTCGATGACAGTTTTTCGCTAACCATTTGTTGTCCCCCTTGCTTGATTAGTACATGATGTGATGGCCTTGCCTCTCATTACCCCGACTGCGAAAACAAGCAGTCCAACCCCTATCAGGATGTCTCCCGGACTAAATACACCGCCCACAAGCGAAATCGGAATAATGTCAGACAAGAACCATAGATTTGTTTGGTTAACAGATAGCAGGACGCCCGTCCCTTCGGGCAGCACCTTGCCGAATCCGGACTCTCCAATAGCGGTCATACCCGCCTGCAATCTAGCTTCCGGCGATACTGGCATTAGGCCACCATTCGCTATGATCGCCGTAAAGTTAAGAACCGTCCCCAGAAGCAGAATGCGCATACTCCAGAGGTGAAGATTACGGGACAGTGCCCAGAGCAATAGCACATATGACAGAACTAGCAAGGCTTTCTTCAGCTCCACCAAGGACGACGGAGCGGAAAGGGCGAACGGTATTCTCTGCAGAAGGACAGCGAGAATAATAAGCCATCCAAGCCTGATTTTGATAGCAGCCATATTTACTGCCCATGAGTCCGATTTTGAACTTGCGAAGAGGGGGTTCTTAACTTGATCCATTTTGACCTCGGCTTCCCTTTTTGCTGTTCAGACTTGCCCCCTATTGGAGAATTGCGGATAGATTCAGGGTGATTGAGGCCCCGAGGCATAGGAACACTCGCAGTACCAAGGGGCCTCTCTCCTGACGAATTACGGGGTAAAGCCATTTGGTGCCCCTCCAGCTATTGCTATAGCTGCCAGGACAGTGAGGACGAGTAGAGCCCTCAGCATGACGCTATGTCGCGCTGCCGCGTAGAAGCGCTGTCTCATGCGTATCACCCCCTTTCATTGAGCGTTGAGAAGGCCTCGAAATATCAACGTCACAATAATATGGGGTGAGTTCTTACCAGTCTCTTACCGAGACCGGGGCATGAACTAAATAAGAACAGGGCTTACCTCTGCCGCAAGCCCTGTTCAGGTAAGGCTGAGTTTGAAGTTGGATTCGACTTCAGGCTGTCTCTTTGCCCATCAATATACGCTTATGCAGTTCCAGCATCCGGGCCGGGGGGACTAATTCCATTTCATCGGCCACGGTGTCAAAGTACCGCTTGTATGTCCGTGACGCAGAAACCTTGTCTCCTACTGCCAAGTGCCACTCCATTATTTGACAGTAGATCTCGTCTTGGTACAGGTCAATAGCGATGAACTTCTCGAGGAGCGCGATGGCTCTATCATATTCTCCTTTGTCACCGTAGGAGTTTGCTAACAATGACAGCGCCTTCAGGTACTTGTCTTCAAGTTCTCGGCGTCGCATTTCGGCCCACTCACTGTAGAACTCCTCCATGAAAGGACCTCTATACAGTTCGACAGCTCGCTCTAGATTGGCCGTCCTAGCCTCACTACCAGCAGGGAGATTCTCTGCCTCACTCAAAAGGCCTTCGAATTCTGCAACGTCGAACCAGATGTTGAGATCAGGATTGAGTTTATATCGTCCCTGTTCAAGGGTAAAGATTCCTGGAGATACTGCCCTCCGCGCTCGGTACAAATTGATATGGAAGTTGCTAGTAGCCTTGGCTGAAGACAGGTCAGGCCACAGCGCAGCTGTTACTTGCTCTCTCCTTTGTCCAATGCCACGACAAAGCAAATAAAAGAACATTTCCTTGGCCTTGTTACTTCTCCACTCCTCCTCACTAATTGGACGAGAATTTGCCAGAACCCGACTTTCTCCTAAAGCGCAAGCTTTAATGTCAGGCTGAGTTGTCACACAGGGGCCAACTGAGACCTTGGTAGCTGCTAGTCTTCTATTGCTATCATGGCGCCTTCTAATTTTCTCTATGATGCGCACGAAGCGCTCGCCGCCTACTCCCTTTGAGGCACCGTATTGAATCAGAAGAGCGGAGTTTCTACCTTCAACTGCCAAGAAGTCTTCGTAGCCCAGCTCATCAGCTAGGTCAGATGCCTTTTCCAACCAGTCAATAGCCATCTCATATTTCTTGGACAAAAACGATGCTTGAGCCAGATGAAAATATGCTTTAGCCAAAGCACCTTTATCTCCCATGTCCTTGAGACGCTCACAGGCATTGTCAAGGATAGCCACTGCGGTCTTATATCGACCACGCTCGTACTCGATGATTCCCAACTGTGTGGCAAATAGGGGCACTTCATAGCTCCGCTCCTGCTCCTCAGCCTGGGAGATAGCTTCCTTGAGGAGTACCTCTGCCTTGTCACGATCGCCGAGAAGCCGATACGTTTCCCCTATTCCCGCTGTAGCGTACGCCACGTAATATGCTTCCATCACCTGCCTTGCAAGCTCGAGTCCTTCATAATATATCCTCAGTGCGTCATCATATAAATCCAAATCGCGTAGCACTTCTGCCATCGAGATAAGAATGAGGGCTTCGGCTCGTAGATATCCGGTTTCTCGAGCTTTTTCCAGACCGGAGCGAAGTGTATCCAGTGCCAAGTCATATTGACCCTGGTGCTGATATATTAGACCTATGTTGTTGAGCGTCAAAGCCAGAGACCCATAATTCTTTGCCTTCTGCCACCCTTCCCTGGCCTGCTCGAAGTGCATGTTAGCCTTGGCAAGCTGACCTAGGCACTTATAGGTGATACCTAGCGAATTGTGTACCGCAGCAATCTGGCCCACATCAAAGATGGAGGAGAAGTGTTTCAACGCGCGCCGTAGATGCCTTAGAGCCAGACGGAACCGCCCCTGTTCTGCATGAATGTTGCCTAGACGTCCGCAGGCGTCACCAAGAATATCAGCAGGCCCGCCGTGCTGTTTGAGAAGACGAATGGCGGTCTCAATGTCGCTCTTGGCTTCTGCAAAATGGCCAGTCAGGCGAAAAGCAGCACTGCGCCAACTCAGCGCCTTGGCCCTATACAACCAGTCTTCCGTGCTTATGATCTGGCTCAAGAGTTTAGTCAAGGCGCGGGCAGCCTCATCTACCTCGCCCATATGGATCAAGCTCTGAGCGTGAAGCAAGATCAATCCAGGTTCAGATGAACGCATGTCTCTTGGTAGAGCCTCAACCCACCTTGAAACAGTTGTCCATTTCCCGGACTTCAGAAAATCCTCACCCACACTCTTGATAACTCTTAGGGCTTCGTCATATCTCCTAGCTTTCAAAAAGTGAGTGACTGCGCCATTCCACTGCTGGTCTTGTTCAAAGAGTGAAGCTGCCTTACAATGCAGCAGTGAAAATTGCTCAGGGTTTTGCTCCAAGAGCTTCGCTTGAAGGAATTCGTGAAAGAGGTGGTGGTAGCGATACCAAGCTTTTTCACCATCGACACGGCTCGTGAAAAGATTCCGCCTTTCAATGTGCTGAAGTAGCTTCCGAGAGTTGCTTAATCCCAATAAGCGGTCACAAATCTCTGGTTCCATGTCATCCAGTATGCTCGATGCCAATAGGAACCTTTGTATGGCAGAGGGCTGCCTCTCATAGACCTCTAATGCTAGATACTGAAAGACATCCTCTTGAGATAGCGTCAGCACGTCTGTGTGGAGCCCGCCTACACGCAGGCTGTAAGCGCTAAGCAGTATACCTGCTATCCAGCCCTCCGTATCGGTGGCTAGCTTATCCGCCTCTTCATCTGACAAGTGAAGGCTGTAGTGCGTGGCTAGTAGCTCCTTCACCTCCATGGGAGTGAAGGAAAGATGCGATGTGCCGAGGCTCGCTGCATTACGTTGGAAGGTCAGCGAGGATATGGCTGGGAGATCGACGGAGATACGGCTCGAAACTATGATGTGGCAATTGTCTGGAACACGGCCAACAAAGAGATCCAGAATCCTCTTTGCTAGATCGCTGTCCTCAACAAAGTGGTAATCCTCTAGGACAAGGAGAAAATACTCAGGAATGGACGCATATATTTCTCCGGTTAGAGTGCCAACGAGCTGGTCGGCTTCTCTCGCCATATCCTTGACCAAAAGCAGGCGGGATTGTGTTAGCTCGCCGAAGTTGGGGAAATGGAAGCGGATGGATGCTAAAATACCTTCAAGAAGCAGCCTGGGGTCTTGGTCTGAGGTATCTAGGGAGTACCAGCATACTGGTATGTCAAGGTCATTGGCAAAATCTAACAACAGGGTTGTCTTACCGTAGCCGGCTGGTGCGGATATAACCTGAACACGCAGATGAATATGGTCATGGAGGAGATCGATCAACCTTTGGCGGTAGATGACTTCCTTCCGTCTTCCGGGCGCCGAAACTTTGGTTATGAATTCGACATTTGCGACAGCCATGTGTGCCACCATGCCATACTTCTTTTGTGTCGCCCAAGTACTGCGACAAAGAACTGCCTACAATGAGATTTGATGGCCTTTCTCGAGCATTATAGCTTCTCGCACGAAGCAAAGCAAGTGGGAAAACATGAATGTAGATTGTTGGAGCATCGGCAACAATAATTTGGTTCACGTTCAAAGTAGTAGACCACCTACGAAAGTGGCCCTGCGGATGCCTTGGCTTCATATCCAACAAATAGCCCGAATGTTAAATTGCTTATGGCAGGTAACAGACCCATAATGTCCAGCCAAAAAGGTGCGTTTTGGTCATCGGGTCGTTTATAATTAAATAATGAAACAGCCACAAAACATTAAGAAGCAAATTAGAGGAGGCAATAGATGGGAAAACTAAAAATTATGATGTTTTTGTTAATCGCTACACTCCTAGTTGCTAGCTCCTGTCAGGCTGCCAGAGAGGCTGAGGGGTTTACATATCAGGAACATCGGCGGGGGATGCGGAAACACTGAACTGGATTCTGGCAGCCGATGGTGCTACTAACTCCCCCGTTAGTGGTTACAGTGATTACGACTTATAGAGGTGACACGCTACCACATGCCCTACCTCAATATCCTCCAACTGTGGCTCCTCTTTGGGACAGATTGGTAATACCCGGTGGCATCGGGTATGGAAGCGACAGCCTGATGGCGGATTCAGAGGAGAAGGAACACTGCCCGGCAGCAGGATCCTAGGCTTCTTTGAATCTCTCCTACCGGGGATGGCAGATAGCAAAGCCTCAGTATAGGGGTGAAGGGCATTTTCAAAAATCTCGCCCTTCTCTGCAAGCTCAACAATTTTGCCCAGATACATTACAGCAACCCGGTGCGAGACCTGTCTTATTACCGATAAATCGTGGGCGATGAACAGATATGCCAGACCAAATTCCTCCTGGAGGTCTAGCATTAGATTTAAGATTTGAGCCTGGATAGAAACGTCTAGAGCACTTACTGGCTCATCAGCGATAATAAGTTTGGGGTCCAGAATGAGAGCACGTCCGATACCGATGCGCTGCCTCTGCCCACTACTGAACTCATGGGGGTAGCACAAAGCATGTTGCGCCTCCAAGCCAACTCGCCTTAGTATCTCCGCTACCCTCTGTGCCCGTTCTTCATCATCTTTCACACCGTGGATGAGTAAAGCTTCGCCTATGGATTGCCCCACCGTCATCCTCGGGTCGAGAAAGGATTGAGGATCCTGAAATATTATCTGCATCTCCCTGCGCAATCCTCTTAATTCTCTTTTGTCCAGCTTGGTGATATCCATTCCTCGGTAGATAATCTCACCTTGGGTTGGCTCCTCCAATCTCAATATTGTCCTGCCTAGGGTAGACTTCCCACACCCTGATTCACCCACCAGCCCCAAAGCCTCCCCTTCCTTAATGTAGAAAGAGACACCATCTACTGCCTTGACATCGCCGAGATGACGGGCAAGCAGCCCCCCGGTAACCGGGTAGTACTTCTTCAGATCCCTTACTTCCAGTAGTTTATTGTTCACCATAGCCTTTTATTCTGTTATAAAGGTGACAGAAAACGGTATGTCCCTTGCTGACCGTGACTAACGGTGGCTTTTGCTGGCTGCAAATAGCCATTGCTTTAGCACATCGAGGATGAAAAAGGCAGCCGCCAGGGGGGTCAATAAGGTTAGGTACAGTTCCAGGTATGGACTCTAGCCTGTCTCTTGCCTGCGTTATGTCAGGCAGACATTTAATCAAACCAGCGGTATAAGGATGCTTGGGATGGCTCAGTAATTCTGTGGCAGTAGCGGTTTCGGCGAGCCTACCAGCGTACATGACCACCATCCTGTCCCCAATTTCAGAGACCACCCCCAGTTCGTGGGTTATGAAAAGCAGGGACATCTGTCGGGTCTCCCTCAACCGCCGAAAAATGTCCAAGATCTGGGCTTTTATGGTGACATCAACCGCCGTGGTTGGCTCATCGGCGATAAGGACTTGCGGGTCACAGGACAGACTCATCGCTATCATGGCTCTTTGCTTCATTCCACCGGATAACTGGTGGGGATAGTAATCGGTTGCTTTTTCCGGTGATGGTATGCCCACCTCCCCCAACAAGCCCACGGCTCTTTCCTTGGCCCCACCACCACTCACCCCCAGGTGGAGCTTTACCTGCTCCGCTATTTGGTCGCCTATGGTAAATACTGGATTGAGAGCAGATTGCGCATCCTGAAAGACCATGGCGATTTCCTTACCTCTGATACGCCTCAGCTGCTCAGGAGAACATTCCAGCAGATTTATATTATTGTAGTATATCTCGCCATCAACTATCCTGCCCGGTGGGGTATCAATTAGCCCCAGAATTGACAGTGCGGTTGCCGTTTTCCCGCAGCCAGATTCACCGACAAGACAGAGGCATTCGCCCTTAATGAGGTCAAGGTCGACGCCATCCACTGCCCGGACAATACCGCGCCGGGTGAAGAAGTAGGTCTTTAAATTTCTTATTCTTAAGATTGCCTTCTTCATATCAAACTGCGCTCTTGGGGTCAAAAGCATCCCTCAGCCCATCACCCATGAAGTTAAAGGCAAGGACGGTGAGGAAAAGCATAACCCCGGGGGCAACAGCCACCCACCAAGTGATGTCCAGGGATTGCTGTCCTGCTCTCAGAATCATCCCCCAGCTGGTTACAGCAGGGTCACCCAAGCCAATAAAGCTCAGGGCGGCCTCAGCCAGAATTACCCCGGGAATGGATAGGGTAGCCATTACTATAATCAGGCTGATAACATTGGGGATGAGGTGGGCGAGGATGATTCTACCATCACTTGCCCCCAGGGCTTTGGAAGCCATAATAAACTCTTGAGTCCTCAAGGAGAGGGTTTGACTCCTAATTAATCGGGCTGCGCCCGTCCAGCCGGTAAAACCGATTACCAGAACGATAAAGGCCAAGTTGGGGCCAAAGATAAAGACGATGAACACCAGCAAGAGGAAGAAGGGGAAAGCCATCATAATATCGGTGAACCTCATCAGGACATTGTCCATCCTGCCGCCCAAATAGGCTGACATGACACCGATAAGCGTACCTATGGTTAAAGCGATACCGGTGGCAAGTAAACCAACCTGCAGGGAGACTCTAGCCCCAGAAACTATCATTGCCAGCAGATCCCTACCCTTGTTGTCGGTGCCCAGCGGGTGTTCCCCCGCCGCTGTGATTGACTTGGTAATAAGTTGCTCCGTTTCAAGGTCATAGACTGATTCCTCAATAGTGAAACCCAACGGGGGCAGGTTCTTCTCTTCAAAGTTAACCGCGGTGGGGTCAGCAGTGAAAAACGGACCAATTATAGCCAGCAGGATGAGAAACAGGATAAAGGCTAACCCCCACATCGCCAGCCTGTTCCTCTTAACTCTCTCCCAGTAGTATTTGGTCAACCTCTTCCCGGCATAAAGGGGGTAGATTACATATAGACCGGCTATCGTGCCCAGGGCAATATAGAGATAAACAATGGGGTCAAAGATTTTCTCCACCACGAAAACATCCAGCAGGAAGATCGTGCCCAGAGAGGCACCCATCAGGATGAGAGTCAGCCTCCTGATGCCGCCAACCTTTCTGGCTATGAAGTGGACACTATTTAACCGGTTAGTCATATCTTATCCTTGGGTCAAGGTAGGTATAGATGATATCGGTAATAAGGTTAGTCATCAGTATTAAAAAGGCTGAGATAAGGGTTACTGCCACCACTATCGCGTAATCACTGGCAAAGATGGCATTGAAGGATATTTGTCCCAGTCCAGGAATGCCAAAGATAAGCTCGGTGAGGTAAGCACCGCCAAAGACAATGCTGCCCAAATCAAACATCATAATGGTTATCAGAGGAAGCATGGCATTCCTGAGGACGTGCTTGCCGATGACCGTCCTCTCCGGCAGTCCCTTGGCTCGGGCTGTCTTGACAAACTCCTTTCTCAAATTATCCAGCATAGCTGACCTAGTATATCTGACGTAGCCTGCCAGCATTCCGGTACCAAGGGTAATCACCGGTAAGATTAGTTGCTTGAGATTAGCTAAGGAAACGAAGGGCAAGCTGGTATCATAATAGGTCTTAAACAGCCCGAACTTCACCGAAAAGAGCAAAATGAGCATCACACCCAGCCAAAAATTGGGGATGGATATGCCAATAAAGGAAAGGAAGGTGGCTACATAATCAGTCTTACTATACTGTCTGATGGCAGATAAAATGCCGATTAATATGCCCCCCACAGCGGCAAAGATAGTGCTTAATAATATTAGCTGGAAGGAGTAGAGCCAGTGGATCTTAATCAGCTCCATTACTGGCATGGAGGTGCTGAAAGACCAGCCCAAATTCCCACGTACTAGATTGCCCACATAGCTTAGGTATTGCTCATATATCGGCCTATCAAGACCGTATCTTGCTTCTATAGCAGCAACTACCTGAGACACATCCTGCCCCTGGGCGGCCACATTAGCTAGATAATTATCGGCTGGCGAGGTTGGCCCAACTCTGACCAGAATAAAGGTGATGGTTAATATTCCCCAGGCGACGATTACGGCAAATAATAGCCGTTTGACAATGTAACCTCTAAGCCAACTCTTTTTCATCCCATTACTGAACAATCTGAAAAGTACCTGCGGCTTATGCCGCCAGGTCTTCTTCAACTAGGTTGGTCGGGAAAGCTTACTCGAAGTACCACATGTGGTAGTTATACCCCATATTTATACCCGGTTCTATCCCCTTAACATTCTTTTGGAAGCCAGAATTTGCCAGTTGAAAAGCTAAGAAGTTCACCGGCTGCTCTTCGGCAATAAGCTGAGATAGCTCGGCATATAATTCTTTTCTAACCTTTTCGTCCAGTGCTTCCTCTGACCTCACCCTCTTGAACAAATTGTCAATCTGGGGATTGAAAGAGCCCCAGAAGTTCAAACCACCTCCAGTAGTATAAAAAACGTCCGACCCTGAAGGCGCAAGGGGGTTCGTGCCAAAACCTATTACCAACAGGTCCCAGGGTTCCTCACTTACTGCTTTGGCACCATTGTTAAATACAGGTTCCTGGTCTGCGCCGGGAACCTTATTCCTGAGGTATTTCCGCAACTCGGTTGCCCAGGGAACAAACTTAAGTTCTACCTCAATGCCGATAGCCGACAATTCCTGCTTTATTAAGTGCCCCACACTTTCGCGTACTTCATTACCCGAATTAGTTATTAAAGTTAGCTTCAGGGGCTTACCCTCTTTAGTTATAACTTCAATGCTGCCATCGGCCTCCTTGGTAGCAAAACCTGCTTCCAGTAAGATTTCTTTAGCCTTCTCCTTATCCAGTAGCGGCTCAACCCCATATTGGGCCAGACCTTTATCCACATACCACGGCGAGGTATTGGGTATAAAGCTGAAGGCAGGCTCGCCAAAGCCATAGAGCACCTGCTCTATCATCAGTTCCTTGCTTACTGCCATAGAGAGAGCCTGCCTCACCTCTTTATGCTTAAGCCCTTCCCAGCCGTTATTTCTCAAGTTATAAGCCAGTAATAAATAGCCGGTAGTGGGCACGGTATGGACATTAATCTGCTCCATCCCCTTGAATTTGCCTACTTTGTCGGGGTTAATGCTAGTAGAAGTAATATCCCCGGCTTCCAGGGCAGCATGGACTGTAGCTGAAGTGCCAAATATCTTGACGATATATTGATCAAAATAAGGAGCCCCGGTATCCTTGCCCAGATAATATTCAGGGTTTCGCTCCACGACATACTTGTCATTTCTTATCCACTCCACAAACTTATATGGCCCCAGGTTCCCGGTATAGGTCAAATTATTGAATTCCGGAGCTTGGGTAAAGGCTTCGACATCACCTTCATATTTAACGGCGATGTATTTGGGATAGGGAGTCAAAGTGCGCACAGTATAGATAAATTCAGGGTCAACCGTCTGGCGGGTTATGGTAAAGGTAACCTCATCCACTACCTCAGGGGTGACAAGCACTGTCTCGCCATCTACCTCTTCCTGCCAATCGCTCTTGTAAGTATAATTGAGCCAGTCGGAGAACATCAAGTTGTTCATGGTGTAGACATAATCCTCAGCAGTAACCTTAGAGCCATCGCTCCACTTCAGGTCGTCTCTAATGGTCACGGTATAAACCAAACCGTCTTCACTCACCTCAACATCTTTAGCGGCGCAGCGCAACTGAATATTCCAGTCATTATCATAAGTAGCCAGAGAATCCAGAGTGTGCCCGGCATAACTGGAAGAGGCGCTATCGGCTGCCAGAATCCAGTTCAGTGTTTCCGCATCTCCCGCCGATGTTCCCGATATATAAACCCCCCCAGCCTCCCTGCCAATATAGCAGGAACTAGCGATTAGGCTTATTCCAATTAATAAGAACAGAAGGATTTTTAGTCTCTCCATTTGCTCTCCCCCTTATTTGTCTTCCGGTTTCCTTTACCTTGTCCCTCTTTATTAGTATTATAAGACATTTACTTTCTTACTGCACATTTGCCAATTAGGTCTGTAGTACTTCCTACTGTCTGGGAGCTTTTTGTCTGAAGGGTCGCTGTTTTCTAATCTGTCGCCATAAATTAGGACATAAATCGCTTAAATTCTGAAACTTCCACGCCTGGATTCGCATTTAAAGCTATGATATATCTGGTGTTCGGGCATGCCCCTTTAAAAAGCGACCTCTAGCTGATAGTGCTACTAACCCGCGTGTTATAGGCTACATCTGCAGCTAGGGTCTGGCGGGGATGTTACTATTTATCCGAACTATTAAGAGGACAGAGGAGACCCCCCTTCTGTATCAGAGAGCGCACACGGCGCCAAACGTGGCGTTTTTCTGTAAGAGGTGGTATCACAGGACCCAGATTCAAATTCTTTGCTGGGAACAGCTATGGATGAGCCCCTGTGTGCCCAAAACGGCGGTTTTGATTAATAGGGCGTAATAGAGCCTTAAAGCCCGATAAAGCCAAACAATGCACCTATGATATCGGCGAAATAGGCGTCATTATCCTCACCTTTCCTTCTACCCCAAACTTGCTGAACTCGAGCCACACGCAAACGAGGTATATATAGCCGAATCGGGCGGGGCTCTTTAAAAACAGGCTTCTTGGTGGATGATACTACTAACCACCGAGTTACAGGCTGCGTCCACAGCTAGGGCCTGACGGGGATGTTGCTATTTATCCGAACCATTGACAAGCCGGAGGAGAAGGTGGCTGAGCTAGAGGTAGAAATCACCGAGCGCAAGAAGGCTGAGCACGATTTACAGGAACGTGTTAAAGAACTACGATGCCTTTATGCTATCGCCAACATTACCGAAAGGCCAGATACTACCCTGGGTGAAGTATGTCAGCATATTGTAAATCTGCTTCCGCCCGGATGGCAGTATCCTGAAATTACCTGCGCTAGAATCACCATTGGTGACGAGGAGTACAAGACAGAAAATTACACAGACCCCCAGTGGAAGCAATCTTCAGATATCAAAGTGCAAGGAGACAAGGTATGTGTCGTAGAGGTTGGCTACTTAGAGGAGAAGCCAGAGCTTGATGAAGGGCCGTTTCTGAAAGAAGAGAGGCAGTTGATTGATGCTATTGCCGAGCGATTGGGGGAAGCTGTCGAGCACAAGCATGTAGAGGAAGAACGCAAACAGGCTGTGGAGAAACTGTTAAATGCCATGCAAGGGACCATCCAGGCCATAGCGTTGACAGTCGAAACAAGAGACCCCTACACTGCCGGCCATCAACGACGGGTGACCACTCTTGCCACTTCCATAGCTACAAAGATGGCCCGTTCAGAAGAATTGATTCAAGGAATCAGCATGGCAGGGATTGTTCATGATATCGGTAAGATATATGTGCCTGCTGAAATTCTGAGTAAACCCACCCGATTAAGCAAAATTGAATTCGAT
>SDBU01007460.1_pt1 | contig 12599 bp, 8 predicted proteins | sample 2277071 | NCBI WGS metagenome assembly SDBU01 (sample SAMN10397929, study PRJNA504765) | marine sediment metagenome | isolation source: marine sediment core GS08_GC12, 126 cmbsf | place: Arctic Ocean: Gakkel Ridge, Loki's castle | collected 2008 | reverse complement strand
TTTCAAACTATACAACTCAAAGAGAAATAGTCGGATATTTTCTCAGATTGAATTAGCATCTGAAATCTACAATCACTGCATCGCTTTGGGCAGAAGGTACTACAAACTATACGGGAAGTATCTAAGTGCCAACCGAATTAAGGTTCACATAATTGGAGAGGCACATCCTCTCCAAGCCTCACCTGAGAGGAAATCACCAAACTGAAGCAATTACCGATATTTTCGCATTGGAGCAACCTTAATTCCCAAGCAATTCAAGATGTAGTTGAAAGGATTGACAGGGGGTACAAGCTCTTTTTCGATAAGCACAACAAAAGACCTCCGAAATTTAAGTCCCGGAAAATCTATAAGAGTTTCACGCTTAAGCAGACTGGATATGGTTTCTACGGCAATCAAATCCGAATCGGCAACTATCACTACAAATTCTGGAAAAGCCGAGAAATCGAAGGCAAAGTCAAAACGGTAACTGTAAAACGAGATTTACTTGGAGATGTCTATATCTTCGTCGTCACCAACCACACTGAGTTTTCAAACGAATTCATGACTGGTGAAACGGCAGGATTCGACTTTGGATTGAAAACTTTCCTAACGGTTAGTGATGGTACACAAATAGAATCTCCTGAGTTTTTCAAATCTTCTATCAATGAAGTTCGCAAAGCGTCTAAGTCTCATTCCACAAAGCAAAAAGGAAGCAACAGCCGAGAAAAAGCAAGGTTAAATCTAGCTCGCAAGCACAAGAAAATTGTCAATCAACGTCACGACTTCCATTTCAAGCTGGCGAATCAACTCACTCAAGACTACGATGCGCTATGTTTCGAGGATTTGAACTTAGAAGGAATGAAACGCCTTTGGGGACGTAAGATTAGCGATTTAGGATTCTCAGATTTCCTCAGAATCGCTGAATACTACGCCTCTATACGAAATAAGAAAGTCATTTTCATTGACCGATTCTTTCCAAGTTCAAAGACCTGTTTTGAGTGTGGCATGGTCAACGAGAATCTTGAGTTGACCGATAGAACTTGGCAATGCCAAGGTTGCAATACTTTGTTGGATAGGGATTTGAATGCCGCAAAAAACATTCACAGAGTCGGGGCATCGACTCTTGGGTTAGGCGATGTAAGACCGTCTACGACGGCAGTTGCTGTTTGACCCCAGAATCCCAAGTTCTTTAGACTTGGGAGTACGTCAAGGCACGAATATTGCTTCTTTGAAAACTTACTTACATTTTGAGTAACGAATGCTTTTACTCATCACCCTTCACTTTTTACTTTACAACAAAAAGGAGTAAGTCAACCAATGTTTGTTATTGCGGTTGGAGTAAGCCATAAAAAAACACCGGTGGAGGTGCGGGAGAGATTAGCTTTTAACAACGTTCAACTCCCTTCCTTATTTGATAGGCTAAAAACCACAGAAAAAATTGCGGGGTGTGTTATCCTCTCGACGTGCAATCGCACGGAAATATACGCTGCCTCTAAGGATGTCAACGCTGCTTTATCTGAAATCTGGAACCTCTTGGCCGATGAAAGTGGCATGGAAGTTGAGGAATTGCAAAACTATCTGTATAATTTGACCTGCCAGCAAGCGATAGCCCATTTGTTCAAAGTATCAGCCGGCTTGGATTCTATGATTGTGGGAGAAACGGAAATTTTGGGGCAAGTCGCCAGAGCCTACCAAATTGCTTCTGAAAATTCAGCCAGCAACTCTGTGTTGAATGTCCTCTTCCAAAAGGCTCTAAAAGTGGGCAAACAAGTGCGCACGGAAACGCGAATCGGATATGGAGTCTCTTCCGTCGGCTCCGCCGCTGTTGAATTGGCTAAACAGACGTTTGGTGACATACAAAATTGCTCTGTTCTACTTATCGGCGCGGGTGAAATGGGCGAACTGGTTGCCCGAAATATGGCTGCCAATAGCGCGTCTGAAGTTATGGTATGCAATCGCTCTCATGATAAAGCGCAAAAATTAGCGTTACAATTTGATGGATGTGCCGCGCCGTTTGAGAAACTATTCGACTGCATATGCCTCGCCGACCTCGTCGTGAGTTGTACTGCCGCGACGGATTATATCATCACGAAAGAGCAATTGGCTTCCCTCATAAAAACGCGCGGAGGTAAGCCGATATTTCTGATTGACCTTGCTGTTCCAAGGGATATTGAACAAGAGTCGAATCAATTGGAAAATGTGCATTTATACAATATTGACGATTTGCAAAGCATCGTCGATGAAAATTTGAAGGAGCGAAAGCTAGAAGCCGAGAAGGCAGAAAAAATCGTTGGAAAAGCTATTAACAACTTCCTCAAATGGTTGAATAGTTGCTCTGCTGTTCCTGTTATCAAAGCCCTGTGCGAAAAGGGAGAAGAGATTAGAGATGCCGAACTAGAAAAAGCGTTGCGGAAATTTAGTCCTCTAACAGAGAGGGAAGAAAAAGTTTTACGCTCAATGGCTAACTCCATTGTTAATAAGTTGTTGCATTCCCCCATTATCCAACTCAGAAAACATTCCCAAACAGAACAAGGCCATCTATATGCCGAGATTCTGCGGAATCTTTTTGATTTACCTGTGCAGATTGATGGTGAAAATTCATGAAAACACGAAAACGAGAGAACACGAAAACATGAAAAAGAATAAATTTTCTCGTGTTTTCGCTGAACGAAGTGAAGCGGCGAATGGAGGCGAAGCCCCGCGAAGCGGACGGCCTTTCATGTTTTCCCCGATACTCGGAATCGCTTCGCTCTGTCATGTTTTCTTATCTTTTTTTGCCGGTTGTCTGGTTATCTGGTTGTCTGGCTTTCCGGTTTTTGCCGCCAAAGAAATTTCGCTAAAATTTCTATTTGTCATTGATGGATTTTCAGAAGAACGAAAGTTTGCCGCGCCGATGGGAGTTTTTTTCGATAAATATCATGATGAGATATACGTTGCTGACACTGGAAATAATCAGGTAGATGTTTTTGACGCTTCTGGACAACCGCTTTTCCAAATTCGCAACACTCAAGGACTGAGAGCGCCATTGGATGTTGTGGTAAATCGAGACAATCAGATTTACGTCAGCCAGATGGAAAGAAGTTGCCTTCAGCTTTTCAACTTTCGCGGCGAACATCTGACGAATTTATATTCACTGAATGCCGCTCCCTTCAAACCTGGGAGGATGTGCTTGGATGCTGAAGAGAAACTGTACCTGGTTGATAGAGAAAGAGCGAAAATTTTAGTTTACGATGCAGAGGGCAATTTCCAATTCCAGTTTGGAGGTAAGGGCGAAGGCGAGGGCAAATTTCGTCTAATTTCAGGAGTTGCCGTGGATAGCGCTGGGCGAATTTACGTTGCAGATTCTAAGCAGCACCCAATTCAAGTCTTTGACAGGAACGGGCAGTTTCTCTTTTCATTTGGCAGACATGGTCCCCGCAAGGAAGAGTTCTCCTTCCCTGGAGGCATCTGTATAGACGAAAAAAACAGAATTTGGATTGTCGATACTTTCAGACATCAGGTAAAAGTCTTTAGAACCGATGGAAGTTTTCTGTTCCAATTTGGTAACTTCGGTACGAAAGCAGGACAGTTTTTTTTTCCGATCGATTTAACCCTTGACGGGCATGGTAAAATTTATGTCTTAGAAAAAGGAGTAAATAGGCTACAGGTGTTTGAAATACAGGGATGGTGAGTGGATTGACGATTGATGATTGTCGATTGACGATTGACCCCACGCATGCGCGGCGAGTTCCTTGCCTGTTTTCTGTGACCACTTGTCTATTATAAGAAATAGCCGAGGAATCCTTGTTCTTTTTTCTACGGATAAAAGGCGGGGATGAATCGGCTTTTTTTCTTGCAATTTGTACACTCTTATATTAAAATATGTGACATATATTCACAGCGGAATAATAGTATGATACGCTAGCAGGCGTGTCATCAAACTTATTTGTGCGCCAAAATCGCCTTGAAATTAATTTCAGGCTAATAGCTAAAGTCCAATGCTACTAAGAATTCATCAAGAAAATGCCTGAATTGAAATTCAGGCTGAGAAGCTAAAGTCCACTCAAGTGGACTAAAACCCAGTTCTAGTCGGCCTTGAGCCGACTTTCCGCATGACAGCCTTGAATTGAAATTCAGGCTAAGAGGCTAAAGTCCACTCAAGTGGACTAAAACACAGTCCCAGTCGGCTTCGAGCCGACTTATGCTTCTTAGCCTTCGAATTTATTCGTAGGCTAAAAACGCAATTCTTAGCAGCATTAAGCTAAAGTCCACTCGAAGTGGACTAATACGCTGATTTAGTCGTCTTTGAGACGACTTTCGCTTTTAGCCTTTGAATTGATTCATAGGTTTAAGTTGATACGCATGTTCCCCCAATTTACTTTCCCCTTTCCACCTTCGCATTTTTTCGGTGGGGGTATGTCAGATGTTAGGTTGTGAAGCGTTGTTAAAAAAACTTGTTTTTGCCATCATAATAATCCTTTTTTGCGGAGTTTCCATCGTCAATGGAGGCGATTGGCATCAGCCAGAGCAACTCATCTGTTCTGATTGTCATACAATGCACTACAGTGAGGGCGGAATGATGCCGATTAAAGCTAAAGCTGGCGGACCTTTTTCCCAACTGCTTTTGGCGAGTACCGCCAACATTTTGTGCTTAACCTGCCATGACGGCACCGATACTGATGCGCCTGATGTAGTATCTCCCGTGACGTATACTTTTGACTCGGCAGGTGGGTATTTTGCCAATTCCGGGGGCATTGCAAGTGATTATGCACATAACCTCGGCATGTCCTCTGGAGAGACACCACCGGGAAGCTCTGATAGCTTAATTTTGAGTTGTACTTCTTGTCATAATCCACATGGCAATTCGAACTATCGGAATTTGTTACTCAATCCAGCAGGAAGTGGTAATAGCACGGATTCCAATGTGAGTGTCTCGCAGACAAACCCGGCTGATGGACCTGTACCGGAGGGAAACAGTCCCGCCGATGTTTATGTACCCTCAAATGTTCTCTATCGAAGTGGGATGAGCGAATGGTGCAACGATTGTCACACCGACTTTCACGGGGCGACTGAGAGCGAGACAGGCTCATCAGAACCCTGGTTTCGACATCCGCAGGATTTGACCATAAATGGAACAAGTCACGCTGACTACAATTATTGGAGCGGGGATATTTCCAATCGTGTTGAGGTGGAAAGCCCAAGTGAAACAATCCCTGGCCTCGATAACGAGGTCTTTTGCCTTTCCTGTCATAAAGCGCACGGTTCAGCGTATAAGTCGAGCTTAATTTACGCTGATGAAAACAGAATGCTTTCCACTTGCCAGCAATGTCATAACCAGTCTTACGAATCCACCAAACATGGAGATGAAGCTACTGGTGTTAATCGAGTTTCTAATGAACCGAAGGGGGATTGCGTTCACTGCCACGATGAGCACGCTAGTCGAGATGGTTTGCCGACGCCCGGCGGACCTTATGATTATCTGCTTTTCAAAGAAAACGATAAGAATCTCTGTTACACAAGCGACGGCTCTGAATCATGTCATGCCTCATCAGGAGCGAATGTGATTTATCAAGGTTCAACTGTTTACGATAATTCCTCTCACGCAACCAGCGCGGATATGTACTGGCCTGGTCCTACACCGCCATCACGCCCGTCTTCGGATTACGGCGAATGCTTAAATTGCCATACTCCACATGGCTACGAAGATGCTTCAGGATTGATACCGAGCCAGACTTTCTCACGGGAAGAAAATTTGTGTCAAACTTGTCATGATGGTTTTCCCGCAAGTGACATAAAAAGTGAGATGGCTATGACTCAGATTTCCCGCCACCCGACGGTTGATAGTGATTATTCTAACAGACATAATCCATCCGAAAATAATGCTAATGACTTTGGCAGTTCGAACCGCCATGCTGAATGTTCAGATTGCCACAACGCGCACTATGCAAAGTCAGATGCAATAACACTTTTGGCTCCAGATGTCTCAGAGCGGAACAAGAGAGTGAGTGGCGTTGATGTAATAAATGGCACGGCGGGTAGCCAGCCATCTTATAACTATATCTCCCCTGATGTGGGCATTGATGATGAATATCAACTCTGTTTTAAGTGTCACTCTTCCTGGACGACACAGCCCGGTGGAAAGCCGGACATGGCAGTGCTTTTTAATCTGAATAATCCATCTTATCACCCGGTGGAAGCGCAGGGAACGAATACATATATCGAAGATGGGGCTTTTGTGAACGGTTGGAGGGACAACAGCACAGTGTACTGTACGGATTGTCACACAAGCGATAATATTTCAATCAGAGGGCCTCACGGCTCACGACACAGGCACATTTTGAAGAACTATTATGTTGCGAGCAGCAACAGCCGCACCATGTCTTCTGATGAGCTCTGCTTTGACTGCCATAATTATGACACTTACGCTGATAAGAACGCCAGCGAAACCGTTAAACAATACAGCCGTTTTGCAGGTGAATTGAAGGATGGAATAATCTTGGAAGAGGGACATGGATATCATGTGGATGAAAAGCAGTATCCCTGTTACATCTGTCATGACTCCCATGCCTCCACCACCAAACCGCATCTTATTGTGACGGGCAGGAACCCTGGGATAAATAGCTTCACCCCAGCGGGGCCAAATGCTGGGGATAAAGGTAGCTGCACTCCCACATGTCATGGACAAAAAGATTACGAAATTGTATACGATAGGTGGTAGCTTCCAATGCCAGAGTGGCTTTAACAAAATAATGAGACAAAGAATCGTCACCGCAGAGGCGCAAAGAACGCATTCGCAAGGCTCGTGATTGTCCGCTCCATCTCTTTCGTCCGCGGGGCGGGCGCTTTGCGCTCCATTCGCCTCCATTCGCGTTCTCTCGCAACTTCGCTTGCCTTCGGTTTTTCCGTTTTCTGTTTTCCGTTTTCCGTTTTTAATGTCTTTTAAAATTTCTGAAGGATATCTATAATTCTTGAATTTTGGTTCAGGTTGATGTATAATATTCCCAGTAGATTCCCGCTGATTCTTTTTTTGGGGTTGGTAGGTGTCAATTTGTGCGGAACAGCTAGTGCCAAAATAACTGGCAATGTTTTATTTTCGTATGATTTGATTAAAGAAAATGGAAAATGGTCAGGAGAATTCGAACAAAACATAAATTTTGGCATGCGTGGGAGAGCTGGATTAACGAATTTGATTGGACTCAATTTGGGAATTGTGGTGCGTGGCAAGGAATTGACTATTCTGAGAGGTTTGGCTCCGACATACACTCTCAATTTACAAGGCAAGCATTACACTTTTTCAAGTGGTTATTCTGTACGTTTATTCCGAGATATTATTAATTCGCGATTATATGAAAACTTAAGCGTTTCTTTGCCCGGCTTACCAACCTTCAAATTGGACTACTCTAAGCAAGACACAAGAGATATCCCAAAAGAACACAAGATAAATTCTACCGGGAGTAATATACAGTTTGGGATAGAAGATGAAATCGGACCATTTCGTATTACGGGCAATAGGAGAGAACACACCTTAAGAGATTTGGTCAGAGGTCCTGAGTACGATGTGAAGTCTTCTAATACTTCTGGAAACGTAGACTTTACATATTCCTACAGGCGGCTATTTTCCCTAAACGGACGGTATGGGATAGACCAACTTCGTACAGAGCGGAGATTGACGGGAGAGATAAAAGGGGAGACCAAGGATTTTTCCTTGGGTTTTCGAATCAGTCCGGTATCCACAATTGCCCTGTCTGGGACGACAGTTGGTCGGCAAGAACAGCGCGGAGGTTTGGAAAATGAACCTTCCAGCGATTCTTTGACCAATAGGCTCCAATTGATGCTTCAGCCGGTGGAAGGAATTCTCCTGAACGCAACCTATTCTAAGAGCGACAACTCCCGAGATGAGGAGAGGCTTTTATCTAATGAGAGTACGCTGGCGCTTAATGTCGAACCCTGGCAATATTTAGCTTTTTCTGGGCACTTCACGATTTATGATTCGCAAGAAGGCAATAAGAGATTATCTACTCTCAGGAGAAACTCCTTCGACCTGCGCACAGAACCTATAGAGGGACTACAGATTTCATTACGCGTAGACCTATCGAGAGCGGAAGATTTCGTCGATGGATTTTATAGTTATAGCAATAGAAATAATGTAACAACAAAATTGGAAGCCATGCCGACAAGGAACTTCAGAACCGATATCAGCTATGATTGGGAGAAGTTCAGCAGGAGATTAAAAGATATAAACGACGCAGAATCACGACACCGAGTCGCGTTTGCTGCCAATTATTCCTTTGCTCGTATGCTGAATTTCAACTTCAGGTCCGGCATTAATATATCCAGTAAATGGGAAGGAAGCACTACCTTTTTGAATTGTGGGCTCAATTATTCGAGAGACAAATCTGACGTTAATTTTCGCTATAACCGAACAAGTAGCCCTGGCGAAGGTTCCTCGTCGCTACGGGGAAAACAAAGTGCAACGCGAACCCTCACATTTGAGTTTGGGCAGAAGGTGAACCGAAATATTGATGTACGTTTGAATTATGAAAGCCGGCTTGGTAAAAGAGAGTTCGGAACAAAGAGAATTTCATTTCGTGTGAATATTAGGCTTTAAACGAAGTAATTAACCAGCGGAGCGTTTTCCTCTTACCCTGTCACATGATATTTGACAATTTGAATCGAGATTGCTTCGTCGCTTCGTTCCTCGCAATGACGGCTCCTTTTTTGTCATTGCGAGCGAAGCGAAGCAATCTCATCCTTAAGTGAACCCATCAATTTCAGTATGACAGAGTACTCTGCTATTGATAGATAAACTAATGAACATTCACAGAACACAAATAACATACTTTCTGCTTATTTTCCTAGCATGTATAGCAACTGCTGGATGCAGTAAACCTCAATTTGTTTACATCCATCCCAGCCCCGGGCTTGATACAATCAAAACGATAGCTGTACTGCCGTTTGACAATTTCACAAAAGACGACAAAGCCGACAAAAAGGTGAGGAGCAACTTTGTCATCGGATTTTTGATGACAGGCATCTTTAATGTGAGGGATACAAGCGAAGTGGATAGGATATTGAAGAAAGAAGGACTCTCGTATAGCGCAACCCAAAGCACGGCACCTCCTGCTATCAGCGTGCCAGGAACAGAAGGGGCGACGGCTCCTTCTGTTCCGCTCAGTAAACAAATAGGAGATGCATTGAATGTCGAAGCGATACTTGTTGGCTCTGTTGAGGCATATAGTACAGAAAGAGCCGCTGACCAAACCACCCCGGAAGTAAGCATCTCAGCCAGGTTAATTGATACAGAGACCGGTATTATCATTTGGGCAATTACTCGTACCCGGCGAGGTAGTGGGGGAATTCCGATTATCGGGTGGGGAAAAGTAACCTCCTTGAGCGTGCTATCCCAAAAAGTCATTGCTGATATGGTCAATTCTTTAGCCAGATATGCTTACTAAGGTTAGCCGTGGATATCTTCACTATATGTCGACTTAAGTTAAACAAAAGGAACGAGAGGAACATTGTGTTTGTTTTTTTTATTTCATCACCGAATGGACACTGCCCAAAAGATTATAGCACTGGTAATGGTAATGTCACTAAGTTTATTAGGATGTTCTACAAAGGCACCAAGAGGATATCTCAAACGTGGTGTGACCGCTTCACAGATAAGAACTATAGCGCTACTCCCCTTTGACAATATCAGTGGTCATCCAGATGCCGGAAAGAAAGTAACCAATCTGTTATTGACGGAACTTGCAAATACAGAGATGTTTGAGATAGCAGAGGTGGGGGAAGTAGAAAACACCTTGCGTGACCTAAGAGTAAGAACGACAGCGGAACTCAATTCATCCAAGCGTCAGAATCTTGGAGAACACCTCAATGTTCGGGTAATAATTGTCGGCTCTGTTGATGAATACGAAGCGCGCCAGGCGAGAAGCGGAACAGTTCCCGTCGTTTCAATAAGTGCTCGGATGTTAGATGTTCAAACAGGCGATATTCTGTGGACTATTAGCCATACACATGATGGCAATGACTGGGAAACAGTGTTCGGTTTTGGAAAGATTATCTCACTCAGTCAGTTGGCACAAATCGTTATCTCTGAAATGGTGGAATCTTTAGTGCAGGAACTTAGACCAGGCTTTGTGAGATTTCCCTCCGATGATATTCTGCCTGGTAAGACAGTGCCGGAAGAATATAGAGAAATTCCCCAACAGAGTTCACAAAGTAAAACGCAAACAGAAAAAACGGAAGGCATTGGAACGCAGGACACCGCGGTCGAAAATAATGTTGTGAGCAACAAAGTAACGAAATTTGAAAGCCATATTCTCAGGATTATGGAAGATAGCTTCTATATCAATCGATTTCCGGGAGCAAAAAAGGGAATGGAATTTACTATTGCTAAACCAGAGCAGAATATCACCGCGAGAGTACGAGTCATCACGACCTACAAACTAATGCTTGAAGTGAAATTGCTCATAAGTGAAGATAAACGTCACTTTACTAGTATCGGCGAGAAGGTGAATATTATTGTCTCTGGACAACAATAGCGCGCACATTTTTACTTCAGGTCAAAAAAGATGAAGAATACCAATTTAAGTGTGACAGAGCAATATACGGGAAGGAGCAAAAATGAAGAGAATGAATATGTACCTAAATCTAACAGCGTTTCTTACAATTCTACTCTTGGGCGTATGTACTACTGCGGCACGCGCTTCTGAAAGCGATAAGTCCACAGGCGAATTACAGGAGAAAAACGTTGCTGAGACGGTTGAGCAGAAAGAAGAAGAGGAAGTGTTAGCCATCGTCAACGGCGAGGAGATTACCATAAACGAGTATAATGAGAAGTTGAAGCAACTGTCAAATTTTGAAAAAGCTAGATATCGCGGTGAAGAAGGACACAAGGAATTCCTAAATGCGTTAGTCCAACAGAAACTGATGGTACAAAAGGCAAAAAAAATGGGGTTAGATAAAGATGAGGAGGTTCAAAAGAAAATTGAAGCTCTTATGCAGGAAGTGACGAAAAGAGTGCTTGTAGAAGCGTTAGTAGAGCGGGAAGTTTTGGACAAGGTTGTTGTCACCAATAAAGAAGCGAAAAAGTATTATGATAAAAATAAAAAAGAGTTCCAAGAGAAAGAGAAAGTGAGAGCCAGACACATTTTAGTAGCGACAGAGGAGGAGGCGAAAAAAATCTGCCAGGAATTGGAAAAAGGAACTGATTTTGCGAAGTTGGCTGAAGAGAAGTCAAGCGACCAAAAAACAGCGAAGCAAGGAGGAGATTTGAACTATTTTGGACGCGGCAGGATGACCCCTGAATTTGAAAAAGTCGCCTTTAACTTGAAGGTCGGTGAGGTCAGTGACATCGTGAAAACACAATTTGGATACCACATTATAAAGCTGGAAGATAAAAAAGAAGCCTCCACCAAAGAGTTCTACGAAGTTAGCGATGACATCAAAAAGAAGCTTCTATCAGGGAAACAGCGAGAAGAATATCAAAAGTGGCTTAGTAAGATAAAGAAAAAAGCAAAGATAAAAATAAATGAGGACTTTTTCAAAAATTGAAACAAATTTCAATTCCTGTCTCGTTTTCCTCCCCCTTTCGAAAAGGGGGGTAGGGGGGATTTCCCGTTTTCTATCTTTTTTCTTGTCACACTAGAATTGACTTCACCCCCAGAAAAAACACCGCAGAGACGCAAAGAGCGCAAAGGTAACGCGAAGTAAAATCTCTGCGCTGCCTTTGCGTACTCTGAAAAGATCGCTTCGCCCCTCCGCTTTGCTACGGGCGTCTTTGCGGTTAAAATACTTTCCGAGAGAACTCATTATATGTAACAAAGCACTACCCCAGTTTCCCCTCCGCGCGCATCCGCGAGCCATAGGCCTCAATGTCGGTTTTCTCCTGCGGCGTAAGCACGGCTCGTTCCGACAGCGCGGATGCGATTTGACAAAAGCGAGAAACGTCTCTAAGCCCCATTACCGTAACATGCACAGCGTCGTGACTGAGCACATAGCGATAGAACTGTTCAGGAGATGGCGCACCTGAACCACCGAACAGTTTATCATTGCGCGAGGCGTTCATGATAACCACGCCCGTGTTATGGATGGGAGCCTCAGCAAAAACCGTCTCCTCCGGCTCCTTCATAGCGCAATTGTACCAGCACAACACGGTATCGAAAAGACCGGTGGCAACAGCTTCCTTCACCTGAACCCAATCGTGTCCAGTGACCCCGATAAAGCGCACAAGACCTTCCTGACGAGCCTTCTGGACTGCTTCCATCGCACCTCCAGGTCCCAAAGCTTGGTCCCGTTCAGCCTGGGTATTTAGATGATGAATCTGATAGATATCTACGTAATCGGTCCCAAGCAGTCGCAGAGACGTTTCAAGGTCCCTGCGCGCCCCTGAAGCGCTACGTTCCCCGGTCTTGGTGGCTAGGATAAGGTCATCACGCCGGCCTCGGATAGCCTGTCCGATGACTTTTTCATCCTCCCCATCCCTGTATATACGCGCGGTGTCCACATAGTTCACACCACAGTCCAACGCAGTGCGATACCCCTGAACAGACTCACAATACGCACCGCCAATGCTGAATCGAGTAACCATCAGACCGGTGCGTCCAAGAACCGTCTGAGGAATATCATAAGCCATTAAT
>SDBU01007459.1_pt1 | contig 12603 bp, 11 predicted proteins | sample 2277071 | NCBI WGS metagenome assembly SDBU01 (sample SAMN10397929, study PRJNA504765) | marine sediment metagenome | isolation source: marine sediment core GS08_GC12, 126 cmbsf | place: Arctic Ocean: Gakkel Ridge, Loki's castle | collected 2008 | reverse complement strand
AGTGGCGGAACAGCCTCACTTCCTTGGGGTAGTCTTTCTAATGGTACGGTATATACTTGGTATGCTGTAGCAAATGATGGATCTACTTCCACAACATCACCTACTTGGTCATTCACAACTAATTATGCTCCGGATGTACCGATAAATCCCAATCCCGCTGATTATATTTATGGTATTGATTTAAATCCAACTTTAAGTGTGGATGTTTTTGATTTTGATGGTGATTCTATGGATGTTTATTTCTATAATGCGTCTGATGACTCTTTAGTAGGGACAGACACAAGTGTTCTTAGCAGAGGAACAGCGTCAGTTCCATGGTTTGCTCTAAATGAAAGCACGAATTATTCTTGGTATGCTGTAGCAAATGATGGTATGTTCTCTACAACATCATCAACTTGGTTTTTTACAACTAACTTTCCTCCAGATGCACCACTTAATTCCTCACCCCCAGATAGCGCTAATGGAATAAATACCAATCCCATTCTAAGCGTAAATGTATCAGATCCCGATGGTGACTCTATGAATGTTTCCTTCTATGAGGCTTTTGGGATGGTTTTAATAGGTACTGATTCGGGGGTCCTGAGTGGCAAAATAGCTTCCATACCTTGGCTAGGACTCTCTTATGGTACTACCTATAATTGGTATGTCATTATTTACGATGGTTTAACTTCAACCAATTCCTCTACATGGGTGTTTACGACTAATTATGCCCCAAACATAATTAATAATCCTTCCCCTACGAATGGAGCTACTGGAGTGAATACAAACCCTACTTTAAGCGTAAATGTATCGGATCCTGATGGTGACTCCATGAATGTATCTTTCTACGATGCATCCGATGACAGCTTAATTGGAACAGAGACGGGTGTTGTGAGTGGTGGGGCAGCATCAATATTTTGGTTAGGATTATCTGAAGACATAGTGTATAGTTGGTATGTTGTTGTAAGTGATGGATCTACTTCCACAACTTCCTTAACTTGGTCATTTACATCAATTTTAAATCTTCCTACTTGGGATCAGACACCAACAGACCAAATTATAGAATATGGTTCTTTTCTTAACTACGATGTAAATGCTTCTGATTTTTCTGGAATTAACAGATATTGGTTAAATGACACAACTGATTTTAATATTGATAGTATTGGGATCTTTACTAGTATTGGAGTTTTAGCAGTAGGAGACTATATAGTAGAAGTTCGAGCATATAATCCCTCTGATAATTATTGTACTGCTACAATCAAGATTTCTGTTGAAGACACTTCTATTCCAATTTGGGATTTAGCCCCTACAGATCAAAGTCTAGAATTTGGAGAAGTTTTATTATATGACCTTGACGCTTTCGATTTGTCAGGTATTTCCTTATACTGGATTAATGATACTTCTTATTTCAATATTGATGATAATGGTATATTAACTAATATTACAGTATTAGTTCCTAGGACTTATTGGTTGGAGGTGAGAGCTTATGATTCCTCTGATAACTACTGTTCTGATATTATTAAAATTATTGTAAAACTACCAGAAGAATTACCGGTTATGATTCTTCCTATAGTTTCTGGATATAATATATTTTTCCTAATTGGCATAATTTCATTAATCTCTCTCATTGGGGTAATAAAACGGATAAAAAAAGCTCATTAAAAAAGAAAATCATGATAACAATTTCTTATGATATTTTTTAAACAGGGAGGAAAATTAAAAAATAGACGAGTTTCTATGACTGATAAATCCACGTTTAGTCAAAAGAAGGCTTCCTTTGGTTCTCAGATTTTATATCCTCGGTATGATCTTTTTTTTGATAATAGAGTTATAGACATCCTCGGAATTTTTAGAAATTTCATTAATGATGAAAATCTAAATGTAATTTTGGGGTTTGTAAATCTGCTTGGTGGTTTAATTAACATACCTACGACAAATATTATCGTAAGTGATTATTATGGAAGAATAAATGAGTTTATGACTTTTTTGTTCGACCAAGTTCCCTCATCAAGAGTATTTGAAATTTGGGGAGATTATAAAAATGAATTTAAAAAGAGTGATTTTTTCGACAAAAAGATTTTAATAATCCATAATTTCATAAGAAACAAAAAATTAATTGAAAGACTTACGAGAGCAAGTAGTAAGGGGATAAAATACAAAGGAGTTAAAATTCCAAAATTAACTGTGTTTGCTAGTACAAAAATTGAAGAAATTACTCCATTTTTTAAGAAAAACTGTCTAATTATAGAACCGTGCAGTTTAGACTCAATTCTAAATTTAAACAAAGAATTGCCAATTAGTTATCCTTTAAAAATAAAACGTCTTAAGGAAATAAGGAATGATCCCAACCAAATTGAGATATTTCTAAAGTCTATTAACCATAATACCTTGGTAGATATTCCTTACCAAGCCATTATAAAAGATTATTTTGAAAAAAATAAAGTAGATTTCCGGGTTATCCAAAATCAATTCTTGCCAATTATCAGGACTATAGCCATTTTAAACCAAAATAAGCGGGATCATTCTATTGTCAAAAATGAAAGAGAAGGTATAAAGAAGACTATTTTTGCTCTCCCAATTGATTTTATTTATGCTTTCAATATATGGAAGAAATGTTTCGAGTTATCATTAGACTTATTACAATTTTTTATTTAAATTTAATTTCAATAATTTTTCTCTTTGTATTAAGAAAGCAGATAAGGAAACGACTCTAAAATATTAAATATTATATTTGGAACAGTTTTATTTATTTTATAAAGATTGATCGAGTTAAATAAAAGGAAAAAATAAAAAAAATTATTGAATTCTTAATCTTCTCCTGTTGAAAGAGCCTTCAAAAACAAAAGTCCCATAGCCAAAATAGTGAGTATCATCATTTAAAATCCTCCAAAATCTGTTAAGAAATGAGTAACCTAACATAATATAAAGAAAAGATTTCAAATCCATGATTTTTTTTATTTTGATTTGGGGCTTAAAAATCGATCCAATGTCAGGTTCTTTATAGGTTTTTTAAGATTTCTCTTGGGTCGTAAGGATATCATTTTTCTTATAGTTTTTTCCGGCATTGAAGGATGTTGAATAAGAGAATATTCAATAAACCGTTTCTTTTTAGTAATCAAAATAAGTACGCTCCCAAAATGCGCTAAGTATTTACCTCCTTGCGGTCTGAATACTGAATGCTTATTCAACGGCGCTGTCAGAAGTATTAGTGGATTAATTTTCAGAATTGTTTTTTTAATTCCTGATATTGCCTTTAATAATCCTTCAAATGTGGTTTGCTCATAATTAGGCCATAGTGTTGTTATCCCCGAAATCCCTAATATTTTGATGTTTTCGAGAAGTGCTATTTTATTTTCAAGTAATTCCACCATCTGCTCATAAGTGAACGCCCTTGAAATAAGGATATTTTCTAAAACAGTCTTAGGAGATAATCCTTCCGCAGCAGCTAGAACACTAATTTTGTATGGATTGAACCTATTGTTCATATCAACAAACGCTATTCTTTTACTAAAATTTCTATCTTTAAATGATAATACCATCGTACCTATCATTATATCTACTATTATTTTACGGTCGCCATATAATAAATAGACCAAATCTTTGCGAAAACCCCCTAATAATAACTTATCAAGGAAAATATCACCTGTTTCATATGTAGGAAGTGATTTCTTAATATCAAGAATTTTATATCCCGTTTCATATACAGGAATTGAATTTTTACTTTCAAGTTCTTTTAATCTGGAATGAAGCATTGCAAAGAGGGGTAAAATTCAATCTAATATAAATTATGACCCATTTCTTATTTTTCAAAAATTCTACTCTCAATTAATTTTTAATTATCCTTAAGATTCATTGAGGGATCACTTGATAAAAAATTCCTCTAAAAATTAAAATACGTTATGGATTTTGTTATTTTACAAGGGAACCTTAAATTTATGTTATTGAGATATTTCAATAATTCTTATTTGTCATTTAGTAAAGTTAACTCATCTAAGAGAGGAAAAATAAGGCAAAATTCAGATGAATTTGCTCGATTTATTGATCATAGCAAATGACAGTGGAATTATGATATACCATAAAGTCAAAGATCCTTCGACGGAGGATGATCGTCTGGGAAGCTTTATTACCGCCTTCATGGGTTATATAAAAACTTAGTTTATAGACCTCTCGAAAAATTTACTATTACAAGTTTTGATTTTTATTTACAAAAAGAGGATGAGATTACGTTTATTGGTAAATTTCCAAGGCGATTAGAAGAAAATATTGTTTTAAGGGAACTGAGAGAAATTGCGGATAAATTCTTTCGTAATTTTCCAAGAGAGCTTTTTGATAATTGGGATTTTAATGTCAGTAAGTTTATCGCATTTGATGCAATCATTGATGATCCGATTTCACAAATTTAAATAAGTTCTGAGATATTAAATAACCATTCTATATTTATAAGAGTAAAAGGATCGTTTCTTCTTTCTTTTGTTAATTTGATATGTTTTTGCAATATTTTATAATAAAATCGAAATGTTTCTGGAGTAATCTTGCAGATTTTACATACAATTTTTTGTTTTAAGTCATATCGTAAAAATAGAGATAACGCAATATTAACCCACAGTGAAGGATATAAATTCAATTTATCCCAGATCCCTTCCAATTTGCGATACGTATTGATTAGAATTTGAGAATTATATCCATAAATTTCACATAGTTTTATGATTTGATCTGTCCCTGGTTCACATGAAACTAATTGACGGGCTTTTCTATGATTTAACTGAGTAATATCTATCGTTTTTTTAATTTCATCAATTTTCCTGTGTATAAATGTTTTTGATTCTTCTCTTTTTTTTCTACGAGCTTTATCCCAATATATTTGTAAGTTTTTAGCTTTATCACGTTTAGGAATATTATAGGTACCCAGAAGCTTGTAGAAATATCCGGGATTGATTTCATAGAAATCTTGAATTTCTTTTGCCCCCATTTCCTTATCAATATATAATTCTCTTAATTTTTCCTTAGTAAGTCCTTTCTTTTCCGTTTCCAATAACTTGCTTCTACTTTTTCTTGTTTTATAAATAGCGGGAGCTTTTGTGATGTTATATTTATAGCTTGTAAGATATTCAATAACATGCTCGGGAATTTTATAGACCTCTGCTATATCCTTATGTGTGTAATCACATTCAATATATAAGTATTTAATTTCATCTTTTGAAGGATGAACATATTTCTGATTATTTTTTGTAATGATTAATTCTGCTCCGCAATATGATTTTTAATATCTTACCCCCTCAAAAATATATCTTACAAAATTATAACAGTATCATCATTTAAAATATTGATCATCTTTTGGTTCTTAATGGGTAAGTTTATAGAATCGTAAAGTACGTATTTATACTAGCATATATTTTACTAATTCTTTGATTCTATAGACTATATCCCATTCTTGTTTTGGTTTACACGGTTTTAAGAATTTTTATCGTCCTTTAAATACTTGTATATAAAAAATTGATTGCTAGTTAGATACGTATTAAAAAGTTAAAATAACCCATGAATTTAACATTAAAATTTGTAATTGATGAGAACAAAAAGGTTTCTCTTGTAATCTTTAAAGAAAAAAGTGTCGAATTATTATTAAGAGACCTCATTTCTGTACTGGAAATTGCCTTTCCGAATGCATCTATTAGTTCAAGAGGCAATTACTATCATATTACAGGAGCAAATAATACTGCAATGTTTAGTATTGTAAAATCTTTGCTGGAGGAATTATATCTTAGATTTCTTGATGATGAGAACGATTCTGAATTTGATTCTTCTTTCTTTATAGCTTGAAAGGGTTCTCTCTATAGAGAATTATTATAATCCTAAGACTTGTGTGGTAGTATCCCCTCTTCCCATCATTTTTATATAAAGAAAGAAAATGCTTAGATCAAAATGAAAATATTATTAATTTGACTTTAAAAATAGAGAACTAGCTTACTTTTGCTTCTGTCTTTGCTTTTGTTATCTTAGAATTTATTGTAGAAAAATTCAGCTTTCCGTGCTCCACAGGATATGAAGCTCCATCTTCATCGTTATACAAGATTATTTCTTCAATATTTTCCTTTAGAACAGGAGGGATGTAGGATTCAATAAAACTGATAAAATCGCTTTGATTTTCCTCATTAAATACCTCTAACTGATATTCTTTAAGTCTTCCTATACTGCTAGTAGGAGCTCCAGATTTGGCATCAATGAATAAAATTTCACATAAAACACCATGCTTTACAGTCATACAATTCCCATATTTAGGAGCTTTATAAAAGAAAAATTTACTGTGGAGTTTAAATACCAAAATTTTGATGAAATATAACTTTAATCACACATAGTCTATTTTTGAGAGAATAGAGAAGTAATTCAATCTGATTTATCCTGAACCTTGTCTCATAATTACTTCTATAAATTTTCTCTCTTTTTATCTAACCATTCCACTTTTCTTAATCTGTGCTCTAAATTCTCTATTTTCTAATGATGCAATTAAGTATTGGAGAAATCTCCATGGCTACCCGACTATTTAAATCTTTACAAAATTGAAAATTCACTAATCCCGTACGAGTTAATACACTAATCAATTACTAAATACCATAAGCATAATTGCATAATATTGAAAGTGGCTTATTATAGGGGAAGATATATTCAACATTTTTACATCTACTCAACATTGTAAACTCATTTCTTTCTCTAAAAATTAGGTATGATAAGGGTAACCGAAATCCATATTTCTTATTATGCTTTTTGCTTCTCTATTCTTAACTGAAATATTTTGATTTGGAATAAAATAATGAGAATTGTTTAAAAATATAGTTGATAATTATGTGTTAATTGTTATGGATAATAAAATGAAAGGGAGTATGATACCGACAAATCTAGGATATTGCTCGTAAACGTCTCCTAGTATTGAAAAATTGCTAGACTCTCTCATCTTTAATGTTTCTTTTACTGATATGAAATATAGTAAGACATTCAGAAGTTTCATACTTCAAGAGGTTTCTAGCTTTGGAGGTTTGATGTAGCACTTGGAAAAAGATCGTGCAATTATCTTTATAGACCATGCAAATGTGTTTCAAAATTTGAAACCTATTAATGGACGGATTGACTATTTAAAGTTAAAGATTATCTTATCTAATAGATTTCATCTCGTAGGGGCTTGTATTTTCTTAGGATTGCTAGATAAAGTCTCAGAAAAGCAAAAGGAATTTTTTAAATCTCTGAAAAGATCTGGTTATTATCCTTTTTTTAAACGAGTACAAAAAACACACTCAGGGAAATACATGCAGAAAGGAATCGATATTTCGATTTTTACTAACGTTCTCAAGTTAGCTGAGGTAGATTCGTATGATGTGGCAATTTTAGTGACCGGTGATGGAGATTTCGTTGACCTTGTTGGACTTTTGGCAAAGGATAACAAGAAAATAGAGATCTGGAGTTTCAAGAAGTCATTATCATACAAATTAAAAAAAGCTGCGGGCTCTGAAAATGTCCATTATATTGATGATATTCTGGACGATATTGAATATAAACCAGACATTTAGTTGTGAATAATAAGAATTTACACTACCAAAAGACAATTTACTATCAGGAGGGTTTTCTCTCCTCTTTATTTTTTTTTAAGTTCCTTACGAATACTTTCAAAATTGGTAATCCTCCAAAGTAACTACTAAGAAATGCTTTTATTTCAGTATAATCCATTAGTTTGTGAGTTTTCCCTTTTTTAAGAAGAGATATAAAGTAATACCTAGTCTTGGTTCTTAATAAATTAAAATCTGAATCAAAATTCCCCTTTTTTCTATATTTGAACGCAACTTCGAAATATTCAAAAATCTGACTATCAAGTGTGCCTGATTTATATAATTGATCCAGTTTTTTGCTAATTTCTGTTAATGAAACGCGTCTGAATGATTTATCATGGAGTATACAGAAGTAGAATCCGAACTTGAATAATGCTTTAGAATACTCCTTTTTAGCTGCATCTGTTAGCCTATTCTTGTAGCTTTTTTCAAGATGGTAAAAGCCCCTAATCAAAATATTATCGTAATCAAATCGAATTCTATCAGTTTCAGGGAGCTGATCTCTAATGTCTGGTCCGTACAATAATTTAGAATTTTCAGGATGTTTAATACAGATCAAACTCCATTCGTAATTTGCCCCTGAGTTTTTTTCGAACAGTTCTCTATTCTTATATGATTCAATTGTGTTATACCCGACAAATAATTCCCTTTTCTCAACCTCTCGTGTATTGTATTTAACTATGGCAATAAGGTCAATATCATTTGTAGTAAAATTTTCAGAAAGAGAATTATCAAAATAACTTCCTATTCCATAGACGGCAATTAAATTAGCCTTGAGACCTTTCTTTAAATCTTCTATTACATCCTTTATTAAAGAATTAGACTTACTCCCCACTATGAACTCCTTTATAATATTTCCACACACAATTCTTTAGCAACTAAAATTAGTGCTGATTTTTCCGAGATTATTTTATTTGATTTGGATTGTTTTTCATGTACCATTTCTTGAATTTCTGTTTTAGAAAGACCAGTCTTTTTAACTATTCCTATTATGTATTTTTCAGGATCCATCATTATCCTAATATGAGAACAAAACTTTTTTTGTCGTATGTTTCTATCCGGTCTTTAACTATTTAATTTTGGCTACTGTTCTAGTTTTTTATAAACGCTTCAATTTTAAAACTATCTTGTATAAATAAAAAACCTACAGATCCAAGGTTTAATTATCTATTTTGTTCTTTAGATTACGGGGTTTAAATAATTCACATTCCACATTTGAGCATTTTGCGGATTCATTTTTTATGTGTTGGTACATACTCTTTAATTCGAAAAAACAATCATTAATCCCCTTAATAATCTCGTTTGGAGATTCCGGTGTAATTTCCATTTTATTTGATGTGGATTTCTATACAAATACATTTTAATCATTCTCAATATTTAAATATTAGGACTTAAAAAGAGAAAATTAGAATTCAGGTTTTATTAGAAGTTTTTAACTGTATGACCGAACCAGGGTTGATAGAAATGTTCAACTTTTTAGCAAAAAGCTGAATACTAGGAAACAAAATTAATTTATGATCTCAAGAAATTTATAATCCGAGATACTTTCGGAGTTTAAATACCCATATTATATATATACTATATCCAAAAATATTATATATTTAGGGAGATGATTGTAAGGACAATTCAAATTAAGTCTCGTTTTAGTTCAAAAACCATTAATTTCTAACTAACTTTTTATTATATTGTTAAACAAACAAAAAGTGGGGACTTCTTGATTGGGACTCTTGAAACCATCGTGTTTTTTAAGGTCCTAGTTTTTAAACATTCTAATGCTGTCGCAGGTATTACTTGTTATTAACTACAAGAGTCCCCATCCTTTTTACCATCATAAATTCTTATTCTTATAGTTCTACTTCCCTACTCTATGTTAATCACGTTTGTGAAGTCATTATATATTTTATCTAGGAGTTTAAATACTAATTACGAAAAGATATATCGTAAAAATATTTCTTAAAAAAACCCTGCGACATACATTAGAAATGATAGAATTAGAGAGAATAATATATTTAGATAATTATATAAAAGTATTTTGTGTTATAACTGATGAGAAGGAGTCTGAAATTATAACTCCTGCTCTCATCCAGCATATAACCTTATCATATAGTATAGGTCTTATTGATAATCCTGGAAGACGCGTAACCGAACAGATAAAAATCGATAAAAAGAATATCAATTTTATCGAGAATTATATTGTTATTTCATTTAAGATTACCGGATTACATGATCCGAACCTCTGTGAGATGACTTTAAAGAATCTCAATATATATTTAAAAGATTCCCCTCGTCTCACAGTAAAGATAAATAAGACTCACAGCTTTAAGAGTATTCAATCCGGAATATCCCCAATTTCAGAAAAGACTAAGAGTGCCAAATTATCAAAAGTTTCTCAAAAAAAATTACAAAAAATAAAAGCACAAAAAGAGCTTCCAACCAGATCAGATATTAAGAAAACTAAGGATTCATCTGCCGATTTTACAGAAGCATATGAAAAGTTCAAAGAAAGAATTCAAGAAACTGACTTAATGGAGCTCCTAAGAAAGAAAACGGGTTCGGTCGAGTTTAATCTGAAGAATTTTGGTATTTCTTTGCTCTGTAAAACTCTTCTGTTAGTAAAGCAAGTAAACGAGCTAGTGGACAACGAATTTCAGAATGACCTCCAAGAATTTCTGAAGAAGAATATCTTTGAGAGCATAAAAGAGGAGGTGCTCGTATAGATGAGTACTTATTTCTCTACAAAAATCCGATATTTGATGGAGGAGATGAAACTGGAGAATTTTGACTTCGCATCCAAACTTGATGAATTGAACGAAATTTTACAAGATACCAAAAGTTCATTTTCGTGGACGAAATTACAGGAACTTAAAGTGAAATTTACCATAACAACGCCTGATTTCAAAACCCTCGAACAATTCTATGAGACCAATAGAATTAAGAGTCATGAACTTGCCGCGATAACAGATAGGGTTAAAGAGTCCGTTAAAAACGCAGTTATTATCCTAGTAAACACCATGAATTACACTATTGATAAATATATACCATTTCAGAATTCAATAACTATTACTCGATATGAAGAATTTATAACGCAAAAAGAAGAAGGTTCAAAACGAATCGATGAGGTTATTTTTATTTTTAATACACAAAAATTAACAATGACACAATGCTTTGCGTTTCTAAAATGGTGGCATCTTGACGAATTTGCCTTTTCAGAACATATTAAATTAGAAGTAACCGGTACATATCGAGAACGAGGGAGAAAAAAGACTCTTATTTCCTCATTAATGGAGAAACAACCACTATCTGCAATAAGTGATTATCTTTCCTCAGACGACATTACATCTGCGACTCAACTATTAAGCCATAAGCATTACTTTACAGTACTAAAAAACTATATGTTTCCTAAGGAATTTGAATCAAATGCCGAAATAACACTCGATATTGCTAAAGAGGGATTAGTCCCCCAGAAACGCAGAACAGTTTCAGTTGATGGTTCTAAGATGAAATTTCATCAACTTGTAACTGAGACTACACCGCTTACCCAATATCAGAAGATAATACAACAAAATCAAATAGTGGGAATATATTGTTCAGTTAAAAGCACAAATAACAGTTTATTATACTTACTTATTGATATTGATGTTCCAGCTCTACTTTATTCTTTGTTTCCAGCTCAGACAGTTTGGAAACTTACGCTTAATATTGCGAAATCCATATCCCAAACAACTTCTAGCTTAGGCCTTCCCTCATTTAAAATTACCTACTCTGGGGCAAAGGGCCTCCACCTCCTCCTAAAAGTCAAAAATTCAGGGGTTATTATGGATATCGAGCAACAAGTAAATCTGCCCGAACTCTATAATTATACTCTATTACCAGGTTTAACAGCATTGAAGAGGGAGAAGCTCAGTAGTTTAAATGACAAATTTAAATTCACTAAGTCTCTCCTTCAATCTTTGCTACTTTACACTGTATATAGAGGTAATATTGAGATTCCAGAAGAAATTAAAAGGGGACTAAAAATAATCCATCCCTATCAACTATTTCGTATTTCTCCTGATGCTCAAAACAGGTTAAAAATCTTACTTGATTGTTCTAGTATGAGTAAGGGAGTTTTTCGATTATTTTCTCCCCATCCGGCCAATAAATTAGTTTCGATACCCTTATCAACTGATAAATTATCCGAAAAATATAACGAATATAAAACGGTAAGGGAAGATGCAAAAATAGAAAATGTTATGGAACGATTTGATTCTGATGATCTTGAATTATTTCTCCATACTCCAAATATAGTTACAAGAGAGAATTTTAAGAATTTATTACGACCTGATAGACTTCTTCCCTCATTTGCGGTACTTATGCGCTTCGGAACCATCTATTCTATGATGCGCTCACCGGCGAGCTTTGCATTCTGGTATCGATTCTTTGAGGTAAGAAGTTTCTACGGGTTTATAGAAAGTAAGGTGTTTGGATATGACCGAGATGATTTCGAGAACTTTTACGTTTTTATTAATAATATGGCCCTAAGGCTCCGCATTGAAAATAGAAAATATATAATGGACCTCATTACTAAATATTTGTATGAGAAAAAAATTAGCTTTCCCTTGTTTAAACATGAACTTACTACGCTTTATCATATTGAGTTCTTCTTTACAATAAAATCAGACATATTTTTCCGCGATAATGAAGAGAATCTGCTACAACTATTCAAAAATGAAATGGAATTTAAAAACTTTCTAAACCAAGCTCAAGAGATTTTCAATATTGCCGTATACACCATTTCTCGCCATGTAATTTTAGAGGACGAAAAAGAATTTTCCCAATCCCAAAGAGAGAGTATGAATAACCTCTACAATGAAATTACTTCCCTCACCAATTTAGCTAAAATGCATCTGGAGGATTTGAAATATGACGATCATTCAGGTGGTAAGGAAGAATATCTGATAAAAGTCATATTTTTTGTAAGCAGGCTTTATTTTGCTTCATTAATTTTTGTCCGGACTTTTCATAGTTTATTGGAAAAATCTCAGGTAATTAA
>SDBU01007458.1_pt1 | contig 12604 bp, 7 predicted proteins | sample 2277071 | NCBI WGS metagenome assembly SDBU01 (sample SAMN10397929, study PRJNA504765) | marine sediment metagenome | isolation source: marine sediment core GS08_GC12, 126 cmbsf | place: Arctic Ocean: Gakkel Ridge, Loki's castle | collected 2008 | reverse complement strand
GGAGGCCTGCGGAAGGCTGTCGACCGCATCCGTGATGAGGCGGCCGGCGCGGTCGAAGACGGGTGCTCGATCCTGATCCTCTCCGACCGCGAGGTGGATGCGACCAGCACCGCGGTCCCGAGCCTCCTGGCAGTGGGCGCGGTCCATCACCACTTGATCCGTGAGCACACGCGCACCTGCGCCGACATCGTCGTCGAATCCGGAGAGCCGCGAGAGGTACACCACTTCGCAACACTGTTCGGCTACGGCGCGGCCGCGGTCAACCCCTACCTCGCGCTCGAAACCCTCGCGGGCCTCCGCCGGTCCCGATCGCGGGACAACACCCTCCCCGACCAGGAAACGTCTGAGACCAACTACCTGCACGCCGTCGAAGCCGGCGTCCGCAAGGTGATGTCCAAAATGGGCATCTCCACCCTCCAGGGGTACCAGGGCGCACAGATCTTCGAGGCACTCGGCCTCTCGCCGGTACTGGTCAATGAGTTCTTCACCGGGACTCCGACCAGGATCGGCGGCATAGGACTTGAAGAACTGGCCGCCGACGTCGCCGCCAACCACCGCCGCGCCTTCCCCGATTCGAGCATCCCCGCGACTCTCGCCCTGGACATCGGCGGCCTGTACCTCTGGCGCGGCACCGGCGAAAAGCACATGTGGAACCCCGACACCATTGCCCTGCTCAGGGACGCCTGCCGTCGAAACGACCACGAAGCGTTCAGGAACTTCGAACGCGTCGCCGACAACCACTCCGAGACCCTGAGCACCATCCGAGGACTTCTCGACTTCCGCCTTGACCCCGACCGAGAGATACCCCTGCACGAGGTGGAGCCCGCCTCCGAGATACTCAAGCGGTTCGCCACCGGCGCCCTCTCCCTCGGCGCCATCAGCCGCGAGGCCCACGAGACCCTGGCCATAGCAATGAACAGGCTGGAAGCACGGTCCAACACCGGAGAGGGAGGGGAGGACCCCGCCAGGTTCACGCCCGACCCGAACGGCGACTCACGCTCCAGCCGCATGAAGCAGGTGGCCTCGGGACGGTTCGGCGTCACGACGAACTACCTGGTCAACGCCACGGACCTCCAGATCAAGATGGCGCAGGGCTCAAAGCCCGGCGAGGGCGGCCAGATCCCCGGCCACAAGATCACCGAGTACATCGGCTCCATCCGCCACACGACGCCCGGCGTGGAGCTCATCTCGCCGCCCCCGCACCACGACATCTACTCCATCGAGGACCTGGCCCAGCTCATCCACGACCTCAAGAACGTCAACCCCGCAGCACGCATACACGTGAAGCTGGTGGCTGAGGCCGGCGTCGGCATCATCGCCGCCGGTGTCGCCAAGGGCAAGGCCGACGCCGTCCTCATCTCCGGCGACAGCGGCGGCACAGGTGCCTCACCTCTTTCCGCAATCAAGCATGCCGGCCTCCCCTGGGAGCTGGGCCTCGCCGAAACGCAACAGGTGCTCGTCGCCAACGGCCTCCGCGGGCGCATAGTCGTCCAGACCGACGGCCAGATCAAGACGAGCCGCGACGTAGCAGTTGCGGCACTGCTCGGCGCCGACGAATGGGGTATTGCCACCGGCGCCCTGATCGCCATGGGCTGCTGCATGCTCCGCAAGTGCCACCTCAATACCTGCGCGGTCGGCATCGCCACACAGGACCCCGACCTCCGCAAGAACTTCGCCGGCGAGCCGGAACACGTCATGAGTTACTTCACCTTCCTCGCCGAAGGATTGCGGCGTCACATGGCCGCTCTCGGCTTCAGAACGGTCGCCGAGATGGTGGGCCGCGCAGACATGCTCAGGCAGCGCGAAGACATCACGCACTGGAAAGCAAGAACGCTCGACATGGGGCGCATCCTCGCCCTTCCCACCCCCCTTCCGGGCGACGCCCGTCACCACTGCCAGGCCCAGGACCATGGACTGGACGCCGCTCTCGACCACGAGCTGATCCGGCTGGCCCGACCGGCTATCGAACGCGGCGAAAGGGTCGCGGCGACCCTCAAGATCGCCAACTCCAACCGCACCGTCGGCGCCATGATGAGTGGTCAGATCGCCGCTCGATACGCCGACGACGGCCTGCCCGACGAAACCATCGCCTTCACGTTCCAGGGCTCCGCCGGGCAGAGCTTCGGCGCCTTCCTGACAGCAGGCGTCACGTTCCGCCTGGAAGGAGACGCAAACGACTACCTCGGCAAGGGTCTTTCCGGCGGCCGCCTCGTGCTGGTGCCACCGCGGGGGGCCGACTACGCACCCGAGAAGAACGTCATCGCCGGCAACGTTGCCCTGTACGGAGCAACCGGCGGCGAAGCGTACGTGCGAGGCATCGCCGGAGAACGCTTCTGCGTCCGCAACAGCGACGCCCGCGCCGTCATCGAAGGCGTCGGAGACCACGCGTGCGAATACATGACCGGCGGCACCGTCGTCGTCATAGGCCCCACCGGCCGCAACTTCGCCGCGGGCATGAGCGGCGGAATCGCATACGTCCTGGACTCGGACGGCACGTTCGAGCACAGATACAACCCACAGATGGTCGAACTCGCGCCCGTGCGCAGAGGCTCCGAGGATGAAGCCGCGCTGAAGGATCTGCTCGAAAACCACCTGCGGTACACGGGCAGCACCGTGGCGTTACGCCTCCTCGACGACTGGGACTTCGCCAGGACACTTTTCAAGAAGGTCATACCTCCGGCGTACGCGCGGGCGCTCCGCGAGCGCGCCGAACGCGCCCGTAGCGGGGCGAAAGAGTTGGTCCTGCATGGCTAAGACCACCGGCTTCATCGAATACGAGCGCGAAACGCCGCCGCGCCGTTCCCCGGCCGAACGCGTTCGCAACTGGCGAGAGATCGACCTGGAGTGGCCCGAGGACGACGTCCGCCGCCAGGCGGCCCGTTGCATGGATTGCGGAGTCCCGTTCTGCAACAGCGGCTGCCCGCTCGGCAACTTGATCCCCGACTGGAACGAACTCGTCTACGAGGGCGACTGGCAAGCCGCGATCCGCCAGCTTCACGCCACCAATAACTTCCCGGAGTTCACAGGCCGCCTGTGCCCCGCCCCTTGCGAGCCGGCCTGCACACTTAGCATCAACGGCCACCCCGTCACGATCAAGCACATCGAAAGAGCCGTCGTGGAAAGGGCCTTCCAGGAGGGATGGATACAGCCCGAACCACCCGAAACGCGCACCGGGAAATCGATCGCCGTCGTCGGTTCCGGCCCGGCCGGCCTGGCTGTCGCCCAGCAGCTCAATCGCGCCGGCCACCATGTCACGGTCTTTGAACGCGCCGAAACCGTCGGTGGCCTTCTGTCTCTCGGCGTACCCGAGTTCAAGCTCGAAAAATGGGTCGTCCAGCGCCGCGTCCGCATCCTCGAAGAAGAAGGCATCAGCTTCAGGACCAACACGGACGTCGGTGTCCGCTATCCGGAGGGTCGGCTCCTGGCCCAGTTCGACGCCGTCTGTCTCACGGGAGGCAGCACCGTCCCCCGGGATCTCCGGATACCCGGACGCGAGCTCGCGGGCGTCCACTTCGCCATGGAATACCTCACCCAGCAGAACCGCCGCCTCAGCGACGGTGGAGTGCCCCGCGCAGACGAGATCGCCGCCGCTGGCAAGAACGTCGTGATCATCGGCGGCGGCGACACTGGCGCAGACTGCCTTGGCACCGCGCATAGGCAGGGAGCCAGGAGCGTCGTGCAGTTCGAAATCATGCCGGAACCGCCGCCGACGCGCACCCCGGAAAACCCGTGGCCCCAGTGGCCCGCGGTCCTCCGCTACTCCTCCGCTCACGAGGAAGGCGGGGAACGCCGCTTCAGCATCCTCAGCAAGTCCCTCTCCGGCGAGAAAGGCCGCGTCCGACGCCTCCACGCAACGCGCGTTCGCTCGCGGCCCGTCTCCAATGGCGGCCGCCCCACCATGGAAGAGGTACCGGGCGGCGACTTCACCATCGACACCGAACTCATACTCCTGGCCATGGGCTTCGTCCACCCGCCGCGCGAAGGGCTGCTCGCGGGCCTCGGCGTCGAGCTCGACGAGTACGGCAACGTGAAGACGAACGCATCTTCCATGAGCAGCCTCCCCGGCGTGTTCGCCTGCGGAGACATGAGCACGGGCCAGTCCCTGGTCGTGCGCGCCATCGCGGACGGCAGGCAGTGCGCACGTCACATGGACGAATGGCTCATGGGCAGATCGGACCTGCCCGCAGTCCGGAGTTACGCGCGCGCCCACCCGGTTTCGTAGCGCCCGCGCCGGTGCCGGCCGGGGTCAGCCATGGGACACCGCGTCGGCCAGCAGCGCTTCGATCTCCGCAAGATCAGCCTGAGAAAGACACCAGTCGCCCGCGGCGGCGTTGTGCAGCGCCTGCTCCGGCGTCTTCGCTCCCACGATCGCAGAGGTCACCGCAGGGTTCGCAAGGACCCACGCAACCGCGAACTGCGCCAGGTCGCGGCCCCGGTCCGCTACCCAGTTTTCCACCGCTCCCGTGATCGCCAATGCCCGGCTGCGGTTCTCCGCTGAGAAGGCGAAGTGATCGTGGCGCGTGTCGTCCTCCGCGAACCGATGGCCTGCCCCGTACTTGCCGGTCAACAATCCCCGGCCAAGCGGCGCGTACGCCATCACCCCTATCCCGCGGTCTATGCAGTACGGCAGAACCGACCCCTCGGCCTCTTTGAAGAGCAGCGAATAGTGCGGCTGAGAACTCGTCACCGGCCCGCAAGCCTGCGCCTCATTCGTCTGTTCCGCCGAGAAGTTCGACACGCCGATATACCTGATCTTCCCCGAATCCCGGAGCTTCAGCAGCTCGCCCATCGTCTCCTCGACAGGCCATTGCGGCTTCGGCGAGTGAATCTGGTACAGATCCACGCGGTCCGTTCGCAGCTCCCGCAGGCTGTTCTCTATCGCCGAGGCAATGTGTTCCTTCGAGTGGTCCCCCGACAGCTTCGTAGCAAGAAACACCTCGTCGCGCCTCCCCTGAAGCGCCCGGCCCACGATGTCCTCGCTATCCCGGTAGCCCTCCGCGGTGTCGATGAACGTCGCACCCGCGTCCACCGCGGCGTGGATACTCGCTATGGCCTGTCCTGCTTCTATCGTGCCCATCCCCCCGCCTATCGGCCATGTGCCCAGGCACACGGCCGACACCAGCGGGCCGTCCTTGCCCAACTGCCGCAGTTGCATGTGGCTGACCCCCGTTCCTCCCCGGCGGAAACACCCGGCCCGACCACGACCCCCTGGTCCGACGCTGCGTACCGATCGGCACGCCGCGTCCATGCCCGGTGCGTCCTCTGAAACGCTACGCCGGGATGTGCTCCGCGGCCCAGCCGATGCCAAGCTCGCCCAGCTTCGCCCTCGTCGGGATGCCGGTCTCTTCGTCCCACCCCATCACCCCGTAGAACATCTTGATCGCTTCCTGCATCTTCGCGGGGTCGATTCCACCGTCCTTCAGCGCGCCTCGCTGCGTCCCGGTGAACATACGCTTCGGCAGCGTGTCGTCTGCCTTCGTCAGGCCCTCCCGCAGGTTGAAGATGCGGCCCAGGGTCGCGACCCGTTCGCCGAGCTGCATCGCCTCGTGCACGGTGTACGACCATCCGGTCAGCGCACGCACGATCTCCGCGTGCTGCGAAACGGTCCACGGTACGAACTGGCAGCACACCAGCGAGTCTCGGAACTGGGCGTTCACGTGCGCAGCCTTCTGCGTGACCACCTTGTTCATGCTCAGGTCGTCGGCGGCCATCGGTCCCTGCCCGCCCATGCCCCGAAGCGCGTCCACGCCCGGCCCTTCCTGCGTGTGGCCCGTGTCGTGCATCCCAGCGCAGTGGTCCGCACCGTGAGCCTCGACCGAGTAAACCAACCCGAGACCCTGCTTCACGCGGGGGTCGTGCATCGGTAGCTCAACCCCTTTCACGTGAATCGCGAACTCGTCGGCGCCCTTCCCGATCCGCTCTGCAGCCTTCTTCACACCCTCGGCAAGAATGTCGCCGGCATTCCCCTCGCGGTGGGTGATCATCTCGACCGCCTGCACCAGCGCGTCGGCGTTCCCGAACCGCAGTTCCACACCGTTCGTGTCCTCGGAGCTCAGCAACTCCTTCTCGAAACACTCCATCCCGAAGGCGATCGTCACGCCAAGCGAGATCGTGTCCAGCGAGTACAGGTTCGCCAGTTCGTTCGCCTTGCAGACCGCTGCAAGGTCGCCCACGCCGCACGTCGAGCCAAGCGCTGCCAGCGACTCGTACTCCGGGCCGCCGTTCCGCGGCTCCACGTTCCACGGCTCGCCGATCTCCACCACCTTCTTGCACCGAATCCCGCATGCGGCGCAGCCGTCCATACCGACGCCGTACGTTTCGACAGTCGTGGTGGCCGTGATGTTCGCCGTCTCGTCAAACGAGTTCACATCGAAGTTGTAGGACGGCATGTTGCCGATCTCGTTCCCCGACAGCATCATCCCGTGCTCGCCCGTGCCCACCTTTGAGAGCCCATCGGCGAACCCGAAATCATGGAAGTTCTGGTTCATCCACTGGCCGAGCTCCTGAAGCCTGTCAGGGTCAGCCACCTCGGGGCGCTTCCGCCCGTGCGCGGCGATGGCCTTCAGGTTCTTCGAGCCCATCACCGCACCCGTCCCGCCGCGGCCGTGCGCCTCCTTCAGGTCGTTCATGATGCAGGCGAACCGAACCAGGTTCTCCCCGCCGGGCCCTATCGCTGACGTCCGGATGTTCCTGATGCCCGTCTCCTCAGCTATCGCATCCTGCGTCTCGAGAGTCGTCTTGCCCCACAGGTGAGACGCATCGCGCAGCTCCACCTTCTCCTCGGTCACAAGCAGATACACGGGACTCTCAGACTTACCCTCAACGATCACGGCGTCGTACCCGGCGCGCTTCAGCGCCGCCGGCCAGTAGCCGCCCGCCTCGCTCTTCGAGAAACCGTCCGTCAGCGGGGATTTCGTCCCAACGCAGCTGCGGCTGTTCCCGGGCATGGGGAGTCCAGTCATCGGGCCTATTCCCCACACGATCTTGTTCTCAGGCGAAAACGCATCCACTCCCCGCGGTATCTCCTTCAGAAGGAAGTACGACACGAATCCCGCGCCTCCAAGGTATGTCCGGTAGAACTCCGCGTCGGGCTCATCGGTCGTGATCGAACCCGACGTAAGGTCCACCCGCAGAATCTTCCCCGCAAAGCCGAGCACCATCTTCGTTCTCCTTACCCTGGCAGCTCGTGCCCTCCGCCGCCGATCGGCGAGAAGACGAGCACCCGGTCACCATCAACCAACGCCGTATCCGCGTACACCAGACGCCCCCCGATGCTCGCGTTCCACAACACACCGGCCGGTATGCCGGCCGCAGCGAGGGCGTCTCTCACCTTACTGCCTGCCGCTACGTCAAGCGCGACTGAGCTTCCGCTCCCTGAAACGTACCTGCGCACGTTCCCCAGAGGCTCCACCGTCACATGCATAAGCAAACTGCCCCGCTCGTACCGTTTCTGCCGGGCGGCACCCGGCACTCCCCGAGACCACCGTCCCCGCGCGCCGGTTGGATAATACACTGCGCACTCTGAGCAGTCCCGGCCATCGCAGGAACACGCGCCGCCTCACACGGAGCGCGCATCATTCGCTATGATGCGGGGTAGGCTTGACGTCCGGGGACGTTTCCTTATAGGCCCCGACGGCATCATCCGGGCCAGGACTCGCATCAACACAGGCCGGCGGACCCGGGAAAGCCCCGCCGGAGGACACAGCCGGTCGAGCTCGACTCTCGCGGGAAAGCGGACGGGCAATGAACAGCGACCCAACTGTCGACGAGTCGCCGGGCGCCATGGGCACAGCCCAGCGCATCTACGTTTACGTCGTCCTGCTCGTAACCGGCCTCGTCGCAAGCGCTGGCCTCACCGTGCTCGGGTCGGTTGCGGCCCACGCTGCATGGCCCACCCGCGGCGTGCAGGACGACTTCTCTGAGCAGCTGGCCCTCGGACTTTCCCTCGTCATCGTTGCGGGCCCGGTGTGGTTCCTCCACTGGCGCGTTGCAGCCCGCGAGGTCGCCAGGGTACCGGACGCGCGCCGGTGGCCCCTGCGCCAGACATACCTCAACCTGACGCTGGGCGCGGCGCTCCTCGTCGCGATGATCAATGCCTGGATCGTTCTCGCAGACATCCTGACCGGCGAAGTGGCCGGGACCAACCGCTTCCCCATTGCAGCGGCGCCGATATGGGCCGCAATGTGGGCGTTCCACTGGCGAGCGGCCGGCGCAGGCTGGCAGCCGGGCCACATCGGGAGATCCCTGCACCGCTGGTATCTCCACCTCTCAGCCGCGCTCGGCTTGTCCCTGGCCGTGACCGGCGCGGCCATGGTCGTGGCCCGGACAGTGCAGGCAGGGTACGAATCCGCCTTCGCAAATGAATTCCCGAACGGAAGCGCAGTGTGGGGAGAGATAACCGCCGAGTGGGCGGCCATTGCGCTCGTCGCCGGCGCGATATGGGCGTGGCATTGGTGGGCCGGGGTCAGGGCCGACCGCGGGTCCACCCTTCGCACGGTGTTCGTTACCCTGGCGGCGATAATCCCTCTCGCCGTCTTCGCGGCCATCCTGGTGCAGATGCTCGCAGGACCGATCCGCCTCGCACTGGGGCCGGGTGCCGAATCCGTCGCCGCAAGCCTCCACGCGGCCCCTGCAGCGGCCGGCGCCATCGTCGTGCTGGTCCCGATGTGGCTCTACCACGTCAGGCTGCTGCCCTTTCTCACCGGCCCGAACGCCACGGAAGCGGGTGCGCCGGTCTGGACCTACCGGTATGCCCTCCGCGGCATGGCGCTCGCCTCACTTGCGACGTTCGTCGTCATCGGGATAGCGCTCCTGGTCGCAGCAGGAGTCCCCGAAGCGCGCACGGGCGGCGGCAACTGGTGGCGCCTCCTCACATCGAGCGCACTGGCAGCCCTCGCCGTGGGCGCGGTCGCCTGGCGTTACGTTGGCCACCTGGACGCGCGAGCTGCATCGGTAGCGCAGGACGATGCACCCCGCCTTCGGGTCCGCCGCCTGTACCTCTTCGCCGTCACGGCCATCGGACTCATCGCGGCGGTCGGCGCGGGGGCAGCCCTGCTCTCGATAGTGTTGAACGACCTGCTGGACATGGACATCGGGATGGCCACGCTCGCCGGCAGCAGGTGGGCCATCTCCATCATGTTGACGGCGGCCGGGGTAGCGTTCCTGCACCGCAGGCACGCCGGGGCCGACATGGGCACCGCCATGGCGGACCTGCGGCGCGGCAGGACCAGGCGAATCGTGCTGGTGGCCCCTCAGGGCGCCGCAGAAATGAAATCAGCCCTCGAGCACGCACTCGGACGGACCGTCGAATGGCGTGAAGACAAGTCTGCCCCGCCCGGACCTACTCCCGTGCCCGATCAGGCTGCCGTCATCTCAGCGGCTCGCACGGTTGAAGACGCGCCGGGCAGGGAGGTGCTCGTCATCGTCGGGCGGGAAGGCGTCCGGGTCGTCTCGTACGACTGACCCCGGTGCCCCGCAGTCACGAGTGCGAAACGGCGCACCCTAGCGCCGGCGGCGTATCCGTATCACGCGGCGACCCGGGCGTCTGCCGCGGGCGACCCCCGCCGAAGAACCGCCAGCGCGGCCTCCACCCAACGCATCCGTCTCCGCACCGTCCAGGAGCGAACCCAGCATTTCGAGATGGCGGGAAATTGCCTCCCGAAGCTGTCTCACCTCGCGCGCCTTGTCGCGGGCTGCCTGCTTCATCGTTTCGAAGCGCGCCCTGTCTTCGGCTGTATCTCGCTGGAAATCCTTGAGTCGTTCTTCCTTTTCACGATACTGCCGGCGAAAGCTAGCTCCACCGCCCGAAGAGGACGAAAGCGCCGCGCGGGCCCGCACGTCGACCAGCTGATCCTCGAGGACCTTCTTGTGCTCGCTGCTCTCTCCCGCGGCGAACATGCTGTCCGCGACCCGAGTTTCAAGTTTCTCTGCCTCACGGGCCGCCTTATCCAGTTCTGCACGTAGTCGTTCGGCCTCATCCAGACGTTGGCGGGCCTTTTCGGCCATCACGGCCAGCCGCGTCGGCTCGCCGTCCGCGCCAACTTCTCCTCGGCGTTCCAGCAGATCTACGAGTCGGGGGTCCCGTGTTGAAATGCTCTCAGTCACGAACCATGGTCTCCCTGCGGTGCACCCGCGTTGCCCGGCCTATGCTGCCGGGGCCAGATAGAAGTAGCCGAAACCGCGCCTTGTGACGACCAGCTTCGGACGCTCGCGATCTTCCTCGATCTTGCTGCGGAGGTGGGCAATGTGCCACTTGACCAGGTCGCCGGTGTCATACTCCGGCCCCCAGACCGTCCTTAACAGTTCCTCCGCCATGAACGGACGGCCCTGGCTGCGAACCAACGTCGCGAGGAGGTCGAATTCGGTGGGCGTCAGGTCAACGACTTCACCCCGGACCACGGCCGCACGACGGGTGAAGTCCAGCTGCAGAACGGCGTCGGCATACGTCTCCGGTGCCTCCGTCACGCTGGCAGGGGTCTGGGACCGCCGAAGCGCGGCCGCCACACGAGCCATCAACTCGTTCATCCCCACGCCCTTGACGACGTAGTCATCGGCCCCTCTGTCAAAGGCCGCCAGCTTCTCCTCTTCGCTCCCCACCGCGCTAAAGATGATCACCGGCGTCGTGGACATGGACCGGAGTCGCTCGCAGACATCCAGTCCGTGCACACCTGGCAGCACCATGTCCAGCAGCACCAGACCGGGCCGGAACTCGTAGAAGACGCGGAGCGCAGCCTCGCCATCGGCGGCCGACTTCACTTCGTAACCCTCATCCGCCAGAGCCGTCTCCAGCGCCATGCGGATGTCGGCCATGTCCTCTACAACAAGGACCCGTGCGTCACCCATTGGCCTGATGTTCCGTTTCGTTACGTTACGCGTCGCCTCTACCGGCAACCGGCACCGCGCGCTCACCCCGGTCCGGGGAGGGGCGAGAAACGGGCCCCCGAGAGCGCTCGGGGCAGTTCCTCACCACTACCTGTTCCCAATGTATCCGGCACGTCCCCTCCCACTCAGCCGGGAGCAAACGCAACTCACTGAGGGCAGGCCGCAATTCGTCCCGCGTAGGAACTGCGTGCACGTGGCAGGTGCCAGCGCACAGCCGCTCGGGGCCGGTCCAAAGGATCTACATACTCTCTTGACAATGCTCCGGTAGAAAGGAACGGATCGACCCGCGTATGAAAGGTCGGCGCGAGCCGGACCGCGGACAGGAGGTTTGCAGGTATGAGGAAACGTTGGCTTATCGGCCTGCTCATCTCAGCCGCGGCCCTGGCAACAATCGGAGGGGTCGCGCTGGCCGACACGGGCGATGTGCCGCCCGCCAACGAGGCTGCCGGCAGCGACACCTCGACAACCCCCCTGCTCGAAAGGGTCGCCGAGATACTCGAGGTCGACGTCGCCACCTTGGACGACGCGTATCAGCAGGCCCGCGACGACCTGAGTATCGAGGGGCTGCGGAGCTGGCTCGACACGCTGGTCGAGAACGGCAATCTCACCGAAGACCAGGCAGCAGAGATCGAATCCTGGATCTACGCCATACCGGACGCATGGGAATCCGTGCCGTTCGGACTGGACCGCGGCTGGCTGCACCGCCTCCCGATGGGGCCGCTGCGGCTCGTCGGCGACAGCGCCACCCTCCACTCGCGCATAGCCGAAACCCTGGGACTCGATGTCGAGACGGTTGAACAGGCGTTCAGTAACGCATTGGCGGCCCTCCGGACTGAAGAGGCCGGAGAGCGACTCAATCGGATGCTGGGAAGCCTGGTCGAACAGGGCATCCTTACCGATGACGAGGCCGGCGATCTCAGGCAGTGGTTCGACGAACGCCCCGAGGCGGTGGACAAGCTGCCCGGAGGCGGGTCCTTCGGCATGCCGCAACGAGGCACGCTCCACGCCCCGGGCGCCTTCGGCCGCGGCCGGATGCCGCACGGCAGAATCGAGGCGTTCGGAAACGGAACCCGCTTCAAGTTCGAGTTCCGGTTCGAGACCGAAGACGGCGCCTTCGAGTTCCCGCCCGGCGGCCGCTTCGATTCCTTCAAGTGGTTCGGCCGCGGACACGGCTTCGGGTTCCCGTTGCCTCCGGCGACGGAAGATGAGCCCGCTCCCACGCCCACGCCGACCGAAGGCTCCTCCGCCTGACACCCCCGCACTCAGATATGCTTTCAGCACACTCAATCCACCCCCACGGAGCCATCTCCTTGCAGGAAGCCCAGGCCAGCGCGAGCGGCCCAATCCTGATAGTCGAAGACGACCGCGCCACCGCGGAACTCGTGCGCCTCTACCTGGTCCGCGAAGGCTACCGCGCTATCGTGGCCGCCGATGGCGCCGAGGGCCTCCGGCTCGCACGCGAACACGATCCGGCGCTCATCGTGCTGGACCTGATGCTCCCGGTGATGGATGGGCTCGAGCTCTGCCGTGTCCTCCGCGCCGACTCAAACGTCCCGATCATCATGGTCACGGCTCGCGTGGAAGAGGAGGACCGGCTGACCGGCCTCGACCTCGGCGCCGACGACTATGTGACGAAGCCGTTCAGCCCGCGCGAGCTCGTTGCACGAGTGCGGGCGGTGCTGCGCAGGACCGGACGCGAGACTCCCGACGCAGAACCGGAGAC
>SDBU01007457.1_pt1 | contig 12608 bp, 10 predicted proteins | sample 2277071 | NCBI WGS metagenome assembly SDBU01 (sample SAMN10397929, study PRJNA504765) | marine sediment metagenome | isolation source: marine sediment core GS08_GC12, 126 cmbsf | place: Arctic Ocean: Gakkel Ridge, Loki's castle | collected 2008 | reverse complement strand
GCGGAGCTTGGCTGGAGGCGAATTTACCTGCCCTTCACGGACCACATGCCAATCGCCCCTGGGCTCGTGCCCTCTGGGCAGTAGCTCATGGAACTTTGGTGTGTAACTTAACAGCCATCCGGGATTCGACCGACTAATTGTTGACAGTAACAAGCAAGCACCCCCTTTTTACAAAGGCACGATTTTAGGGTAAAATAGATATGATTTGGGCGGGTGTAACTCAGCGGTAGAGTGCTTGCTTCCCAAGCAAGACGTCGTGGGTCCGAATCCCATCACCCGCTCCAAAAATATGATCTCGGGCGATTAGCTCAGTGGTGAGAGCGCTTGCTTCACACGCAAGAGGTGGTAGCCTAAAGCTGAGGCTCTGGCGATTAGATACGAAATTGGGGTGACGAAGCAAGAGGTCTTTTTTATTCGCCTCTTTAGAGCTTACCATTGGTTGTCGCTGTTGGTATGTTCTTGATAAGTTCATGGCTTCTTTCTCTTCACCAGCCTGCACAAGGGTTCTTTTCTTCATCTCTTGACCTCCCTAAGAATAGTTTCTAGCTGCTCTTTTGTTGGCGGCTCTGTGCCGAGGTAGCGGAGAATCCGCTGCGTGACCGTTTTCCGCTCCCGCTTACTCTCCACAAGGTAGTAGTAGCTTTTGTTGCCTCTGCGTTTCACTCTGACGTATGCCATCGTGACATCCAGCACTATTGTAGTGCCTATAGACCGGGATGTCAAGAGATTTGAGGTGCTTTAGCCTTGGGCGAGAGATGCGAAAGCGCAACTGTTTACAAAAGATAGGAGAATGCCGACTAAAGGATGTGAACTATAGTGAGGAGCCCCAGCCTACGCAGACTAAAAATCGATGCTCACACCGCTGTTCAGTTCTTCGTTCAGTCATTCAGATGGTCAGACTCTGTGCCAGCACCAAACCATGTGGCATTGGAAGTAATGAAGCCCAAGCAACTAAGTAAAACGGGCCCCCTGTTCTAGGGAAATACCCAGGAATAAATTGAGGAGTGGGGAGGGATCGCTGGCAGCCATGAACAAGAAACCCAGGGGTAAGAAGATTAGCCCCAGTTTGAACAAGTGACCGACCGCACCTTTCGCGGATAGGCAGAACTCAAGATGCGAGTTGACTGAGGGGAACCTACTCCGCTTCTTGTGTCGCCTGTCCAAGAGAGGGTCACATGTGCGAGTGAACGCCTTCTTCCCCGGGCAGGCCACAATCTGGACATTCGTTAAACTGCCTCACTTATCGCTGACAACCTAGCTCGGCGTTGAACCCTAGGAAATAAATCAAGCTCTCATGACATTGCATTTGACGACTTATTCATAACAGCCGTTCCGCGAAAAATGGACACAATTAGTACTAATTCCACAATCTGCGATTTTATGGGAAGAAATCCTTCGTTCAAGTTATTTACAGGCGTGATAAGCCACTGTAATATTAGATCAGGGACCAGAATCTAGAATTGAATTTGGAAGCTCGAATTGATATATGCAGTGGCTTGGAGGTGCACACGTGAGAAATAGAAGAAAAAGTAGAGGGCGTAGACAAATACATCGATATAGTTCAAGCGAAGTTAGGCGGATGTATGCACTGGAAGACCAATGGTTTGAATCATTGTTTGATGGTGAACAGTTCAGGACTGCTGTCACACAACTGCGGCGCAGATTAAGGGAATCCGATGAACTTCCAGAGCTTCTTCAGCAACCTGATCACCATTGCACTATACATAGACGCGACCCGAATTATGCCTATTGGGACCGGCCTATAGATGATCTGTGTAAACAGTTTGGTATTGACGAGGGCTTTGATTTGGCCTACGGACCCAGATATCGAATAGAACGACACGTACTGTTTGAAGAACCGGTAGGAAACTTATTCCACCCTCTCATAAGATGTGAGACAGATGCGTCCCCGGTTCCGCATATATCTAGGATCTGCATCCTCCCACCGCCACAACTGCTCTCGAGTGATGAACTAAATTGGTTATTCGCCGACCTTGAGCTACTGATAGTTGAGAGGCAACCTGCCTATCCTATTTCGCCCTCCGAATCTGATGAACTATTTAGTGACCTCAAGGGTAAGGATATTGATTGTTATAAACAACGCCTGAAGGAGACCATTGACAAGCGCATTATGGCAGACCCTGCCGCGGATCCTCACACATTGGTTGCTCTGATTGAGATCTTAAGGGATGAACAAGCATTACCATTCAAACAAATAGCTTATCTACTGAATATGTCAGAAGGTGCAGTCTTCAAACGATACAGGAGAGCAACATTGTTCCCGAACGAATTATCGATGTGGATACCGCCTATCCCTCGAAAACGGAGAGTATAGAGCGCATGTGCTATTACTGTTTAAATTGATATATTATGGCGTCGCTTTTTAACTATCAACGGCCCTGCCTTTCGGGGCTCTTCTGATGATTCGCAAAGCAATGGGGATTGCACATTCCGCCCTTTTCAACTGTAACGATCTTACAATCGTAGAGGTTTCAGAGAGCATAAAAGTGGACAAGGAATCCCCAAATGCTAAAGGCGGAACGCTCGTACTTCGAAAACCTCGTCTAAATCTTTTAGGATTCTATCGTATACAGCGCTCCGAATCTGATTCCGTTCTCCAAAGAAAGTCCCAAGAGAAGCTCTGGTTGTCCAGACAGTAACGGATGAATTCCAACGTCCGTACCTTTTAAGCTTCTCCAATCATGTCTCTATAGCATCTTGAAGGTTGGACGAAGGACTCAAAAATTCTGAAACCTTCTGGTTCAAAGACACAATGACTTCATTCTGACTGGTATCTTCCAACGGTTCGAAATAGTAGTCGCAACCACCCAGAGATTCAAAATCTTTGCTGGGGGCCGGTCTTTCGATTTCAGCCACCACCCGCACAGGTAGTAATTGATGAAATCCTAACCTCTGCGAGAGCTGGCTAAAATTGAGTTTAACCAGCTCCGAATAACCCTCTAAGAAATGATGAAAGTACAACCTAACGTAGTCAACAAGTGTTTGATCCTCATAGAATTGAGTTACCCAGTTGCTTCCTTTTGGAACTCGGTCAGGCTTTGGCAACAGCGGAGCTGCGATACTAGTGTAGCCGCTATCAGCTAGTGCCTTTAGTCTTAGAAGTAAAGCGTTGAGATGAATACTTTCTCCTCCAACCTGTAGAATAACTTGACTTGCGCCATATCCACGCAAGAGTTTGCTTACCTCTGCCTCAATTAAAGAAATATCAGCTGGAATCGTCACTGGCAAGATGCGGTCACGCACGAGATGGTAAACCTCAGTTTGAGTCAGTTCATAAGTCAGCCTTGGTGGCTCAAGTAAACTCTTTGTTCTGATAATCTCCTCAAGCTCTTTCCAAATGTCCTCAAGAGCTATTCTATGCGCTCCCGCCACTCCTGCTTCATTCAGTACAAGGCCTCTACTTATAGTGGAGCTTAGAATGCCGGCGTTAAGTAACGTGTTTAGTGTAGTTCCTGCAGGAAAGTCACTTAGTAGGCGGATCCTGCTTCCCAGTTTTTCTCTAGCTGCATATCCGTAGGCAAGATATCCCCCTCCTTCGCTTGAGAACCTCCCCACAATTGCTAGTTGTGAACCCTTGCCATGATGTGTATATGGTCTGAATATGGGAAGCAAAGCTGGAAGCCACCGTTCTATTATTTGTGCTCTAGCTTCTAGCATCTCTTGCAGAATAAGATAAGCTAGTTCGTCATCTGACAAGGTTGGAACGGAAGTCCCAGCAGAAAGTGCATTAGCAAGGCACCGAGTATACAAGTATAGGTCCACTCTAAGAACCTCGAATAGGAACCTGCTCATTTCAGAGCTATCGTCAAACAACCCTGAGGCGAAGATTACTACTGGTTCCCATACTGGATTTGAAACAAGCCCAGAGATAGTCTCCCCAACCCTAATCTTGTCAATCAATAGTTGACTTGCCAGGTATTCACGGAATGAGGCATGCCAGAATGTATATCGATTTCCTTCTTTCTTGATCATTCCACTGGAAACCAGTTCATTCAGCAGGTCAACGCTGGAGAAATCCACGCGTTCCCCGGACAGTACCCCTCGTAACAGACTTATGGCTTCATTTTCAGAAACAGAATAATGAGACTTTGTCTGCACATCCACTGCGAGGCCGGTAAGAGCTCTCTTTTTCCATACAGGGTCAATCTTTGCACCTTTTCCTACCTCCCATCTATCAAACAGAAAGTTGATGTACTTCTCATAAACGTCAGCCAGACTAGTAGGTTCAGCTCCCTCAGCAAGAATATTGGCTATGAAGCCGAGTATTAGAGGGTGTCTTGAGAGCTCGCGAAGGGAACTCGGCCAGGAATAGAATCTACCGAGATTGAACTCTCCTTTAGTGAACTCACCCATGTATTTAATAATATCCGCATCCTGTAAGGGTTCTAGGTGGACTACCGGAAAACCTAGATCCAAAACGTATCCTACAGTTCGACACGACACTACAATCTCTACCCCTTTATAGGTCTTCGAAATAGACTTTATCTGATTAACCTTCTCTGGCAACTCGAGCGGTGGAACCTCATCGAGACCATCGAACAATAGTATTACTTTGTAGTTCTTGAGTAGGCTCTCTATCATTGGTCTTCCAAAATGGAACTCGTATCCTTCAAACATGTCCTTCAGGTAGGAAATAATGTCTCCCTCCACCCAGTTCCTCATATCTACATAGACTGGTACCTGCCTAGACTCGGTTTCTTCAATGGCACGCCTGGAAAGACGGGCGGAAAAGTTCAACAGCTCGGTTGTCTTCCCTGAACCTGCTGCTCCTAAAAATACCAACCTTTTATGCTTTGCCAAAATATTATCGATTGTATCTGATATACCACCGGCTATCTTCGCTTTCATGGGTATGTAGAATCTGGATACATCGCGAAGAGACGTGGGTATCAGAGTGAGGTAGTGTATTACCTCTGCTTCAAAGGATGTACTAGTCTGAGTTAGCAACTGTTGAGCGTATTCATGGAGCAGCTTGGCAAGTCTCGTATTAGCTAGAACTTTTATCACATCTGGATATTCTTTCTGCAGTTGGTAATCCTCGACAAGCCGAAGGAAAAAACTATCAAGAGAAGATACCACAACTGCAGCAAGGTCCTGTGGAGTCTTGAAAATGGTATATTTTGATTGCTTCCGAACAAGGTTAAAAAACTGTTCTGCTTCCGTTGTTCTTTGAGTATCTTTGACAAAAGCAAGGACAGGTTTCTTCAGACGGACAGCTTCATCGTATTCCTTTCTTACTGCTTCCGTGATCTGGCCCCTAAGTAGCAATAAAAACAAATGGCAATCTTGAACACCACGAAGGTAGTAATCCTCGGCTGGTAGGTCAGAGGCAGGCGTGTACTCAAATGCCCAAGGAGCCGTTGGCGAGTAATTCTGAACAGTACTTACAGCCTCAGCCCGATCAGCCTCTAGGTTCTCGATTTTCCGATTCTGAACAGAACTGATGAAGACTTTTATTTTTTCTACAGGGTCTATTCCCATTCCAAATAACCCTACTACCTCATGAAGAAGTCATTTTCCCTAAGCATATCCTTCTCAAATTCCCCCGGTCAAGCTTATCTGAGTTCCATGCTTCTGCCAGATTATAGCACATAGATGTTGGACTTCAGCAAAACATGCACGGAGGACGGGATTAAGGTAGCTAACGATTTAGAGCCTTTTTGTTTGCTGTACATGATTTCAGACTACAGCTCGTAGCTCTTTTTTCCAATAACTGTAGACTCATAAGGAGGAAAGAAGGGGTTTGACGCATGAACTTTTCGCTATAAAGTGCAATGGTGTGGTAACCTAGGACCCTCTCGCTTGAGGTTCCTTCCACAATTTATGCCAGTCAGCTCACATGGCAATCCTTCATTTTGGTTTCGATCCCCTTTCGAGGATTAGTTTCTTTCCCACCCGTTACATTAAGAAATTCATCGAGACGAATACTCAGCAGTTTCAATCCCCTCTCGAGGATTAGTCCCTTTCCGACGGAGTTTGATGCGGAGCAAGGTTCACGCAGGACATTATGCGAGTTTCAATCCCCTTCCGAGGATTAGTTCCTTTCTCACTTGGCTACCGCAAACTACCCGATAGACCTGAGTTGAGGGAGTTTCAATCCCCTTCCGAGGATTAGTTCCTTTCTCACTCCAGAAGACCAAATATGTAAAAGTTGTCTAAAGAGAAAGTTTCAATCCCCTTCCGAGGATTAGTTCGTTTCCGACATGCAACTCATATAACAGTTACCAGCAATATATCAGGTTGGTTTCAATCCCCTTCCGAGGATTAGTTCCTTTCCCACTAGACCACTCCCACCGTGGTTTTACCCGCCTCAAAGGATACAGGTTTCAATCCCCTTCCGAGGATTAGTTCGTTTCCGACGTGAGGCTAATCATAAACTATACCTATAGGCTATGCGGTGTGTTTCAATCCCCTTCCGAGGATTAGTTTCTTTGTTCAGTTGTTAAGGTGCTTCTTTCAAGCCTTTTAGCTCAAAGGGGTTACTTCAATCTTCACTGCCCCAAATCCTTTGGACTTGTATCCTCCGAGGATATTGATTGCTTGTAGTCTTTCAATAATGTAGGTGTTTATTAGCTCCTCTGCTTGGTGGCTTTCTCCTTCCAACCATCTATCGCCTTGAGTCTTGTCTTTTAAGGGTCTGGGCTCGCCTAATTTCCACCCAGTAACTGGGTCTTCTGAAATTATTACCAAGGTTCCGGTGAATTTTGTGCCTGCGGGGATAAGCTGATAAGGGCGATTAGTGCCTTCCACAACTGTGCCTCTAGCCCTATCCATTCTAGCCGAATAAAGCTCCTCGGGGGATATTTCAGCATAAAGAAAGGGGACACGAACGAAGCCATTTAATCCCATAGCTCCGAGGAAATAACAAGCAGGGCAGATGGTGTGGGGGGTTGGTTTTCCTCTTTCAGTGCATCTCCCTGCAAACTCTCCTCTTCTGTCTCTCCTTTCTTCAAAATCACAGGGATAATGGCAAGCCTCTGACCTATATTTTCTAACCTCGATAAGCGCTTGCTCATCCGTAGTGAATCTGGTGGCAGGGATACAAGGCTGGAGAGCCATTCTGTCTTGAGCCCAGCTTTGAGAAGATTTGTTATAGTGGCTATCAATCAAAAATTGTTCTATCCCCGCCCGCAGAGCACCTTTTAGAGAGGAACCTGGAACCACCACCCTATCCCCCACCCTGGCTACCGGATTGTGGATCCCTGTCAGCGGGTCTTCTACCCCTCCTATTCTTAAAGGTTCCACAGTCTCTAACTCAACTCTATACCTCTTTTCGCAAATCATTTTTATTCCTCCTTCCTAAACTTTAGCGGGATAAGCGTTTTAATGATTAAACGCCCCACCCGTCTATTTATCCCGTGTTTTTCCATGCTTTTCAAAACTTTTAACAAGGCTGTTGCTTGAGCCCTCAATTCATTGCGATTCTGCTTCTCTAGAAGAAAGGCTTCGGTAGTTCCCCAGCCATATCTCTCAAACACATCAGCAGTATTATCGAGAAAACTTGAAGTGAATCTCACTCGCATTATCTCTTGGTCACTCTTTATCTCCGAAAGGATTATCTCTACATTATCCAAGACTTCACCTCCTTTCAATCGGTGAAATAAGAAATTCAGGGGCTACTAGTTCGCTCTCCTCAAAAAGCGAAAGCACATATACTCCGCTAGTAAGGGAAGTTGGCTCAAAGAGATAGCCATAAACTGGCTTCCTAATGTTTCTTTCCTCAATCCCAAAAATATCTAATCTGTTAAGTGGGATTCTGGTCCTTAAAGTTCCGAGTTTCACTGGCTTATCTTCAATAATTCTACACTTGCTGAGCTTACACAAGCCAAACCCCTTAGAAATAAGGGCTCCCATAAAGATGTCGAATTTCCCTGGGAGATTGGCAGTGAAGTCATTTTCTAATACATAAACCTTTCCATGTACTTTGGTGAGGAATTCTATCTTGAGAGGGATTTTGCTTATGGCTCTTGTCTTATCTTTGGGTGCATAGATAAGGTAATCGGTTTTGTTCCATCCATTGCCTTCTACAAGATAGCCAGCGGCATGTATTTTATCAGCTCCGAATTTCTTGCGTAAAGCACCACTTATCTGGCTATAGCGGATAGTCCTGGCACAAGGGCGGAAGAGTCCGCCTTTGGTTCTTTCCCCCATGCATAAGGCATCGGAATATAAATCAAACTCAATAAACCTCATTCTTCAATCCCCCACCAGTTTAGCAAAAGTGAGGATGCTGGGGAAATCCAGGCTTGAACGAAGATTTGCTCCTAATCTGGAGTAAACAAAGTAATCCTTGTCTCTTCTATCTTGAAAAGTTAGTTCAGCTAATGTTCTGGAAGTCTCCTCTATTTTCGCCAGTTTGTGAAGGGCGCTTTTGCGATATGGAATGTTTGCGGCTTCAACTATAGAATCTAAAGCTCTAATAGGAGCCCGCATTATTCCTCGACCTGTAAGGGAAACGAAGATGTCTTCCTGGGGTTTCTCGATCATCCTCCACACCTCAAAGAAGGGGAATTTGGAATTGGCGCAGACTATAGAGATTTTAAGAGGTGAAGATTTGAGGTTTAAAAAAGCGGGGAAGAAGTCAATTAGCAATTTATGATAAATTTGCAATAGCCTTAAAGTCTCCCCAAGCCTACCAATCCTTACGCAGAAGAAATCCTCTAATATGGTTTCTACATTTTCAGCTTTAAACCCATACAGGATTTGACGCTTGAATTCTTGCAAGAAAGAGGCGTAGTCCTCTTGAAACTCACCGATGACTGAGAAGCGAATCTCAGCCTTTTCAGCGGGAAAGGAGGCAATGAATCTTTTTAGGTAAAGCTCTTTCAAGGTATCATTCAATTGGTCAAAATCGAGGCTCAGTTTCAGCCAAGCTACTTTAGTCTGCTCCTCCCTGCTCCACCTCTCTAATCTTGGTAGCTTAGTTTCTTTGGCTCTCAAGGAAAAGCACACCTCGCAGAGATCTTCTCTCGCCGGTTCTTGGAGGAGGTCTTCCAATTTCGCCTTGTCAATTTCACAGAGAAAATCAGCAACGGAACTTAGGGAGTTCTCTGAGAGAAGCTCCTTACATTGTGGGCAAAGCTCTCTGTAGCTCAAAACATAATCTTCAGGCCAGTGCTTGGTTGCCTTAGCCCCTTGGCAAATCTCACAAATAGGGGGAGTAATCCGCTCTGGCAAGGTATAGAAATTTTTATATTCTAGAGTTTCCTCCGCCATAGATTCTGGATTAGGGTGGAGCTTTCCCAAGCATTGCTGATTTCTACTGACTTCAACCCAAAATCCCTTTCCCTGAGCCCTGCTGGCTATGTCAGAAAGTTGTTCCTCATCAGGCAAGACCAAGCAGACTTCATTGGAAGTGTTAAAAAACACATTATCAGGATAGCAAGTGGAAATTTCCTTCATTAAGTCCTCTAGCCCCCCAAATATATTAAGGTCTCTAGCGCGATAGGGTTTCTGAAGGAAATGGAGTTTACACTTTACCACCATAAGCTGCCATTTTTCAGTGCGTTTCTCTATATCTAAACTTCTCACTTGCTCACTTGTTTTACTATCCAATTCACTTTGCGAAATTGCGAATTGGGAAGAGCTTTTCAATATCCTGTAAAACTGTCCTGTCAATTTACAATGAGTATATAGGCTGGTAATGTTTTTCCCTGGAGCCTCATCCTCTACTCGATTCTTTAAGATGTGTTTATATTTTTTGTTTTTGAGGAATTCTTCCCAAGAGGGGGTAGCAGAGCAAAACTCGAAAAGTGAGATTATCTCTGAGTCATTTTGCAGCCTTACATCTTCTGCTTCACTCTCCAATGGCCTCCACCAAAGCTTATGAAGTATAGGATGGCGAATTCCCTCTGCCTCCTCACTTGGTCGTGAGAAAGCGCTCGCTAACCAATCTGCCATATGAAGATAGAAGGTATCTGGTTTACGTGGATATTCCTTTCTGAACCAGTGGTGCTGTTTAACCCCTTGCCATGTTTCATTCTCTTCTTTTGGGGAAAAGGGCTTAAAGACCTTCAAGTCTTGGGAATTCCACTTGTCAATATCATGTCTAAGCCTGGTCAATTTTAAGAGGTCATGAAGTTCGGGAACAAGTTCGCTCATACTTCCTCCTCAGGTTAGCTAATTTTAGGGCTAGTCCTCCTAGTTTGCCCCATACCCATAGCAGTTTTGGCACCTGTGCCAGCATAGAAAGCAAAGTCGGCAAGCGCATTTACCGCTTTTTGAAAGGGCTCCGCTGATTTCTGGGGCAGCCTATACTCTATCCTCCCCTTGAAGCCTATAATTTTATACCTAGAGAAGTGGACTAACTCAGTGCGCAAACTGTAATTTGAAACTTTAATCGAAGGGAAAGCCTCTATATATTCCTCAGGGATCATTATATCAGAGAAAGCATTCCACCGCCTCAAAAGAGACGAGAAGACCAGCCTAGGTTCAGGAAAGAGGGTTTGAATACCATCCCCTTTAAAGGAGGTGGGCGTGATAAACTCCAAAGTTATCACTGTTTCAGGCTGAGCCTCTGCAAGGAGTTCAGAAAAAGAGGTGAATTTGCCCTCATACATATCTATCCTTTCTACAGTAACCGGCTTCCTTGAAAGATGTAAAATCCTTCCCTCTGTCATAGCAGTGAAAAAGGCTGAGATGGCAGAAGCAAGTATCTCCTCACTTAGAAAAGAAAGCCTGAAGGTAATCCCGCCTCCGCAGGGAGCAAGGGCGTAGCCCTCTCTCAATTCATAACCTTCAAGAAGAGGAGAAAGAGAGAAAGGCTTTTGTTCCTTTTGATCGTGAAGATCAGAGGCAGCTTTTATCGAATTTCTCTTAAGCACGTTGAAGAATAGACCATTAAGTGCCTCTCCTCCTAACCCTCTTAACCTTAGTTCACTTTTTGCTGATAAGCCAACTATTATGCTGCCGAGCATCACCCTATATTATATCACGAAAAGCTTTGGTAATGGCATTAAGACTTTATTGAACATTACGTCAGATTGTGCAACCGAGAAGCTCCACTTTCCAACCCACGCAAAGCGATGAGGCACTTGCTCCAAAACGGGGAAGCTGAGGTGGAGACAGGATTAAAACTTAGAAATCAGGCGCTCCAAAAGGACTTCATTCTGATTAGGGCATCAGACTCGACCACACAGCTCCCTTGGGTATCGCCCTCCAGCTCCCGAAGCTATCCAGCCAGCTCTAACGCTGGCTACTCCAAGTTGGCAAGTGGTATAATGTGTGGGGGCTGGTCAGCAGTATGAACGGTACAAATCGCGCAGATGTAAAACCGGGCTTACAGGTTTTGATAGTATTGAAGAAAAACCAGCGATCTGGAAAACTAACGGAAGGTATAGTAAAAGACATTCTGACGAAATCTCCTACTCACCACCACGGTGTCAAAGTCCGCCTAGAAAGTGGTGAAATTGGGCGAGTCAAAGAAATACTAAGTTAAAGGAAAAACAAAAGGTAACAGCTAACAATACGCTCTAAGGTGGCTTGCCCCCGTGACCTGCCCCCCGAAAACCGGTCCAGGTGGGACGATAGACTCCGGGCTGAAGGAAAGAGGGCTTCTGCTTGGGCAGGAAAACGCATACAGGTCATTGTGACCTAGCTACCCTCGTCAACCATCGTCGTTATTTGCCGACATTTTGCCGACACATTGTATGGCATCCCCTGGCACGGGATAGCACCATCACGTACAAACTGCGACTTGACATCAAACCAGGAGGAGCCACATGCTACCTGGCGACAGAGGATGGCAGAACCGTGCTGTGAATGGGGTTCAGATGGTCGCCGGTTCTGTTGCCTTTTGGCCTAGACGGCAATCGCAAAGGGGATTGATGCAGGTCTACTGTGGGTCTGCCATCCTGATGCGCCCCCCCCATGATCCAACATTAAGCCAAATTGTATAAACAGCTTGCATTATATTAGTTTGCATTATATCCAGACCGAGAGGATAAGAGGGTGATTGTAGTCGTTTGTGCTAGAAGTTACGTGCGTGCCAGCCGGTGCACCTAACCCTCTGCTGCGAATATTTCACGGGAGTCACTGTGTAGGCAAAAAATATTCTCGGCTTGGACCTTGTGTATACAACAGGAGTGAGCGTTGTATACACAGAAGATTGATTGCACTAAACGTTGTTATGTGCAGTTCCTGATCTAGTCCGTATTTGGCAAGAGCAGGATGGCTATTTGGTAGGTCGAGGCCGGACAGCATGACCACTGAGGCGGGCTTATTCCCTATGCGCCGCGACCGTGCGATAGTAGCTGAGTAACTCTTTACCTCAAAGGTCCCCTTGTTGCCCGTTGCTGATGGTTGACATACAGAAGGACCGATGTTAGAATGTCTAACGAGCGACCGACATGCAAAGAAGGTACATTGTGACGCATTACAATAATGGGGATCGACGGTACGTACAGGTGGTTGTAAAGTATAAAGACGCGGATGCCACCTGGCACACGAAGGCAGTGAAAGCCTTCGGTCAAGTAGACCCCCGGACTGACGCAGAGGCAGACCATTGCCGGGCTGAGCTTGAGCGGTACGCAAGTGACCCGGATGCACCGCTGCCGGAGGGCACAATAACTGACGCGGTTTGGGCTGGC
>SDBU01007456.1_pt1 | contig 12609 bp, 10 predicted proteins | sample 2277071 | NCBI WGS metagenome assembly SDBU01 (sample SAMN10397929, study PRJNA504765) | marine sediment metagenome | isolation source: marine sediment core GS08_GC12, 126 cmbsf | place: Arctic Ocean: Gakkel Ridge, Loki's castle | collected 2008 | reverse complement strand
AAATAATCCGGAGGCAAGATGGGGAATAGCAATATGCTGGCTTATGTTAAGAGAGGAGCAAAGGATAAACCGGGTTTTGAAAAAATACCCGTTCCAGAGGTTAAAGAGGATGAGGTTCTAATTGAGATAAAGAGCGCTTTGATTTGCGGAACAGACCTTCTGGTCTATAACGGCTTGTTGGATGAAGCGATTTATCCTTTGGTTTTAGGGCACGAGTTTTCCGGGGAAATTGTAGAAAAGGGAAGTGACGTAAGTGATTTTGAAGTTGGAGACAGGGTTGTCGGAAATGCGATAACGCACTGTAGAAAATGCTTCTTTTGCAAAACAGGAAGAACGAACCTGTGCACAAGCTTCAGGCATCTGGGGATTCACTGTGACGGTTGTTTTGCACTTTATGTTGCAATACCGGATTTTTGTGTAACCAGAATTCCCGAGGGCATGGAGTATGATGTTGCCTCTGCTGTAGGTCCGGTGGCACTGGTCTATCATGCGATAGCTAGAGTAAGCATCAGACCTGGCTCTGTTGTTGTTATTTCCGGGCCTGGTCCCATTGGAATGGTTGCCATCCAACTGGCTCTAATCTCTGGTGCTAAGGTTGTAAACACGGGCATGTCAGTTGATAGCTGGCGGCTGGAAAAGTCCGAACAGTTGGGAGCAATAGTTGTTGATGTTCAAAAGGAGAATCTGAAGGACAAGGTATTGGAAATCTCAGATGGAGCGGGCGCAGACATCTTTATCGAAACGAGCGGCGCACCAATTATTCAACAGGGCTTCGACATTTTGAAGAGCGGCGGAGAAGCCCTGTTAATTGGCTACAGCCCGAAGCCCCAACCAATCAATGCGCTTGAGGTGGTTTTCAGAGAATTGACGCTAAAGGGCTCCTCTGGATATAACCACGAGAGCTGGAAAAAGGGGCTGGAAATAATCGCTGACCATTCATCCCTCGCCAAGAGCATAATAAGCCATGTTTTTAATTTCGATGATTTGGAAAAAGGCTTCCAGGTCATGCTGGATAGAAAAGCAATAAAAGTAGCTGTTCACTATCCTTCATGATAATTAGATATCTGACTAAAGCAAAATGATGGGAGGTGATATATGTGAGGTTAAATCTAATGATAAATAGGATAAGAATAATGAAAAGAAGAAAAAGAATGAAAAAGATTGCGTTTTCCCTGCTGGCGGTGATGCTAGCAGCTATTTTGGTTGTGGCCTGTGCTCCGAGACCTCCTGAAGAAGTGGATATAGAGATGCTTACTACTCTGGGTATTTCCCTGTTCTTGTTTCAGATGCTGCTGCTCCCGGTGGCCCGCCATGTATGCAAGACGCAACGATTTTCAATGTTAAAACCTGTTATGGCTGGGTGACAACCATCAGGGACATCGTAGCGGCTATGGGGTAGCCAGGATTGAACAGGCAACGTCGAAGAAAGCTATAATATTTCTGAAGCCGGGCCTTCTATGGGATTTTGTAAACTCTGCATAGTAATGGTCTCAGTGGGTAGGCGCCACACTCCGGACTAAACCCTTCGGGGTCGTCATTCGTACAGACATTAATGTTCGACTCAAAAGCCCCAAAAAGCGAAGGCTCCTCCGGCGGTAACTCCGGGAACCACCAGTGATGCTGAGCGCTGACGACCTGTGGATGTATTGCCGGGGTAATCTTAGCCTTCTGTCTGACCCTGCCTCTGAGCGTCTCGATGTATACCCAATCTCCTTCAGAGATACCTAGTTTGGCTGCAGTCTCAGGGTGAATCTCAACCCTTGGGTCGGGGGTTAGCTTGCGCACCGACTTAAGCTGCCGATACTCAGAGTGGAACATATATCTGAACCTGGCACCGGTTATGAGTATCAGTGGATATTCCTTTGCCAGTTCCGGTGTGCTGACCGGGCTTTCCGGAGGCTCCTCGTAATGTGGCAGCGGGTCGTATCCCAGCTGCTCCATTATGGTTGAGTAGAGCTCAACTTTCCCCGTCGGCGTCCCGAACCCTACAGGTTCACCAGTAACCGGGTCTTTCTCTTTATACTTCTTGGACTTTGGTGTGGGATAAACCAGCCAGTTCTCCTCTTTCTTGCAGAGCTTCCGGAAGGTAAGCCCTATCGGTTTCAGGCAGTAATCCCATAGCTCCTCCTCAGTTCTCCAGGGCCAGTATTCCCCGTACCCGAATCTCAGGGATAGCTCGAGCCAGAAGTCGAAGTCTGTCTTACGCTCATAGAGGGGCTGAATCGGCCTTTCCCCACCAATCATCACCGCGCCTCTGGCTTCCATTGAGGGGCGGCTGGGCAAGTGGGCAATATCTGCTGGTCTCTCGAGGAAGTCGGCTGCTGGAAGGACGTAATCAGCCAGCTGGGCTGATGGTGTCATGACATGGTCATGGACTATGAAAAGCTCCAGGTTTGAACTCTTCAAGGCTTCGTGCACCATTTTGCTGTTCGGGGCATCCAGGAGAGGATTACTACACTGGCATATGATAGCTTTGATTGGGTAAGGCTCACCTCTGAGTATGGCACGCCATACGAGGGGCATAGGAACTGCGGTGCATTCATGTCTGGGTAGATATCGGGGTCTCTCCGGCTTCCATACTTTTCTCAGGGCATTGTCTATCAGTTCCCAGCCCGGCCACATACCAACTCTAAATTTGTCCGACCCAAGCTGCTTTCTCAGTTGTTCCGGGGATATCTTTTCACTGAGTTCCAGGTCCTCCTGCTCAATTAGCATTCCTCGTGGGCCGGGTAAGGTGTCACCTCCCCTCAAATCGATATTGCCGGTTATGGAGCGAAGGATAGCTTTGGAACGTGAGGCCTGGGCTGCATTCTTGCCGAGCTGGTCGGTGGCTACGCCCCAGGGGAATACTGACGGCTTGCTGGTGGCATACATTCTTGCCGCCTCTCTAATCTTCTCAGGGGATACCCAGGTTATTTCAGATACCTTCTCCAGAGGATAGTCTTCGACACGCTCCTTCAGCTTATCGAAGCCGTAGCACCAGTTCTCAACGAAGTCCTTATCATAAAGCTCTTCATCGATAATGACTTTTACCATTCCAAGTGCCAGGGCTGTGTCGGTTCCAGGCCTGAGCTGTAGCCAGACATCAGCAATATCTGCTATCTCCGTGCGCCTGGGATCTACCACAATAATCTTTGAGCCTGCTTTCTTGCACTCACGAAAGTGCCTCATAGCAGGCAGGCTGGAGTGCGCTGGATTTAATCCCCAGAACACGATACACCTGGTCACCCCGGCAATGCCACTCCCAAGGGCAAACCACCCGTAGGTGAGAGAATCAAATAGGAACGAGATGCCCCAGCAGATAATACCCTGTTGCACACAGTTAGGACTTCCAAACAGGTTCTGGAAGCGGAGTCGGAGGTAATCGCCGTTTGACCGGCCTGTTCCTCCCAGGGTGACCAATGCCTCAGCACCGTGCTTTACCTTTATATCTTTCAGTTTATCAACTATTTCGTCCCAGGCCTGCTCCCAGGTAATCTGCTGCCACTTGTTCTCTCCTCGCTCTCCTACTCTCTTGAGCGGGTAGTTTAGCCGCTCCGGGTTGTAGAGCCACTCTACGGCTGCCCGTCCTTTCGGGCACAGACTCCCCATCTTCGGATAAGGTCTGAATGGTGAGTTCGGGTCACCCTCAACCTTCGTCACCTGCCCATCTTTGATATAGACGAGTATTGCGCAGTGTCCTGCCCACTCACAGAAGCCACAGAAAGTTCTTTTAATCTCGGTCTTGCCTGTCATTCCTCGTATGGCCTCCTTTGTCTGTCCATCATAACACCTTCGTTCATAGACTGTCATCATCGGGTAAGAGAAGGCTGAGTCCAGGAACAATGACCGGATTAGCTATGGCTGCGTGACCGAAATAGCGTTTGAGACGGCGTAGGCCGTGTGAATGTGGAATTTAGCCATGATATTTTTAGGGAGAATTTGTCCTGAGCCGACAGTTATCAGTTGGTTAACGCATCAGGCCCGGCAGCCAGAGCGCCAGTGCTGGGAAAGCAATAATCAATATCATCGCTATCAGGTCGCACCCGAGGAATGGCAAAACAGAGCGGTAGATGTCTCCCATAGTTGTGTCTGGTGAAGATACACCTTTCATCACAAACAGGCCTAAGCCAAAAGGTGGTGATACATCCGCCATCTCCAGGTTAAGGAGTATTATCACTGCGAACCACACCGGATCGAAGCCCAGACTAAGAATAACGGGCATATACAGGGGGAGGGTTACCAGCATCATGGCGACTACGTCCATAAAGGTACCGAGTACCAGTAAGATGATCTGCATCATCACGATGACCAGAATGGGTGGGAGGGGAAGGCTCAGAGCAAGTTCAATCAAGCCCTGGCTGGCCCCGCTAAAAGCCAGGATTTGAGCAAATGCCAGTGCTCCGGTGATGATTATGAATATCATTACCGTAATCCGCAAGGTACCGGCAAATGACTTCTTCAGCATATCCCAAGTGAGCCTTTTATACATGAAAGCCAAAAATAAGGTGCCTATCGAACCCAGGGCAGCTGCCTCCGAGGGGGTAGCAATACCTACAAACATAACTATAACAACCAGAAAGAGGATAAGCCCCAATGGCAGGATATACTTTACAGTTGCCATGAGCCTTTCGGACAGAGGAGGAACAGTCACGTCATAAGCAGGCGCAATGGATGGTTGAAGCCGGCACCTGGCGATAATATAGGTTGTGTAAAGGACAGCCATGAGCAGGCCGGGAATGATGATGGCAATCAAAATCTTGCCAACGGAGATTCTGCCTATTGCACCTAAAAGGACAGCCAGGACGCTGGGAGGAATCATTATAGCCAGGCCGCCGCTGCCCAGAATAGGTCCCAGGCTCATTGGCTTCTTGTAGCCACGCCTCTCCATCTCTGGCGCCAGTGTCGACCCCAACATTGCTACACTGGCCATGCTGGCTCCGCTCAAGGTTGCAAATATAGTTCCTCCTCCCACTGCCAGCAAGCCCAATCTCCCGGGCAGACGCCCCAGCCATTTATCCAGAGCATCAAGCATATTGGGGGCAATTCCTGATAGGAACATCACTTCGCCCATGAATACAAACAAAGGCAGCGGCATAAGGGTAAAGCTGCTCAGGGACCCGAAGATGGTGATGATAAGTTGATCCAAACCCCCTAAGCCACCCCAGAATAGATATACCCCTATCAAATTCACGAACAGGAAACAGAAGGCCACGGGCAGTCCCAGCACCATCATAAATATCAGGCTACCTACAATAAGAAGAAGCGCTAATTGCCATTCCAATGGTGTTCACCCCAAAACAAAGTTTGAGTTTGTTGCTTCATGACGCTCTCCAGTCCCTAAAGTATCTGGAGGTTCTTCTCAGGAACTGGAGGAAGAGCAGGAAACTCCCTAAAGGAATAATAATCAAGATTGGATATAAGGGAGGAGCTACTACTGTGTGAAGGAAATAACCGGTCTGGAAATTGTGCCAGGTAACCTTCACGCCAAACCAGGTAAGAGTCAAGCAGACGAGCGCACCAATAATGGAAGTAACGATATTAAGGATTGTTTGACTTCTCTGGTCTAACCGGGTAAGCAGGAGGTCCATTTTTACATGTCCCTCATCCCTTAACACCCAGGCAGCGCCCAGAAAGGTAATCCACACCAGACTGTACTCAGTAGTTTCAAACATCCATACTGCTGCTACCCGCAAACCCCTCAGGATAATTGATACGGTCACGGATATTATCAGGTAAGCGATGAGAATAGATGCCAGGACAGCGAAAACGTCAACGGCGCGGTCAAAAATAGAAGTAACTTTCATTTGCAGCTTCATCCGTAGCTCCTTTGGAACGCTGATAATCTGCCGGAAAACGTCTGGCTGTATTTGCAAACAAGCCGTTTATTGGAGGAAGTTTGAAGGGGTATCGCCCCTTCAAACTTCCTGTTCCCACTTTGAAGAGAAATTGGATAAAAAGGCTTGATTAATGGACGATATGATAGCTGCTTACTTTGACAGCAAATCCTTCAACTTAGCGGAAATTACTGGATTTTCCTCTATCTCCCTTGCCCAGCCGGCTTTATAGGCAAGATCGATATACCACTCGGCATCAGCCGGTGAGAACGTGATAGGCTGCATCCCGCCCTCTATCAGTTTCTGCCTCTCATTAGTCTCATGCTGAACCCATATGGATGGGTACTCACGTTCTATCTGAAGCTGTGCGTTTAGTACTATATCCTGCAGATGCTTGGGAAGGCTGTTCCACGTATCCAGATTGATTATTGTCGATATGTCTTGCATATAGAACGGGTGGTCTATCCAGTAATTGGTTACTTCGTGCCAGCCGAAACCGGAAACCCCTGGAAACTGGAAGGTCCATCCGTCTATCGTTCCCCGTTCCATGGCAGTGTACACTTCCCCGAACTCTATTTCGAGCGGAATACTTCCCAGGTCTCTCAGAAATGAGTCCGTCATACCGTCAAATATCTTTAGTCCAACCAGTTCAAAAGGTGTACTGACCTGCGGATTAAGGAATATATAGAAGAAGGAGTTTTCATGGGGAACTCCAATTCCCAAAAAGAATAGTCCGGCTCCATTATGAAGCTCATTTATGAAGTCATGAGCTCCGTTCTCTCGCATCTCCCAGGCAGTGTATTGTGAATATGCCACTCCCTTCAGCCCCGGTGCCATCCCGGCATAAAAGGCGCTTGGCAGCCAGGCGATATCGACTACGCTATTTACCACAGCTTGAGCTTGTTCAAATTCACCAATCACTTCCCCGTTGCCGAGATAGTTAATGATAAGCTCTCCCCCGGACTGCTCATTTACTATATCCCTCAGCATAAGTAAGGCATCTACCCCTTCAACAAAGTCGGGTAGAAATGTAACCGCCTTAAGCTCTATTGGTTCAGTTGGAGCAGGCGCTGGTGCAGGAGCGGGAGCAGGAGCAGGTGCTGGCGCAGGCGCTGGTGCAGGCGCTGGCTTGGCACAGGCCGCCATGAAGGGCAGTGCTGCCAGTATCGAGACCAGACAAATACTGCCAAATAGTGCAGATGTTCTTTTCTTGTTCATTTTAATCCTCCTCATAAAATTTTGGTCCATTAACATTTGATATATTATCACATAATCTCACCGCCTTTCCATCAAATGTCCAGGCGCAAAATCCGCTTCGCATTGCCCTCAAAAATCATCTCTTTATCAGCGTCTGAGATGTTCATTTTATGTATCGCATCTGTAGTCAGCCTGATATATTTAGCTCCACCTTCCACGTCAAAGGGATAATCTGTCCCATAGAGCATGTGTTCCGGCCCAAAAAAAGCGTGGCCACACATCAATGCCGGTACATCACCATAGAGAGCAGTATCAGCGTAAAACATCTTGAAGTAATCTATCGGAGGTTTGATATCGAATGGGTCTGCTTCGTCGTCTTGACCCCATTTCATGCCTTCTCCCTTGAAAGGACCGAACGAGTGCTCCAGCCTACCGGCCAGAGCAGGTATTATACTGCTACCACAATGATGAATAATAAACCTGAGATTGGGGTATTTGGCCAGTATTCCACTGCATACCAGCCTGCTCATAGCCATTGCTGACTCAAGTGGCCATCCAATCACATGGGACAGTGCGTATTTACCGTGCTCCTCACCCTGATAAACAGGCAGTCCACCTTCTCCCCACGGGTGAATCCATATTGGTAAGTTGTGTTTGGACATGCTCTCGTAGATTGGCATAAACTCAGGCGAGTCCAGTGGTTTCATAGTTTCATAATCATAATCATAGCCTTGTTTACCCGTTTTCTTGAGTCTATGTACGGGTGAATACAGGAATATTCCCTTAAAACCCAGCTCATTTATTGTCCTGTCTATCTCTTTCAGGGTAGCATCTATATTATTCAGTGGCAGGTAAGCTACGGCTGCCACGAATTTTTTGGGATATTTGGCAGTTAGCTCGGCCAGCTCGTCATTGAAGATAGAGGCTAGATAAGCCGAATCCTCTGGATTTGCAAACGTTTCCACGGGAGGTGCGATTGGGATTAACACCTGTACGTAATCCTCGAACCTGTCCATAATCTCAAGTCTGATATCGATATCCCAGAGCATGGGCTGGGCTGCTCCCTGGTCGGCCCAGAAAGGTGGTGGAGCTGAGCGCTGCTCAACTCCCTTAACTCCACGACGTGTGGAAAATGCCCCGAGAAGTTCGCGGTCAGCCCTGGTGATTTCCCCCCATACTGCTACACGTTTGGCAAAGGCGTCCATAAATTTTTTAGGGCAAATGTGAGAATACATATCAATTTTCACTATGCTTAGCTCCTCTTTCACTAATAAGTTCACATAATGCTGGAGAGTGTGTCAGTAATCTGACGTTTCTCCTGCCCCCGACCGCTCACTAGATAAGAAATCGCCTCTGGCTGATAGAAAGATTATGAGGTAATTCATTTGAAACCCGAAAGGGCGCAAATTATCCCACTCCTCTTGTTCAACGGTCCTGGCCTCCTTGCTTCATCAACTGCAATACCTAGACTCAGACCGCATCATGTTGTTCCGGCGAGGGCGTGTTTTGTATCTGTGGTTGATTATACATTATTTCTCGGATTTGTCAATACCATTAAAAACGGTGGCGAACCATTATGTGAAGAATAGGGTTTCCTCTCAGGAGTTAATGGGATGGATATAGCTCCTACTCATGTCTGGGCACTTCGGCAAGGAAAATTCTATACCGGCAACCTAAAAAGCCTTCTAGCATTATCCTCAAATATCTTCTTCTTATCAGAGTCAGGGATATCCATCTGGTCTACAGAGAGTATTGTTTGCCTGATAAACCTGTCACCAAGCTGACTATCGTAAGGCATGTCGGTTCCGAATAGTATATGGTCAGCTCCAAAGAAATCGTAGCCGCACATCAGCGCCTGTGTACTCCCGGAAACCGCTGTATCCCCATAAAACATGCGATAGTAGTCAATCGGGTGCTTGCTGAGGTGCGTTTCATATCTGAAACCCATACGCATCTCATGACCCTCAAGTGCCAGTAGGATTCTATCGGCGAAATGTGGCACCATTGCTCCGCAGTGATGAGTTACGATTTTAAGGTCGGAGTATTTTTCAAGAATACCACTGAATACTATACGAGTCATGGCCACTGTAGTCTCGTATGGCCAGCCGAACATTAGAAATACCATGTGCTTTGATTCACTCTCGTTTGGATAGTCTGGCACTGTATTAGCCCTTCGAGGATGAAGCAAGATGGGAAGATTATAATAATTCATCTTCTCATAGAGAGGCATAAACTCCGGTGAGTCCAGTGGCTTACCATTCACATCACTATATATCAGGACACCTCTGAATCTCAGTTCCGTTATCGCTCTATCAACTTCTCTCAAGGTAGCATCTATATCATTCAGTGGCAGGGCAGCTACGGCGGAAACAAACCTATCCGGGTATTTGGCAACTAACTCAGCCATCTCATCATTAGCTATCCTCGATAATTCGGCTGCATCTTTTGGCCCAACAACATCCTGTATGGGAGGTGAAGCCAGAGCTAATACCTGTACAAGACCCTCGTACTTATCCATAATCCTGAACCTGATATCCAGGTCGGTTAGTGATGGGAAAGCGTCTGCCAGCTTGCGACCGAATGAATCAGGTGGTATTTTCTGAAAAAGAGCCGCCTTATATTTTGGTGGCAGGATGTGAGGGAAAATATCAATCATCATTTTGCTGAACTCCTTTATATTGATTCTGTGTAACTTCTTACCGCATTACGCCTGGTAGCCATAATACCAATGCGGGAAAACTGATAAGCAATGTCATAACTATCAGGTTACAGCCGACAAAGGGTAAACTGGCTTTATAGATGTCTCCCATTGTGGTGTCAGGTGGCGCAACGCCTTTCATCACAAACAGGCTTATACCGTAAGGTGGTGTTATTAACGCCATCTCCAGATTGAGGAGCATTACTACTCCGAACCACACCGGGTCGAAGCCCAGAGCGTGGATAACTGGTACGAATATAGGTAGGGTGATCATCATTATAGCGACTGGGTCCATAAAGCAACCTAAAAATAGTACGACAATTTGTATGGCTATTATGGTAAAAAGAGGGGCTACGGAAAGACCTACGGTAAATTCGAGCAAGCCGTCACTAACCCCGGTAAAGGCCAAAATTTGGGCGAAGGCTTTCGCTCCCACGATGATCATGAACATCATGCCTGTAATCTGAGTTGCGCCGCCGAGGGCTTTCTTCACCACCTCCCAACTCAGCCTTCTGTAGGCGGCAGCCAGAGCAAAGCAGCCCAGAGTCCCTGCGGCTGCTGCCTCCGTCGGAGTGGCCACACCCAAAAAGATAATCCCGGTAACCAGAAAGATGATAGCCCCCAATGGCAGAACATACCGCACAGTGCCCATAAGCTTATCTGATAAAGGGGTGTGGGTCACTTCATAAGCAGGAGCGACGGAGGGTTGGAGCTGGCACCTGACGATAACGTAGATTCCATAAAATAAGGCCATCAGCAGGCCAGGAATTATAATAGCAATCAAAATCTTGCCAATAGAGATTTCACCTATAGCGCCTAAAAGTACAGCCAGGGCACTGGGAGGAATCATTACAGCCAGCCCCCCACTTCCAAGAATGGGCCCCAGGCTTATAGGCTTTTTATAGCCACGCTTCTCCATTTCTGGCACCAGAACCGACCCTAGCATGGCTACGCTGGCCATACTGGCCCCACTCAGGGTGGCAAACAAAGTCCCTCCACCTACTGCTAGCAAACCCAACCTGCCGGGTAGACGCCCAAGCCATTTATCAAGGGCATTTATCATATGCGGGGCTATTCCTGAGTGGAACATCACTTCTCCCATGAGAATAAATAAGGGCAGAGGTAGCAAGGCAAACGTGGTTCCAGAGGCAAAGAAACTGAGAGTAAGCTGCACTAGACCTACTTCGCCGCCCCAGAACAGAAACGCCCCGATGACATTCACCAGCATGAAGCAAAAGGCCACTGGCATTCCTGTAACCATCAGGAGTACCAGGGTAGCCAAAATAATCAGCAGCATTAACTGCCATTCCAACGGCGTTCACCCTCCCCTATTGTTTTTTTGACAGTGCTCTCCAGTTAGTCAAATATCCATAGGTTCTCCTCAGGAACTGGATGGAGAGCAGGAGACTGCCGATCGGGATAATAATCAGGATAGCCCATTGAGGAGGCTCTAATAACCCGGGGACATAATAATCATTTATATAGTATTCCCATGTGGCTCGTGCACTGTACCTGACTACAATAAGCAAAGCAATTGCTGAAACAGCGGAGGTAATCATATTAAGGATGGACTGAGCTCCTGGCCTTAACCGATTAAGCAGCAGGTCCATTTTTACATGCCCCTCATTTTTTAGCAGCCATGCGGCAGTCAGAAAGGTAATGTAAAGCAGACTGTATCCTGAGATTTCTATTACCCAGAAAATCGGGCGTCCCAGAAAGTATCTCATAACAACTGCGGTGCTAACGGATACTGCAATAAAAAGGATTAGAAAACTCGCTAAGGCGGCTAGTGAGCCAATAGTGCGGTCAAAAATAGCAGTAACTTTAGTTAGTAACTTCATACCTTGCTCTCTATGAGGTACTTAATTATCAAGAATCCAACTGATGCGTATTCAAGGGAAGACTAAAGAGCTTGGCCCTTCAATCTTCCCTTGAATAGTTCTGTACGAGAGGAAGGGAATGTCACACCGGCTTACTTTGATAGTAGTTCCCTTAACATGGGAGCAACGTCTGGCAGTTTCTTTATCTGATTTTCCCATTCTGCCAGATAGAAGGCATTGTGGTACCATTCAGCATCAGACGGCGAGAACTCAAGAGTTTCCATGCCAGCGTCAAGGAGCGAGTCTAATGTCTCCCTCTGCCGTGCGTCAGCTCCATTTGCCCAATCGCGCTCAAACTGGATTTGAGTTTCTATTAGCAAGTCCTGCAAATCCTTTGGAATCTGGTTCCAGGTATTCAAGTTTATTATATTTGTTATATTCGATACGAAGAAGGGCGGAATAATGACATATTTCATTACTTCAGCCCAGGCGCCACTCTTAGCCTCATCCAGTGTGCCGCCGGTCCCATCTATTATGCCTCGCTCCAGGGCACTGTATATCTCGGTGCGGTCCATAGTAACTGGAGCAATACCCAGTTCTTTCATGCCGGCATCCCAGATTACGCCTGACCCCATTGTTTGCCCGATTAAATCATAGGGTGTCTCAGCATATTTATCAGTGAATAGATAGAAGTAGGGCCCCGTTGTCGGAACTCCTCTCCCTAAAAGGAATAAACCGGCATCCTTATGAAGGTCTAATAACAAATCATAGACCCCTGTCTCCCGTTCTGCCTCGAAACCAATCTTCGAGAGTGAAAGTACCGAAGGTCCTGGCACTATCGGTGCATAAAAGGAGGCCGGACCATAGGACATATCAACAACACCGTCTTTCACTGCTTTTCCCTGTTCAAACATGCCGATTACCTCCGGTCCGCCGAGCCAGTCAATGGTGAGCTGCCCCTTTGCCGCCTCATTGATTTTTTCAGCAAGTGCTTTAAAGGCAAAACACTGGGCATTATTCTTGGGGAGAAAGGTAACCGCTTTAATCGTTATGGGTTCTGATGGTGATGGAGCTGGTG
>SDBU01007455.1_pt1 | contig 12609 bp, 18 predicted proteins | sample 2277071 | NCBI WGS metagenome assembly SDBU01 (sample SAMN10397929, study PRJNA504765) | marine sediment metagenome | isolation source: marine sediment core GS08_GC12, 126 cmbsf | place: Arctic Ocean: Gakkel Ridge, Loki's castle | collected 2008 | reverse complement strand
CGCAACCATTAAGTGGTGCTAAAGTGGGGACTTTTTTTGGTAGTTCAACAACTTATGAAAATAGAGATTATGTAACGATTGGGAGTGTAACACAAGGAAGTGAACAAATAATTACAGAAGATGAAGGAAGTAATCCTATCTCAATTGATGTTGTTGAATGAGTTTTTATTGGGATTTTATGGACTGGTGGGTCAATAGAATCTGATACTTCTGGTGGTAGTGGATATAGGTTTAAAGGGGGGGACCAATTTGGAGCAGGGGAACAAACAAGTTATAGTTTTGTTACAGGAGACATATTTAGTTTAAAGGGGATAGGAGATTTACCAAAGGATTATTCCTTAGATATAAACTATCCTACAACATCAGAAACAGCTTCTGTTTCATCTTATGACAATATAAGTATAACATTTAATTTATCTGATTCTGGAACTGAAATAACATCTGGAGTAACATATAGTAATATAACTATTGGAGGTGTGGAAGGTGGATTGTTAAGTCATTTTGCCGATAGTGATTTATTTAAATATCGTGGAACTAATAACGCAGATACAACTAGCAATAATCCAGAAACTATTGTTTTTGAAAGTCTTGATGATACAAGTTATGCTGCATTATGTGTAGGTAGAAGAAAGACATCAAATGAAATTTATTCTTGTACGAGTAATATTAAAACTACAACTAGTTTTGATATTAAAACAGAACATAATGCAGGTACTTCATCAGGATTAACAGGTAACCATATCATGGCAATTCCTTATGGAGATTATGAATTAAATAGTACAACACATATAGAATGTGGTACTGAAGGTTCTGGAAATAGCTGGGACCCAACATTAACAACAGCATTTCTAGACACAAATTATGCTATTTTATGTACTCCTTTTGAAGATGCAGACACTCCAACTTGTATTTCATATAATGATGGTTCACAAAAAATTACAAGTCAATTTAGAATAAGAACTTTTGATGATACAGAAGCTTCTGAAACTGTTACTGGTGTAGATTGGTGTGCTATAAGTTATGGTAGTTGGAATCTTTCAAATGCAGGTGGTGAGGATATAGTAGTACAAGCTGGAGTAGCACCTATTGCTTCTTGGGATAATGTAGAAACAGTTACTCTTTATACTCCAATGCCTTCTTCAGATTTTGTAGTCATGCTAACTCACGAAGATAATGATTTAACAGACCCAGCAACTTGTAATATAGTAACACCTTCTTTAACAACACAATTTCAATTTGAATGTGTGGATGATGATGGTGGTACTGGAGGTTCAAGTGAGTTTGTTTATTGGATGGCTATAAGCCAAGATGGTGCTGCCAATCTTACTAAAACAGAAGAGGTTGAAGAGTTTGCTTGGAATGGAACTTTTTGGGAAGGTAATATAACTATGCCTAATTTTGCATCAGGAACTAAAGATTTATATGTAGAAGTAACTGAATCAGGAAATAATATTAATTCCACAGAAACTAATGCTATTGATTATGGTGAAGCACCAGAAGATACCTGTACTTATATATCTGGTGATTGGAATGTAGATTGTTCAGATAATTGTGTTATATCGTCGCCAGTTTCAATGCCAAATAATGATTTGAATATTGTAGGGACAGGAACTTTTTCAACATCAGCAGATATAGATGTTAAGAAATTTCATCAAAGTGGTAGTTGTGTTGTTCATCAAGACGGAGGGTACATAAAATGAAAAATATAATATTACTTTTAATCCTTAGTATATTACTAATAAGTATAGCTTATGCTTCCAATATTGAAGTATGCGAATACGAACAAGATCCCTTTTCACTTTGTAAAATAGTTACTCCTGCAGGTATGTCCTGCACTACTTATAATTTATATAATCCTAATAATAGTACAAATATATCTAATGCAGAAATGGGAGTTTTAAATGCGAATGCAGGAATTTATTCTGTTACTTTTAACCAATCAGATCCGGGTGGATGGATAGTACAATTATGTGATAATTCTACTGCTCAAATAAATATCAAAACTACAGATGAAACAGATTTAACAACTATATTAGTTAATCAAGCTACCATAGAACAAGAAGTTCTATCTATACAAACAAATATTACAGATCAAACAGATATAATCGATTCTATGATCAATCAAAGTAGAGATTTAGAAAATGAAACAAGAGAACAAATAATAGTTTTAATTAATAATTTATGGGATAATTCAACCATAGGTGCGATTTTTGATGATATCAAAGATACAAGCGCTACTGGATTATCTGCAAGAATATGGTCATATACTACAAGGGCATTAACAAATCTATTAGTGGGGGATGATCTTATAGCCACTCAAACTAATATAACTGATTTAAATGATACAGTTTCTGACATAGTCATAAATAACACAGCTATAGCTATTGAAGTTTTATTCCATACTGATTTAGCAAACAAAACAATAACCTATAATGAACCTGATGATATAGATAATATGACTACTAGATATGATGACTTAGGATTCGAATATACAGAAGAATTTATCTACAACGATACAACGCAAAGATTCTATCTGAATAGTACCAAAGGGAGGAGGATAGAATAATGGCAAATAAAAGAGGGGCTATAAGAAAGAAATTAGATCCTATAGCAATATCAACAAGGGGAAGGAAAACTACTTATGAACTTGAACAATTAGAGCCTATCCAAAATGTAGCTACTACTTTAGATTACTGGAAAATAAAACAAGAAATAGTAGTATTTGTGAGAAACTCGGATATTTTTACAACAACCCAAAGAGGAGTAACTACACAAACAGATAGTGATGTTTTTACTGATGTAGATAGTTTTATTATTGTTAAAACTAATGTTAAAAATATCAGAAGTATAGTTATAAGCGGGTCAACTTTAACCTTGGCAGATTACTCTGTATCTTATGGGGATGGTACTACCAACTGTATAATAACTTTTACAAATACACAAAACGGGGCGTATACAATTCGTTACGATTATGGAACTGATAAGATATTCCCTGATTTTCCAAGAGGAGATTTAAGTATAAGTTCATTTCCTAGGATTGCAACAGATCTAATTAATGTTGTTACAAGTCCTGGAGGATTTGGAAATGTCAATGAAAGTGAAATCAATTTTACTATAGTAGTTTATGATAAGAAAGCAGAAGATATAGCAAATTATTTAACAACAATTAGAAATAAGTTTGTGGCTAATCATATAACTTTCGTTCATTTAAGTCAATATGTTAGGCCAACTAATACAGGACCCTTATTAAAATCACCTTTTGAAAAAGGAAAAGATAAGATTTTACAACAGAATATAGATTTTGCAAGTCCATTCAAATTTGAAATTCAGAATTAAAATGAAACAATTAGAGAAAACTAATAAGTTAATGGAAGATCTAATAGTAATTACTAGAAAAACTAAACGTACGTTAACGTGCGTAAATATAATAAATGTAATAACATTATTAGTAATAACTTATTTATTGATAAGAAGATGATAGAAGAAATGAAAAAACAAACAGAATTATTAGAGAAGATTTTACTAGAAAATAAACATGCTAATGATAAATTTGAAGAATATAGTAAAGATAGTCTGAGGGAACTTAGAGAGATAAAAGTAAGATTGATAGAATCTTTAAATAAAATAAACTAAAGAGGTGAAAAGAAATGGCAAATTCAGAAGCAATAGCAGGCGTACATTCATATTTATTATATGGAAAAGAATCTACTTATAATAGTCCAGTAGCTGTAACTACACATTTGGGATTGGTTAATAGTTTTAAAGCCAATATAACTAATAATTCAGTAGGTAATAGGGGATTTAAAGGAGACACTGCTGGCGGTAGAGATATAGTTAAATGGACACATGGAAATTTAGAATATGATTTTAGTGTTGATTTTAAGGTAACAAACTGGGCTTTTTTAGAATTAGTTATGGGAAAGGTTACTGGTACTTATACCTATACTGGTTTTGCAACACAACCTAGTTTTACTTTTGCACATAATATAGATAATCCTGGAACTTCAGCTACAGATCAGGAAGATACTTATTCAGGAGGATTGGCTGAAAATTGTGTAATTAGAGCTAGTGTTGGAGAACCAGTAACTTCAACAATGGATTTTAAAGCTGCTAAAAATGTTATTGATACCACCTTATCTAGTGTAGTAGCTTTACCTAGTGAAAATGTTTATACTTTTTTAGGAGGGAATATAGAACTTCCTGCAACATCTGCTATTTTGAATATTATAGATAGTGTTGAAATTTCAATTAGAAATACTTTACATATGTTATATGGAGTTGCTAGCAGATTAGCCCAGAATGGTTTAGGCGCAGAAAGAGAATATATAGTTAAATTTACAGTAAAATATTTAGATAATGCATTAATAACAGCTGCTCAAGGGGCAACATCACCAACAGCTATAGGTGCGCCTACAACACATGCAACAATAGAATTAAACTTTGTAAATGGTACTAGAAGCGCAGTATTTACATTTACGGATTGTCCGGTAGATCAATTTTCACAATTAGCAGAACTGAATAATCCTATAGCTGAAGACGTTACTATCTTAGCCAGAACATTATCTGTATTAGAAGATAATACATAATAAAAACACTAAGGGGTGAAATAAATGGAAGAAAATAATAATAGTCCGAAAGCGGGCGAAAGAGAAGTAAAGCCTATACCCAAGGCTGAAAAACCATTGGGGCAAATAGAAGAACAAAAAAGACAGGAACAACCAAAAGCAATATTAAAAGAAGGTGAAGTTATTTATAGGCATTTTGATAGTGATGATATAGTGAGATTAAGAAGCGGAACTGTAATAGCAGAAGTTGAAAATCAAAATCTACGGGAAGAGGAAGAAGTAAAACTTAAAAATAGATTAAGTGTTGATATGGGCCAGCTTCAAAAAATTACTATATGTTTAGGCATTCAAAAATGTCCTTGGTTCTCAGATATTATTAGAGAAGAAGATGGTGTTACTGATGAAATATATATTAGAAGAATGCGTATGGAATTTAGAAAATTCCCTGTAGATAAAATAGATATACTTTTCAAAGAGGCACAAAACTTTAATAAAGCTGAGTTTAAGGCAGGCGATTTAAAAAAAAAATTGTAAACCTGCTGAAAGGTAGGGGTGAGAATAAATATGCTGCACAAGTAATAACTGAAAGTTTAATGTGCAAATGGCTTAACGTCTCACCAAAACAACTTAGAAAAATGCCTTATCAAGAAAGAAAGAAGCATGAATTGGTATTTACTACAATATTGGAGGTAAAACCTGAAATAATGATAGGATTGTAAAAATGGCTGATGAATTTATAATAAAACTAATATCGGATGATTTCGCCGAAGGTGTAGGTGGGGGTGGAAGAGGAGGAGGAACAACTGTAGCCAAAGGTGGAGCCTTTGCTCTAGGTGCTAAATTAGGTTTAGGAATTGGATTAGCAACAGAAGCATTAGCACTTATTTCAGATACTATTGGGAATATACTTAGGCCTGCTAAAAATATTCTTAAGGGAATATTTAGGATAGTTGGAGAATTGTTAAGGCCAATATCAGATGTTCTAATCTTAATTCTAAGGCCTATTTTAATCATAGTGAGGCCATTATTACAATTATTCAAGGCATTCATGGCCCCATTTATTAGTATAGCTAGGGAGTTCGGAAGGATAGCAATTCAACAAGCAAGGGCAGGAAACATAGGCATAGCTTTAGAAGCAAGTATGGAAGGAATCAAGACTTTATTAGGTCCTTTTGTTGTTAGTATTGTAAGCATAGCATTGCAATTAGCAACTAGTTTAATCGTAGCAAACATAACAAATCTAATAAATTTAATTGTAGTATCTATAGGTGCCTTATTCCAACCAATTTTTGATTTCTTAGGTTTAGGGGACCAATTTAAAGAAAGAATACAATCCATAACCGCATTCGTATCCGCTCAGGGTGCGTTACTATCAACTAATCTTAATGAAGCCATAACTGATGGGACTGTAAATATTTTAGGAGAAATGGAAGATAGTCTTCAGAAAAATTTAAATTTATTTAAAAATAAAACTTCTTTAGTAGAAGGATTAATAGGTACTAGTACAGGCATAATGACTACAGATATGGAAAATACTTTTGGAACAACTGGGAGTATACCTGCAGCTTATGCTGATGGGTTAAATGCTATGACTACGGAAACCGATTCTTTTGTTGGGAGATTACAGGAAGCAGCTGATAAGATTAATGCAATTTCAATAAGGGGAATTTCCGGAGGGGGAAGATCACTTATAAGCAGAGGTATATCGGCTGCAGGAAGATTTATAGGTAGTGCGGGAGAATCTATAAGAAGCATAACTGGAGATGTAGGAAGAGGGGTACTTTAAAATGGCAGCACCAACTTTAGCAGTAAATGGAATAACATTCACTTTTAATGAGGGGGATGTAGATAGTGTTAAATCTACTGTAGAAGCTAAGCCCGATCCTACAGAAATATCTGCAACAGGACCTATGGGTGCCCAACTTTATGATTTTGATGGCGTATTAAAGAGGATAGTTTTAAGTGGAAAATTAACATTAGCTGCAAGTACTCGTACAAGTTCTGGAGCAGTAACTAGTATTTTATCACAAAAACAATGGTTAGAAAGTTTAGGTAGTGGGCTTCAAAATATAATTACTATTACAAGTACTTATGAAACTCAAAGTGTTAGTCAAGTAACAGGAGCAGCTAGTCCTAATCAGGCAGCTTTTACTTCTACTTTATGTATGTTAGAAAGATTTGAAGTTAATGAGAGAGCTGGGGATCCATTAAGATTACCCTTTACTATGATATTGGTGGTAGGTAATGGATAATGACTCAAGGAAAACCCCAATTACAAACAACAAGCATTAATTCAATTACTGTAGATTCATATTTAAGAAGATGGGAAACTGATTCTAGTATGGGGCTTTCTACTATAAAAAGTATGAAAGTAGAATTAACTAAAAATGTAGATAGTGTTTTAACAATAGATAAAACGTTAAATGGTAAAGCTGTTACGGTTCAAAGAGGAGTAAATTCTTCTACTGAACAATATGTTTTTAGAGGAGAAGTAATAAATGTAATCCCTGATGGTGGGATTCTCAATGTAATTATTGCGGATAAGCTTTATGAGACTACAAAAACAATACTTACCCAGAGTTTCGATAAAGATATAGATTCTGAAGCAGGAAAAATAAGTGAAATTTTTAAAACTTTAATAAATGATAATACAACTCTTACAGCAAATGATGCTAGTGTTCAAGATAGCGGAACTGTCTTCATAGTTAATAAATTTGTAATGAGGGCAGATACAATCTTTGATGGTTTAGAAAGATTAGCTGCTTTATTGGGATGGCAATTCTATTATGATCCTGACGATGATCTAGTGCATTTTGAACCAAAGGGATTTACTAGCCAGGGAACTACATTTGAAACAGGAATTAATATCTTATTAACTCCTAAATGGGAATATGATGCCAATGAATTATTTAATATAATTGAAGTTAGAGGATCATTACAAGAGGTAGAAACTACTGAAAGTGGTCAGATAGGAACTACAACAGGATATACAACTTCCGATATATTATTAACACAAAAACCTATTTCAGTTAAGTTATTACTAGATGCAGCAAACCCTCCGACCACTTTAAAAATAGGGGGAATTGGAGGTTCTACTGCAACTTTTGATTATAGTGTAGATACTGAAAATAAGAAGTTAATAGCTAATACAACTTTTACAAATACCCATTTCGCAGAAGTTAGATATTCATATATGCTTCCAGTACCAGTAATAGTTAGAGATGCTGTAAGTATAGGGGATTTTGGAACTAAGAAAACAGTAATCCATAGAGAAGATATTTTAGAAGTAAATGATGCAGAAACATTTGCTGCACAATTTTTAGCAGACCATAAAGATCCTATTGAAAAAGTAAATGGATTATTGATTACAGATGTTACAGATGCTGAAATAGGACAATCTGTTAGAGTAATAGATCATTTTACAGATATAGATGCTACTTTTATTATAACTAGAATAAAGAAAGTTTACCCTTATAGGGCAGATAAAGTTGATATTGTTAGCAATATTTTAGAAGGTGATAATTTCGATGTTGATGTTCAAAATAGATTAAAAAGATTAGAAGAAAGATACGCTTCTGAAGATGACTTATTATTACATGTATTATCTAGTGGGACCAGTATGAGGTTCGAAAATAGATACAAGTCTTTAGAAAAAAGGGATATTAGCGGAACGGAAACTTTAATATTTGGCCACTTTACTTTTGGGATTTGGAATACCGGTAAATGGAATAATGAAGCTTCTTTAGGATCCTTTTCGGTACAACAAATGATTCAGGGAAATAATATCTACAAAGAATTTTTTTATGATACTGATTTTGATGGAAGTGGAAGTGCTACATGGGATACTGGAAATAAAAGATTAAGCTTTACTTCCGGACAAACTAGAACTACGGACGAAATTTCAAAAGGAACTATACATACATTTTATACAGTAGTTTTAGCAGACGTTACTGGTACTATAACAACGGAAATATCCGGGGATGGCGGAAGTACATTCGAAACAGTTACATTAAATACTAGGACACTTTTTGATACAGCTAGTACGGCGGGTGTTAAATTAAGATTTACTGAAGCAGGAGCTTCAACTGCAAAACTAGAAAACACTCTGAAATCAGATGGAAGTTTTGATGAACCTGCGATTAAAGTAGTATTGGAACAATGATAAAAAATAGCAAAGGGGTGAAATAAATGGTATTTGGTAAATTAGAAAGAGAGGCATTAAAACCATTAATGAGGAATGTAGCCTTAATGAGAATTGCACCATCTAAGGAAATAGTTGAAAGATATGGTAATTTAATAAGTCAATATGGAAGTATGAAACATTTGCTTCAAAATCCAAGAAAGGTATTAATTTATATTCAAGAAGCTTATGAAGATAAGATTTCAGAAATATTAAAAAATAATTATTTAGAAGAGGGGTTATAAAAAATGGCAACCGATAGCATAATAACAAATAGTGGAAAGATAGTCTTATTAAGAAGGGGATATACTTCCGAAGCAGATTTAACCGGTTCTTTATATTTAGAACCTACTAAATTCAAAGTAGGAATAGTAAACACTACGCCTTTAGTGACGGATACAAATTTAGATATCCCGATTCCAATTTTGGACGGTACGGTAAATGATACGGCAGAAGATCAATTAGCGGGAACTTCCGGAGGGGATAATTCAACGGATAATACTTCCACCTTTAAGGAAGGGGCCGGACAAACCGATGTTACTTCCCAAAATCTAATAGCAAATAATACAAATGTTTCTAAAATATGGACCTTAAATCCTTTGGATTCTAATATAACTAAAACTAAACCTTTTGGCCATTGGCTTTATATTAAAGACGCAACCGCCTTAGCTAAATTTAAAAGTTCAAGTACAGCCTTAGAAGTTAGATTTAGAACTAATGGGGATGGTGCTACGCTATTCTTTTCTAAGACTTTTACAGCTTCAACTTTAGCGGTAGGTTGGAATTGGATTACTAGTAATGCAACCGCAGTAGAAGATTTAACACCGGGGGGCGGGGGCGATGCTAGTGGAAACATAGACGAATTTGTTATTATAATAACTACAAATAATTCAACTGATACTTTTACAACTGGAGATGTACTTTTTGATTTGTTAAGAACATGGGCTACAACAGATTTAATAAAATCCTATGTTGCCGGATTTCCTTCATTCGACAATACAAATAAGGAAGTAACTATTAGGTGTTTCTTATCAAGTGTAGACGCTAATGGATTTGATATTAGTGGATTAGGATTATTTAACGAAGATACTTCGGTTTTAATGACGGATGAATCAACCTTTACGGCCGAAAGTAAATCTAGCACGGACGAATTCGCGTTCGTAGTTAAAAATAGGATACTATAGGGGGGAATGAAAAAATGGTAGAAAGATATGTAAAAGCAAAAACAAAAGTAAAAGGTATATTACCTAGTACTTTGATTGGAAAAGACGTAAAGATTCTAGAAGGAGAATTCGAAAATAAAGTAGTAAAAGTTGAAAAAATAGATTATGATAATGTTGAAAAAAAACATAGGATTTTAACCTTTGATTTAAATAAAAAAGTAGGCGGGGCTATAGAACAAGTAACAATCCCTACAGTAAATCAAGAAGGATATCATGTATGCCCCAAATGTGGGGAAAAATTATCTAAGATTTATAAAGATAAAAGGTATTATATGGAAGATATGGTAGAGGTGATATAAATGGCTTTTTCAATAACTAATACATTTGTAAATGGAAATGTAGCTGATGCTGATGAAGTAAATGCTAATTTCGGAGATGTAGTGGATGAACTTAATCTAACTACAGTAACAGGAACAATCCATACGGTCTATGCTCCAATAGGTGCAGTATTCGCTTGGCATAAAGATTTTGCTAATACTCCGGGTTTGCCTGCTGGATGGGTTGAATGTAATGGGCAAGTTCTAAGTGATGCAAGTAGTGTTTATAATGGTCAGACAATACCCGATTTAAATGCTTCTTCCGGAACAGCTAGATATCTTAGAGGAGCAACTACATCAGGTGGAACAGGTGGAAGTGAAACTCATACACATAGTATAGGTCAAGGAAACTCTGGACAAGATTCGCCTGCAGCAGAGTTTGGTGCAGATCAAACAGTAACTGGATCAACAAGTACATTACCAAGTTATTTTGCAATAGTGTGGATAATGAGGGTTAAATAAATAAAAAATGGGGTGAATGAAAAATGAGTTTAGAAGCTTTGAAAAGTGTTGCCATAGTGGTTTTTATACCTATGATTAGGCCTACTACAGGTTGGTTAGTAAACGCATTGAAAGACAATAGAATAACGGGACCCGAATGGAGGGAACTAATATCTAAAACTGTTAAAGTTATGACTTTGGGTCTAGTAGCTTACTATGGTTTAAGTTTTGCTGGCATAGATGTAAACTTGGTTGCTACAAGTCTAGGGGCTGTGATAGCAGATAAAGTCTTAGATGCAGTGAAGGAAAATAAATCGGTTAGAACATAACTTTTTTATTTGGAAACCTATGGTTGATGGATTATGCCCCTAAGGTGAATATTCATTATCCATAGGCTAAAATTATTTAAACAATTCTTAGAAGTATTTATATATGTTAAAGCATCTGGAAAATAGATAAAAAAGAAGGAGGAGATATAATACATTAAATAATACAAAAGAAAATAGAAGTAGTGCTTAACCAAACGCAAAATAGTTAGGTACTATTTCTATATAAATATATCGGTAGTAAAATGATTGATTTAATTAGTAGAATAATATAAAAATCAAATTTAATCAAATTTAAGGACTACAAGGGCTACATCATTGAAATTTTAAAATTGTATTATTTAATGTATGACAAATTAAAATGAGAAAAAAAACTGTGATACTAAGTTTTAGGATTAATGATAAGGTAAGATTTATTTTAGAGAGATTAAAATTTATTGATAAACATGGGAGAGTGATCTCTCCTCATGGAGATTTAAGTAATTTTATAAATTTAAAAATAGTTGATACCTTCCAGACTAAAGGTATAGAAAGAGCATGGCTAAAACAATTAATCATCCAAAGAGATACTCAAATAAGAGGATTAGAAAAAGAGATGTCTGGATTTGCTAGCCAACTAAGAAGTATCAATAGAAAAGAAGAGATACTCCCATAGGATGCGAATAGCTATATTGTAAGAAAACTAAAAGGTAAGGATAAGAGTTTTCACCTCAAATTATTATATAGCTGCGCAAGATCCTATTAAAATAATCTATTTCTAATGTCTTTTAATGATGTTTAATCACTACTAATATCTACTAAAAAATAGTATTGTTTTTTCTATAAATCTATACTTAATATCTTACTAGTATAGTTGATAATACTTTAAAGTATTATAGCTATATATAGCTATTTTCTAGAATAGGAAGGTTTATATAGATAAGGGATATTAGTTATATTAGATATAATGGGGAAAACTAAAGGATTAGAAATGGAAACTATAAATCAATTAACAGAACCGGACTCTTATGAAATTGAAGTATTGAAAAAAGATAAGGATATTAGGGCAATTATAGAAGTTAAAAAATTAAAAGAGTCATTGATTAAAGATATTTTATTCTTCCAGGAAAGAATAGACATAGCAAAAAAGACTAATAATGTGGATTGGATCATACCTGCACAATCTAAGATAGAATTCATCATGGAGAAATTTGATATAATAAAGGGGGATATTGAAAATGTCTGAAATGGAAAAGATAAGGAATTATTTAAAAGAGAAAAATAGAGTAGCTAGATTAAATAGAATGCATAATGAATATAGGGCTGGAAAAAATATATTTAAAGAATTAGGGATAGATGAGGTATAGGATGAAAGAAAAAATAACTAAAAAACCAACATGGGTTTGCTTCATATTTAACACATTATCGGCAATTTGTTTAGTTTGGTTATTATTTAGTTCAACTCTACCAGATATATTAGCTGCAGGATTTAGTGCTATAGTATTTAGATTATATGGTAAATAAATATCGGAAGATAAGATTAAAAATGAAATGTTTAAACTGTGGAAAAATAATGGT
>SDBU01007454.1_pt1 | contig 12610 bp, 10 predicted proteins | sample 2277071 | NCBI WGS metagenome assembly SDBU01 (sample SAMN10397929, study PRJNA504765) | marine sediment metagenome | isolation source: marine sediment core GS08_GC12, 126 cmbsf | place: Arctic Ocean: Gakkel Ridge, Loki's castle | collected 2008 | reverse complement strand
GATGTCGACATATCTGGCGAGATAGCTAGAGGAAACCAGGAAACGCTGCAGCTCAGTAGCCTGGGTGGGGATGTGGAAAAGACTGTCGGGGTTGCCCTCTTCAAGAACGGCATTGACTCCATGGCATTCGATTTCAACACACTCACCAGGTTCGGATACGGTGCAGCCACTAACCGCATGGAGGAACCCGACGGCGAGGACTTCGCCACGAACATGCAGAGCATCATCTACGGAACCGGCACGACTGCGGACCTGGAGATACCCGTGCTCGGCGCAGTTGGGGATTACACATTCCTGACAGTCAGCAAGGTTACAACGCCTGGCGGTGGAAAGACGCTGGGCGTTGGCTTGAAGACAGTCTACGTGGAGAACGAGTACCTGCATGTGGAGCTTCACAGCCCTGCGCACCTGCTAGTAGAAGATAGCGATGGCAACCGACTTGGATACGACGACGGGGAGTACTACTCCGAGATACCTGGCGGATACATCATATCCAAGATAAATCCAGGTGACAGCCCAGATATTAATCCGGGTGACACCCCCGATATCAATCCGGGTGATTCCCACGATGAGTACATAATCTACGAGCTTGACGACAGGGATGAATACACATACACAGTCACTGGCGATTCGACGGTAGCCTCCGATGACACAACCTACAGCCTGACAATTACGGAAAAGCGGAAGAATGAGACCCATAAGGTTGAAGCAATAGACATAGAGATTGAGGATAATGAGGCACACCAGTTCGTGCCCACCTGGGATAAGGTGGAAACCGACCAGGAGGACTCGGTCACCATCAAGATCGATGAGGACGGAGACGGCACCTTCGAGACAGAGACCACTGGAGATACGACATTTACACAGAAAGACATGGCGAAGGCAAAGGGCGAGACGCCGATGCTGCTCATCGCGCTCGTGGTGATCATCCTGCTCGTTGTGGTTGGCATCGCTGTGGGACTCGGCAGGAGGAAGAAAACGCCGCCGATGATGCAATTCCTGGCACTCCTGATTGCCCTTGCCATGCTTGCTACGGCTTTCGTACCGGCAGTGGCGATTGCAGAGAATGGCTTTGGCGATGCAGAAGATGGAGATGACGACATGGGCTACGCTGCAGCGATGGGCGGAGCATTCGCCATGGTGTTGGCTGATGCTGCGATGGACTCGGACATCACCCTGCAGGACATGGAAGATATGTACTTCATCTGGATGGCGACGGGTATCGTTATGCCGGCGATAATGTACGTGATGGTATCTGGAACTATGAGTGAAACAGAGACGACACCACATATCGCAATGATGAGTTCGTCGACGGCGGATGGTCATAACTGGACAGTGAGCATGACAGGGTTCACTCAGGATATATGGCTGGACGATGTCCAGGTGGTGCTGGTAAATGAATATGGCAATCGTGTCGATGGCATAGACTGGCTTGACGACTATACCACCCAGGTTGTAAGCGATATGGGAGCAATTACATTCAACAAAGGTCTGGATGACGAGTATTTAATGCCCTCCCAGAGCTTCTTTGTCAATGGCTGGGAATTGCCATACTCGGACTCGGGCTATGAAATGATGATGATCTACTACCCGACAGGAGATGTCATAACTAGCGTGTGGCTTTCTTCAGGAATGCCACCGCCCGAACCAACACCAACAGTTGATTTAATGGCATTCCCAACCGGAGACGGCAACTGGACAGTAGGCATTACAAACCTGAGTGACTATGTCTCACTCGAGGATGCCTATGTCGAGATAGAGTCCGGGCCATATAACACCGAGGATGGCATATACTATCTGGCCATACCCGAGAACGACACACAGGGATACATGGGCATAATAACCTTTGAGAAATGGTACGAGGACACTGAGCTTGATACCTGGCAGAGCTTCTTTGTTGACGGATACATGATAGGGGGCGCACAGCCGAGCTGGAGATTCTTCTTGGTATATGGCCCAACTGGAGAAATAATGGGAGAGGCTTATCTCCCATAATCTTTTTCTTTTTTTATGATTATACAGTGTCATAAATAGGCCATTTTATGCTATTCGACTATCACAAAATATATAAACCCTGACCGCAATGTTATCGTTCATGGCTGTAAAACTGTCGAGATTAGCATCGCACAACCCCTGGTGGAAGGATGGGGATTGGGAAAGAGCAGACCCGGATCTCAGGAAGGTGGATTATTTCCTGGAGAGGAGGAATATCGACATCCCCGAGGGGAAGCTGACTGTGATGAGAGGTATTAGGAGAAGTGGAAAGACCGTATATCTGAAGCATATAGTGACTGAACTGGCAGAGAGGGGTGTGAATAGACGGAACATAGTTTACATATCCTGCGACAGGTTTAACAAGACTGAAATATGGAACATCGTCACAGAGATTCTTATCAAAAGGGGTGGTGGATATCTCTTACTGGATGAGGTCACAAATCTGAAGGAATGGAACTTCCTGCTCAAGGAACTCATGGAACAGGGAGAGTTCACGGTCGTGGCGACAGGGTCCAACCCAGTCGAAATCAAAGACATGACCGAGAGGCTTCCAGGCCGGGGAATCGAGGGTAATGACTACTATTTCAACCCACTTTCTTTCAGGGAATTTGTCAGGGCACTTGTAACACATGAGAAGAGAATTGGTGATAAGTATCTGCTGAATGCCCTCAAGCCCTTGAAAATGCTAGATGCACGGTTCTCTCCATCGGCGCCTTCCGTGGAGCAACTGTTCCCATATTACGATGAGATCGAGAGACTGTTTTATGTCTATATTCTGACCGGCGGCTTTCCGAACGCGATACTGGACTATGTAAAAAATGGACAAGTATCGGAGGGAACGTATGAAACACTCCTGAGAATGCTTCTTGGAACTCTAGCGAAAGAAAAGAAGAGCGAGGACACGGCGAGAAGGATCATGGAAGAGATCTCGGCTCTCGGGACTGGGCGGACAGACTTCTTTTCCATAGCCAAGGTCACCGACCTTCACCATAACACCGTGCGCAACTATCTTGAGCTACTTGAGAAGTCCAGGACGATTTACACACTTTATGCATGGGACATCGAGAAGAAAAGACATGCTCTCAGGAGACAGAAGAAGGTGGTCTTCCAGAGCCCCCTTATCCCGGCTTCGCTTCCTCTTTACTTATGGGGCGGTAGATGGGAGGACGTGCAGGATTATGTGGAGAAGCATATTGAATGGCTCGTGGAGGGTGTAATAGCATCACACTTGATATGGACTGAGGAGCGGCCTGTGACACGGGAACAGCGTTCATTTGCAGGTTTCTTCTATAATAGGAAGGAGTGCGATTTCGTGATGTTAAAGGATGGGACGTTCTATGGGTTCGAATCTCACTATGGCAAGTTGAAGAAGGCAAAGTATCCCTTCAGAACCATCTATCTTACGAAGGATACGATGGATGATGAGGCCATACCAGCTTCACTCTTCCTTTATGGACTTGAAAAGAGCGACGGTTGTATTTGATAAATAAGCCGCTGTGTGATTGGTGGCTGCGAGGTCCTGCGAGATATGTATCAGTTATAGTGGAGGTCTCAACCTTCTTAATATTTGTTCTTTGTATTTTTATTTTTTGTATTTTTAAAGCGCTCGCACAGCCTCGGCCGGCTGCAGGGATGCAGTCTTGTATATCACGTAAAATGACGCGGCTACGGTGATGGCCAGCGAGAATATGGAAATGGCCAGCATCATCGTTGGCGTGGGATAGAGATGCATCTCGTACAGCTTCAGGGTATATGCCATTGCCTTGGTTTGCTTGATTGCCAGTGCGATGAGCGAGGTGAACAGGATCCCCACCAGACCTCCAAAGAACCCGAGTATTGCATGCTCTGTCATGTAATAGCCGATTATTGCCCTGTTCCGCACGCCCATTGCCATTAGCAGTCCCACGTCCCGTTTTCTCTCGCGCATGGACACGCTGGCAGAGTATGCGATTATGGAGAATGTGGCAGTCATTGAAACGCCCACTATGAGGTATACTATCGGCTGCACAATCGAGTATACGGGGGCGAGGTATTCCTCTGAGACGTCCTTGTATGTGCGCACTTCGAGAGTTCGATTGCCCACCTTCAGGTCCTGGATGGCATGCTTTGCATCTTCTAAATTCTTATCGCTGGACAGTTTGATTAGTATGTCCGTGGCCTTTGGATTGAACACGCTGTAATCCAGTAATTGCCTCGCGCTCTCCAGGGGAATTATGACAGTGTACTCGTTGAACAATGGAACCTGTGTATCAAAAGCGCCCACAATAACGAAATCCAGCACGATCGGGTCGAAAACGCCGTTGCTCTCCCTGTACTTGCCGAGGGTGATTTTTATGAGGTGCGTGCTGTTCGGAGCGCCGCTGCCAGAATATATGCTCAAATCGTTCTTCTCCAAGAATGCCTTGCCCACGAGGGCTGTGTAGTATCTGTTCACAGTTTTCTTTTGAAATTGCTGGCTGGAGCCTTCTGTTACGTAATCGTATATTTTTGTGACATTCTGCTCGCTCCAGACATCCACCCCAAACACGAATGCTGCAGTTATTTCCTCCCAGTTCCAGCCATGTGTCAACAGCCCCTGTGTTTCTATTCTCTGCGAAACTGCTTCCGCGTGAATGGAACTGGATATATCATTCATTGCCTGGTCGGAATCCTCAAAAAATGTAGAATTTTTCATCGTGACTGTGATGTCGCTGCTGAGCACGTTTCGTATTTCATTGGAGATTATTGCCTCGATGCTCAGTGATAGTGATGTGACCAGCAGGAATGCGGATATGCCGACGGCTATGGAAATTGCAAGTCCCGCGGACTTCTTCCGCCTTCTGGATATAAAGAGCCAGGGTAGAAACATGGTAATTTCGTATATGAACGATTTTCTATTTAATCCTTCTTAGGTAGAACACGATAGCGGTGATGAAGCCTATCAAGGCTGCGGAAATAACAAAATAAGGTGGAACTCCGTCAGTGCCTGGCTCGTTGCTGGATTTCCCATTGGTTTCATTGCCATCCGGGAATTTGGTGGTTATTGGGATATAGTCCCCGTAGACCTCGAATTTCACAACTCCGATGCCTTCTTTGCAATCACTATCTGGAGAGGTCAGTGACACCACTGTAAAATAGGTGCCGTTTGCAACGTGCCGCGGAATTGTTACATTGAATGACAGGTCATTCCTTGTCCTAGTTAAAATTTCAACGTTGTTTGCATTTATCAATAGGATGTTCACTTCAACATTTGCAAGGTCGGTCCCCTCGATGGAATAGGTAATATTGCCGCCTCTCCTTGCAAATGAAGGAGTAACAGTGACCGAGATATTTTCAGCAGTCACGATTATACCCAGCAGGCCTATTGCTCTGCTTCCGGATGCATTTGTTTCAACCCTTACGATGTGAATGCCTGGCTCCTCGGGAGCCTTGATGGTTATGGTGGTTGAGTGATTATTGAGGCTGAAAGCAAGGTACTGGGCCTTGCCCTCGACCAGGCCGTAGTTACCCTGGTATATTCCCAGAGTGCAGTTTGCAGAAATCTGGGGAATCTGCACATCCAGCAAGATAGATTCATTAATCTGGAAGGGGCCGTTCAGCTCAAGGCCGAGAAGGGTGTCAAACGTATTGTCGGATGATAACGATACCTTGTACGGCATGCCCAGGCAGAAGCCCTGCCCCCTGCCCATGTACTGTGTGGTGGTATCGACTGCATCGACCTGGAACCTGAACATTGTTGGGCTGTCGGAGCTTGCATTGTAGGGTATGGTGCATGTCGTGTTGACTATTTGGAACAGACCGAGGGATACGGTCTCATATTGGGTGATGGAGGTGTACTTGAACACGCTTACAGAGACTGTGCCATTGACATTGCCGCCCTGCCAGGTCCTGACGCTGCAGGTCAGGTTGACATTGCCGTCTGTTATTGCCGAATCTGCGAGCACATCGACGTAGAGGTGCATGGACAGTATCTTGCGCACTGCCATCTTGCTTGCCGAATCCCCGCGCACCCAGATGGTGTACTCGGCGCTGTCGTTCAATGTGTCGGGGATTGTGAGTTTGCAGCCGAATGTGGCTTGAGTGCCTGCCTCTGCAAGGATGGTCATATCGACAGGCCCGGCCACAACGGTTGAGCCGCGGCGCAGCTCTGCGGACATGGACGTTATATCCTCAACATCAGACGTTATCTCCAGGTCATCGAAGGGATGGACATAGAGATTGCCACCAGCCTCTCCATTTATAATCACTGTGAAGACCTGGGGAGCGGCTGAGCCTGGTCCGGGAAGGATGGTTATTACATTGATGATAATAACCAGTGCCACAAAGGATACAAGTGAAGGCTTCATTTTCTACCCCGTCCGGCAGCGAATAATATCAACAGCGAGGGCATGGCGACCATGGTTATAAAAACGAATATGATGTCTAAATAGTTAGTGGTTTGGACGTCCCTATCCGCCTGTTCCAAGTTGATGGTTATTACAGAAGTCCCATGGTAGTTTATTCCGTTGTCCTCTGAGATGAGAGCACTGACAATCAAGTATTCCCCTTCCAACTCGTTTGGCTTGGTCCGGATGTTGATTGCTGCATGGTTATCTTTCACAATGGCCTCGGCGTATTTACCCTGGGTGCGCACCCATGACATATCCCTGGCAAGGAGTGATGCAATAGTCTGCCTGTTGACTATGTAAGTGCCCACAATCATGCCATTGCTGTTTAAGGCGGAAACATCTATCTCTACTGTATTCCCTGGAGGAGTGGATCGGACAGCTGATGTTGATAAGGGTCGGTCATTCACCATTATGAACGCTTTTGCAATGGATGTTTTGTTATCCATGGTTGAGCGAGCCTCTACCAAGTACACGCCGGGGTCTGTAAATGAAAGGTTGTGAGGTGAATATATGTTGTGCCACGCATCGTTTTCAAGTGCCATGTTGACGTATGCGATGTTGTCAACTCTAGCACCCTCTAGACTCTGAATCTTCAGCGAGAACTGCTCGTTCACAAGATATGGGCCCAACAATGAGAAGTTCGGGTGTTCTTCAATGCTCTTTCCGGCAGTTATGTTTATGTAATAGGGGTGCGCCATTAAAGTGGCGCTTTCCGAGGCTTCAATCCCCTCTATCTCGACTGTTATGTTGATCTGCGTGGAAGAATTGAAAAGAGGGGTGTCGAATTCTATATAGGTTGTACCGTTTAAATCTACTGATTTTGTTTCTACTATATGGTTGCCTGCTGTGAGTGTGACTGTGCAATCCTGTTCACCTAGATAGTAACAGCCCTTCCAATCCAATAGGGTGAGGTCAATGCCAAAGGGTCTTCCTGCAAGTGGGCTTACGCTTTTGGGTATTAGATAAAGGGCATGCGACTCCAGAAAGAAGTTCTGCATGAGGGTGCCGGAACTTCCCTCCGCCGAATAGCGCACAGTTACCGTGTATATGCCCTCTGTGTCCGGAGCGAGGAGCGTCGCCTGCCAGATGGCCCCATCATTCGTAAAGTTCAGCTGTTCTTTCCAATCTCCCTTGGAGATGTGAGATTCTTGAACGCTGTCTATGCCGGATAATTCTATGTGCACCTTTTCTCCAGGGATCACAAAGTTCCCATAGAATTCCGTTGATATTGCCATGCTCGGTGCTTCGGCGCTGCCAGAAGGAACTGCAAACAATTGCGATAATGTGAGGGTGAATAGGATGGTGCACACCGCTACCCGGGATTGGTTGATTTTCATCTGCAAAAGATATGTTTCATTTCCGTTATATATTATTGGGTTGGAGAGCCAGAAGAGATGATATACGTCTATTGACGTGATACACATCGACAAATATATATAGCATAATCGACATTGCTGTCGAACATGCAGCAGTTTCAAGAGAAGATAGCCGGCGAGATCACGCTTTCCGAGAGGCCGGGCCAGACCTTGAAGAAGTGGAGAGAGATCTTTCAAATCTCCCAGAAGGACCTGGCAGTGCATCTGGGCATAAGCCCGTCAATGGTAAGCGACTATGAAGCTGGACGGAGGCAGTCCCCGGGCGTGAACATAATCCGCAAGTTCGTGCACGCGATGATCGATATAGACATGGAGCGCGGAGGGGATGTATCCAGCAGGCACCTCAGCCCCCGCGAAAGCGATGCAATAATCGATATAGGGGAGTTTTCAATCGGGATATCAGTTAAAAAATTCATGTCCAGAATCAAGGGAAAGAACGTGTCGGAAGTGGAATCAAAGAAGAATGTATACGGCTACACGATAATCGACAGCGTGAAGGCGATAACCACCCTGGAATCCAAGGATTACCTGCAGATCTACGGGTGGAGCAGTGAAAGAGCCCTCATATTCGTTGGCGTTAAGTACGGAAGATCGCCAATGATAGCGATACGAACACATCCATTGAAGCCGGCAATGGTGATATACCTCCAGCCAGAGAATGTCGACGGCCTTGCGATCAAGCTCTCGCAGCTGGACTCCATCCCCCTCATAACCACGGATTTGGCGCTTCACGAACTGAAAGAGATTATTCAAGGTGTGAAATAGAGCATGGTGATTTGGTATGGCAGTAGGATTTGTTAGTTACGGAGTGTACGTGCCCAGGCTTAGGATAACCCCAAAGGAGATTGGCGCTGTTTGGGGAGTTGACGGCGAGGCCAGGGGAAAGGCTCTTGGCATAATTGGGAAGTCTGTCCCGGGCCTGGACGAGGATACCATTACCATTGCAGTGGCAGCTGCAAGGAACGCGCTGGCGCGGGTTTCCATCGACCCGCAGGAGATAGGAGCGATCTATGTCGGTTCGGAGTCGCACCCATACGCGGTCAAGCCCAGCGGTACCATAGTGGCAGAGGCGATAGGTGCCACGCCAGACCTTACCGTTGCTGATTATGAATTCGCCTGCAAGGGAGGAACTGCCGCCATCCAGACATCCATGGGCCTTGTCGGGTCGGGCATGGTGAAGTATGCCATGGCTATTGGCGCGGACACATCCCAGGGTGCGCCAGGGGATGCACTGGAATACAGCGCCTCTGCAGGCGGCGGGGCATATCTGATTGGCAAAGAAAAGCTCATTGCAGTCATCAACCATACATATTCCTTTACTACGGACACGCCGGACTTCTGGCGCCGCGAGGGGCAGAAGTACCCGACTCACGGCGGAAGGTTCACTGGCGAGCCAGCATACTTCAGGCATATCACATCATGTGCGAAAAAGACCATGGAAATTGCCGGGACTGGACCCGAAGATTACCAGCATGCCATATTCCACCAGCCAAACGGCAAGTTTCCAATGAGGGCGGGCAAGAAGTTGGGCTTCGAGAAGGAGCAGCTAAACCTCGGGCTTGTGACGCCGCACATTGGAAACACATACTCGGGAGCCGTTCCCATAGGGCTGGCTGCGATACTGGATAACGCGAAAGCGGGTGACAGGATCTTGGCAGTGTCCTTTGGTTCGGGCGCAGGCTCTGACGGCTTTGATATTACTGTTACCGACGAGATCGAGAAGCTCGACATGAAGATGGCACCCACTGTCCAGGAGTTTATCGAGCGAAAGAAGGAGATACCCTATGCGATATACGCCAAGCTTCGCGGTAAGATATTCATGGGAGGTGGTGGAGCATGAGAAGGGTTGGAATCATTGGGATTGGGATGACCATATTCGGAGAGCTGTGGGACAAGTCCCTCAGGGAGATAGGGATAGAGGCCGGCCTCGAGGCTATCAAGGATGCTGACATAACCGCGGATGACATAGACGCCATCTATGTCGGAAATATGTCTTCCGGGATTTTCACACACCAGGAGCATATCGCCCCCATGTTCGCCGATTATACTGGCTTGACAAGAAGAAACATACCTGCCACAAGGGTGGAAGCCGCGGGTGCATCCGGAGGCCTTGCCCTGCGTCAGGGATACCTGGATGTGGCATCTGGGATGAGCGACATCGTCGTGGTTGGCGGGGCCGAGAAGATGACAGACGTTAGCACAACCGAAGCCACCTCGGCACTTGCCACCACGGCAGACCAGGAATGGGAGGCCTTCTTTGGCATGACCTACCCCGGCCTCTTCGCGTTGATGGCAAGGAAGCATATGCAGGATTACGGCACCACGAAGGAGCAGCTCGCAATGGTGGCCGTGAAGAATCATTACAACGGAAGTTTCAATCCCAAGGCACAGTTCCGCCGCCCCATCAAGCTGGAGATGGCTATGAACGCGCCAATGGTCGCAGACCCGCTGGGAGTGTTTGACTGCTCTGCTGTTTCCGATGGTGGAGCTGCCGTGATTCTGTGCTCCCTGGACAAGGCAAGGGAGATAAAGGACGATTTCGTGGAGATTGTGGGGTCCGGGCAGGCATCCGACACCATTTCGCTTCACGCCAGGGACGATATATGCACAATGAGGGCGGGGGTGCTGGCCGCCAAACGCGCTTATGATATGGCTGGAATCAAACCCGCTGATGTTGACGTAGCAGAGGTTCATGACTCCCACACCATCGCAGAGATAATCGGGATAGAGGACCTTGGGTTCTTTGAGAAGGGAAAGGGCGGCAAGGCTGCCCAGGATGGAAAAACGGCACTTGACGGCGAGATACCGGTAAATACCTCGGGGGGGCTAAAGGCAAAGGGCCACCCAATGGGGGCTACCGGGATTGCACAGGCTGTGGAGATTGTCCAGCAATTGAGGGGAGAGGCTGGCGAGCGGCAGATCAAGGATGCGGAGATCGGGCTTGCTCATAATATAGGCGGCTCCGGCGCCACTGGCGTTGTCCATGTCTTCAAGAGGGGGTGGTAAACTGGCATCGCCTAGATTCTGGAGAGAATTTCCCAGTAGATACAATCTGATTGCAAGCGAGTGTGGCAACTGCGGCAGGGTTTTCCTGCCAACGCGGATGATGTGCCCCAAATGCCACAGGGACAGCCTGGGCAAGATGAAGAGAACCGGCCTCGGAGGAGAGGGGGAAGTAGTTACCTACACAATAATCCACACGCCGCAGGAAGGCTTCGAGTTGCAGGTGCCCTACGTGATGGCTATAATCAAGTTGAAAGAGGGACTGCACCTTACTGGCCAGATTGTAGACTGCGAGCCCGAAGAAGTAGATATGGGCATGAAGGTCAAGGCAGTCCTGCGCAGGATCTCAGAGGACGGGGCTGCTGGCACGATTCATTACGGATACAAGTTCACGCCGGTATGGGGATGAAGAATCTGTGGGAATCGCAGGAATTTCATTCCCGCTTTCGAGGGAAATTCGTGCGAAAGGAGGAGATATGAATTTCCTCCGAATCAAAGGGGTTATGAAGAATGAAGGGGTTGCTACACGATATTGCCGAATGTGTCCAGATACTGTTGTCCGAGCATATGGGCACCGAGTCCATTGGCGATGAGGTGGGAATAGGTGCTGATGGAACACCGACCTGTAAGATTGACCTCATAGCTGAGACAGAGGTACTGGAAATAATAGAAGAAAGAGATGCGGCTCTCAACGTTCTGAGCGAGGAAGCGGGATTTGTGGACAGAGGATTCGATGAAACCCTTGTGCTCGACCCGATTGACGGGACTTATAATGCAACGACAGGGATCCCTATATATTGCATATCCATGGCTGTCGGGAGAGCCAGATTGAGTGACATCCGCTGTGGACTGGTGAAGGACTTGGTTCATGGCGACACATACTGGGCCGAGAAGGAAAATGGTGCTTTTCTGAACGGCGTGCAGATATCAGTCGGTGAGTTTGAGGATAAAAAGACTGTTTTTTCGGTGCCGCTGAGCCGCCTTGCCCCGGAATCCAGCTACATCGCGGCCCACCTTCCGAAGCGTGTGAGGATACTGGGCTCGGCGGCCCTGGAGATGTGCATGCTTGCCCGAGGAGTCATGGATGTTTATTACAACCAGAGCAGGCACCGGGGGTCCTTGAGAATAGTTGACATAGCTGCAGCCAGCCTGATTCTGAGAGAAGCCGGCGGCGAGGTATTCGATGACAAATTCGAGATACTGGATATGGAGTTCGATGTTAAACTGAGAAAGAATGTGCTCGCTGTTAGAAACTTAAAATACATGGACATGATTAGAGATGCTGTGCGGAGGCAGATGCAATGATCTTCGGAGTCATCAGCAACCCAAAGTTGAGAGGCACGTTGGAGATATCAAAGACAGTTATAGAACTGCTGAGAAGCAGGGAACAGGATTTCACGGTAGAGGAAAAATTGGCTGAGAGCCTTGGTATGACTGGTGCCGCGCTTGAAGAGATGGCTGCAGACATCATTATTACGATCGGAGGGGATGGAACAGTGCTTCGGACTCTCCAGCGTGCGAGTGGAAGGATCCTTGCCGTGAACATGGGAAAGGTTGGCTTCCTTACGGAGATTGTGCCGGAGGATACCAGTTGGGAATTGACGGTGAACGTTCCCGAAGATGCGTTAAAAAGGATAAAAATGTCCGAGTTTATTTCCGATGAGGCGTTGCGGGACATTCCCGTTTTTCTGGATTCCATCCGGAGCCAATGATAATAAAAAAAAGGAGACGTAATGGTCAGACTCTTTTTAATCCAGTGCCCGGGATGTAAAAAATCCTTTGAGGTGCATTATGATGAACTGAGACACACGGACATCAAGCTGCATTGTCCCTATTGCGAAAACCGCTTTCTCCAGACCGAAAGCGATG
>SDBU01007453.1_pt1 | contig 12613 bp, 14 predicted proteins | sample 2277071 | NCBI WGS metagenome assembly SDBU01 (sample SAMN10397929, study PRJNA504765) | marine sediment metagenome | isolation source: marine sediment core GS08_GC12, 126 cmbsf | place: Arctic Ocean: Gakkel Ridge, Loki's castle | collected 2008 | reverse complement strand
GCAGATTGACCCGATGAGGAAAGTCGTACCTCATACGGTTACATCTTTTATGATACAACAACCTAAAGTTGGGTTACCTGCTTAAATGATTTGACACGGAGGCCATGGGTATGCCCCAGTTCATGGATTGCCTCCTTTACAGCCCTCTCTTTGAATAGATCCATATTTGATGGTAGACCACATCGCTCCTGCCTCAAGCGCCATAAAGAGATTATAGCTACCCCTGAGTTTACATCGGCTTCGCCAAAAACAAAGTTAAGCACCGGCACATAGAGGTCTACATCTACAATCCCTAAGACTCTTCCCCCTTTCTCCATTCTTGAAGTGGTTAAATTGGAGAGCAAGGATGTGGAAAGGAATTGCTTCCTCTTGGGGTTATAGGCATGGGCTAAGTCGTTGCTCCCAGGCTCTACCTCAACTGGGCAGCCAAAGGTCTCCCCCAGCCTCTTTTTCAACTCCTCTAGTATCGTGGGGGCAATCTCGCCCAAGGGCCTAAGGGTTATCCTGGGCAACTTTTACACCTCAATTCTCATCAAATCGTCCAAATAAAACCAGTAAGAGCAGCGTTTTGTGCCAGAAAGAAGCACCCTTGCCTCCATGACTTTATCAAGCTCATTGTACTTTATACTGGATGTCGAATATCTGCTCCCCGGGCATAGCACCGAATTTGGAAATATCATAAAAGGCAGAGATAAGGTGAAGCGGAACTTTGCCTTCATTAGATTGAACTATTTTCCCCAGCTGTGATCTGATATAAGCTATTATCACTCCAGCGTTAGTTTAACGTCTTCAAAGGATTCCCACAGGTCTAACCTAACCTTGGCTCGCCTTCAAAAGCTTCCCTTTGCCCCATATGCAAAGTTCAATCAAATAATCTGATGGTTTTAATTCTACATCGGGAAAATCATAAGTCGCCGGCAGACTTTGAACTCCCTTCCGATTCCTACTGAGTTTCTATAGCAGCTAAAACATCCAACTTTTCAGCCTGCCCAGGCGCAAGGCTGATAAAGCAATCAGGTGGCCTGCTAAAAGACATGTGCTGGTTCTGGTAGTGAAGAATCACTTCGTCAAGGTCAAGCATTGACCCCCAGTCCGCAGCAACTTTCTTCCGCCCAGTGTTAGAGACACCAAATTCGATTTCGTCATGCCTATGGGGAACATAGCATCTTGCCCAATGCACGGTATTGTAACGTCCCAGTTCGATTTCCTCACTCGTCAGCTTACTCGTACACTTTTGTATCGTAGCATAGCAATTATTTACACTGGTTAATCGCATAGCGTTCTTAATGACTATGCCGTGCCAAGTTACCCGACCACCATGATACTCGTACTCTATTTCTTCTTCCTCAGGCCTAACCCAAACCGAGATTATCGGTCTCCTCAAGATGAGCCTCGCTGTTCTTTCGAGGAAAAATCGGCTTCTTTCAGGCACTAGGGCTATTATTATTGCAATAATTGCAAGCCCCGTTGAAAGCCATACCCCCCAACTCATGATATATCTCCTTAATCACTAGCAGTATTCTTTTTAATTACTCCCCAGCCACCCCACCACCTCCTCCAAAACCTGGTGGTGGTTTGTTCTGGTTACCGGGAGCACCTGCACCCCAGGGTGACGCTTGATGTTGTCAGCCCAGGGATGAGGGGGGAGCATAATGGTTCCCAATAGCTTCTTCCCGCTAGCCAGGGCTTCCAATACGGCCTCCCGGAAAGCCAGGGAGAATAACTCCATCTTCCCTATCTCATCAATAACTACTATATCACACTCCTGTATTGCCTGCCGCACCGCAGGGACACCAACTCGGTCCAGGTTAGTGATGTCCACCCCGTATTTGCTTATGCGGTGAGGGCTATGGAAATCGACATGAGCTAGAATAGCCTTGTCTCCGTTTAGAGTTACTATCTCAAAGCCTTGTCTTACCCCCTGGCTTCGTATTTCCTGAGTATAAAAGCCTCCTGTGGTTCCTTCTACCTTAGCAAGCGCCTGCCTGATGATGGTTGTCTTACCCACTCCGGGTGCGCCGCTAAGGAGATAAGCTTGCTTCATTGGGCTTTACTCTTAGCAGCCATCTGAAGCTGAGCCCTCTTCCTTTCCTTCAGCCTCTTCCTTTTTCGTCGATGCTTTAAGGTTGCCATCCGCTTTGTCTTATTCATACCAATCTCTTGTCCCCAAAATAGACTTATTCCGTTCACCCTGAGCCTGTCGAAGGGTGGTTCGACAAGCTCACCACGAACGGCGTTTATTTTCATGATTTGTTACTTTACATATATTGCTTTCTTATCTTGGCAGAGAGCTCTGCCAGAAGCTCCAGAGCCTGTTCTGCTGCCTCAGGTGAAAGGGATGCCAATCCGCAACTCGGGGTTAGTAGCCCCTGCTCTATTAGCTGCTTAAAGCGGATGCCTTTCCTGGTAAAAGGAGCCATAACCTCTTCCAGGCGGTCACGAAGGCTGGCAACTGTCTCCTTAACCAGACTGTCCTCTTCATTAGGGATAATGCCCCAGGCAATAGCTCCTCCCCGGTCTAAAAGAGACTTCACCTCAGTGGGGTAGAGACTGAATGGCTCAGCATAGTTATAGGCATCAAAGCTTAGAATATCGATGGAAGTGCCCAACAGCATAGCCCAGTCGGTGTTGCCGCAGCAGTGCATTCCCTTGATCCCGCTTATGCCACTCAAAACCTCCTCCAGAAGTCCAATCACCTGCTGGGAGGGGAGTGAAACGAAGGCGGAACCCAAAGAAGCCAGATAAGGCTCATCAACAAAGATGATAGTTGTTGGTGAGATTTGATTCAGAGCTTTCTCTTGCCAAGCAGCCTTCAGCCGCAGATGCTTGGCTATGGCGTCTGCCAGGGTTTCATCATAGATTACAGCGTGGCGCTCCTGGTCGGTGACAGAGAGTCCCCAACTGATAGGTCCCGTTACTTGCCCTTTAATAGCTAAAGGAGGCTCCATCCTTGAGGCAATGAAGGCATGGAGTCCTGAAGCATAGTCAGGGCTGATAGCATAGCGGTCTATAGCATTCTCTAGATAGTTGGTGTAAAGTTCTTGCAAGGCAGTATCTAAGTTCTGAGAGCGGTCAACCCAGATACGCTCATGCTCTATCACTATCCCAGGGAATCCCTGGCTGAACTGAGCATACATATTTTCTGCAAAAGAGCGCCTGGGTAGCTGAGGCCAAGCAGGAATTGAAGGGAGGTGGGTCAGGACTGAGCGACAAGCTTGCTGAGGATCATTATATGGCATGCTCCCGATGGCAGTAGGTAAGCAGCCAAAATCGAGCTTTGGTGGCATTCGGTTTCTCCCTCTTACTTGACATATTTGCCGATTAAAAGTGCCAAGTCCCTTTTTATCTGAGCAGGGACGCTCTCTTTAGCAGTAGCGATTGCAGCCTGCAATGCATTGGCACACTCACATTCTCGCTTCTCAGGGATGCGGGTGGCTACCAATCTAATAATCTTTTTAGCATTATCGATGTTTTTATGCATAGTAGCGAGGATTGACTCTACCAACACTGGCTCGCTTCTCTCTTGCCAGCTATCGTAGTCAGTGACACAAGCCAATGAAGCATAGCAGATTTCTGCCTCCCGAGCCAATTTAGCCTCAGGAAGGGCGGTCATCCCAATGATGCTAGCTCCCCAGCTTCGATAAAGGCGCGATTCAGCCCTGGTGGAGAAGGATGGTCCTTCCATTATCACAAAGGTGCCACCCAAGTGCACCCGTGCCCCTACTTCCTGTGCTGCCTGGTAAAGGATGGGCCTCAACACAGGGCAGAAGGGGTCAGCAAAAGGAATGTGAACCACCAGCCCCTCTCCGAAGAAAGTATTGGCTCGACTTCTGGTGCGGTCGATAAGCTGGTCAGGAATAACCAGGTCCCCCGGGCGGATGTCCTCCTTAAAGCTTCCTGCGGAGTTGATAGAGATAATCCACTCCACCCCCAGCGATTTAAGTGCGTATATGTTAGCTTGCACCGGAAGCTCAGTAGGATTGATGCGGTGCCCCCTGCCGTGCCTGGGCAAGAAGGCAATCCTCACACCCTCTAAATTGCCGATAGTGATAGCATCGCTTGTCTCTCCAAAGGGGGTTCTGGGCTCGACCTCCTCTATCTCGGTCATACCCTCTATTTCATAAAGCCCAGTCCCACCAATAACCCCAATTTTAGCTTCAGCCATTAGAAGCCTCCTAATGTTAGATATTTATTGCTTCTCCAACTCAAAACAGTGACCTATTCCAGGCAACCGGTATTAATCTTACAGCTTAAGCAGTTCTTCAGTTCGACAAGCATTCTAGCATACCCCTTGACAAAAAAAAACTTGATGTTATAATTATCGACAAGCATTCTAGCATACCCCTTGACAAAAAAAAACTTGATGTTATAATCAGAAAGAAGCTAACGGGTTATGCAATAGCTTCATTACTCTATATTGAGAGGAGGTGCTGGCGATGATATGACATAAGGTTATCTGGGAATAAGGAAAGCTAAAGAAAGGAGGCAAATATGAAAAAGTGGTTGATTTGTGTGTTGGTAGTGATAGTGACCCTAATGCCGTTAGTGTCAAGCTGTGCCTGGAAGCCACCTGAGGAGGGGATACTTCTGGACCTTTACATTCCAGCGCCCCCCATGACTCCTGCATATAACGCAATGGAAGCTACGGCGAAGATGCTTAACGATAAGCACGAGTGGATTCAGGCGGCGTGGAAGTCGTATGATACTCCCGACTCCGTCAACGATATCTTTGATGAGTTGACGCCAGAAGAAAAGAAATACGCTTTGCCTTGGCCCACGATCAACTTTAGCTTTGCCATGGCGAGAGCTGGCGCCGGGCCAGAGATTCACAAGTATACTAACGAGCAGACTGACCTGAAGTTTGTCGGAGTTGTCGATCAGGTAGCCTGGGGCATGTTGACTGCTGACCCGGATATCAAGACCTTTGAAGACCTGGCGGGCAAGAGGATCGGCACCACTGACGATGGCCCTGGCCTCCCACAGGTAGTGCTGACGGAAATACTGAGGGCTGCCGGAGTGCTAGAGCAGGTCGAGTACGTCCCGATGGGAGTGCTGGAAATGCCAGGGAAGTGGGGCGCGACTGGGACGCCTGGTGCAGAAATAGATGCCTTGTGGTTTGGCCAGGCATGGGAGAATAAGGACGGTGATTGGACGACTGGGGCATTCCCCTTCGCGGTATTCTTGAACATGAAGCAGACCTATTGGGTTAATCTTTCCCAGGATATTGTCGACGGAGTTAATGCAGCAAATGTGGGTTTCAAACTCGGAGCGATAACCATCCCTAAAGGGAGCATAACTGTACCCCCACCCGAGGAGGGAGAACCACCTGAATGGGTGAATCCCCCAGAGGATGCAACTTCGCTTCAGTGGGCAAGCGCTCTTGTCGCCTGGGACTCCACAGAGGAAGAGGTTGTTTACGAATTGCTCAAATTCCTCTTTGTGGACAATCTGACGGAGTGGAGCGAAAAAATAGATAGACCGGTGAGCATCGAGTCTGCTGCCCGGACATTGTATCCCGGTCTGACCGAGGATGCCATTCATGCTGGTGCCCTCAAGTTCTATAAGGAACACGGGGTGGAGGTAAAGATACCGGAATAAACCACATCCAGTTTCAGTTCGTTAACGGGAAAACGGAGGTTAAGATGCTTTTACCCGGCTGTGCGGACCGGAGGGACCACAAGGACCGCCTGGGTGAAAGCATCTCCTCCTCTTACCTGATTTGCCAGAGATAATTGAGCCGATTGATATAACCTGGCTGGGGCATGCTGCCTTTAAGCTCACTACGGCTGACGGGCATGCGGTGCCCTCTGCCGTGCCTGGGCAGGAAAGCAATCCTCACACCCTCTAGATTGCCGATGATGATAGCATCGCTTGGGTCTCCAAAGGAGGTTCTGGGAGTAACCTCCTCTATCTCGGTCATACCCTCTATTTCATAAAGCCCAGTCCCACCGATAACCCCGATCTTTGCTTGTGGCATTAGAACCTCCTTACTACTTAACTTCAATACACAGGGACATCATCCAAACTTGATTGAAGAATAGCTTTATCTAGTCCATATATCTTTGTAACCGACTTAACCAGTTCAAATAGCCATTTGGGACTTGTGGGTGCTAAGGATATTTTATCTATCAATACACTTAAATCTACTTGCACGTATATCCCATCATCAAATGGGGGCTTAGACCAATCGATTTCATCCATAATGTTTGTATATTCACCCTTATTTTTATGACGGAATTTTTGAATTATTGCTCTCAATTCTTGCTCGTGTTCAAAGCTCTTTCTTTTATGAACAAAGGGGTAGAGGGTATTGCCTTCAGGCAACCAAGCTTTTTCATAATCGATATATTTTACTCTGCCAATAAAGATATCTTCTTCTCCATGCTTAAAGCAATCTTTTAACCCTTTGAAAGTTGACTGTATAGCGATACCCTCATTGCTCTTAAGGTATAGTTTCCACATGGCAGCGGATTCGTATTCGCTTAAGTGCCAGCAATTAATAGCGGTAAATTTTATAAAAAGTTTATTAAATTGGCTAAGGTCTCTTAATTCATTCGGTGGTATTTTACCTTTATATATCTCAGGTCTCAGCTTCACATTTGCTTTTGGATATGACCCCTCGAACGGGTCCCCCAGTCTATCAGCTCTACTAAAGAAAAGAGCTGATTTATCTAATAAACTTACGAATTTGGTAAAATCCATATATCTCCATATTTTTGCGTTTTCATTTTTTGGTTTTTCAAAAATAGGATGCTCTTTATACATTAGTTTACCTCCTCCACCTTAGCAAATAGGTTTCAGCCTCTCTATGTAGGGCTCTCTCATTACCCCCTTCTCGGTAATTATAGCAGATATGTAGCGATGTGGGGTTACATCAAAGGCGGGGTTTGCCGCCTCCACCCCCTCGGGGGCAATGCGAACCCCCTGAATATGGGTTACCTCCTCTGGAGGTCGCTCCTCAATAATGATATGTTCTCCAGATGCTATAGAATAATCGATGCTGCTGGTAGGAGCGGCAACATAGAAAGGTATGCCGTTTTCCGTAGCCAGGACTGCCAGGGTATAGGTGCCAATCTTATTTGCCACATCCCCATTAGCTGCAATCCTATCGGCTCCCACCACTACGCAATTCACCTTACCTCGGCTCATAAAGTATCCCGCCATAGAGTCAGTGATTAGGGTAGTGGGAATATTATCCTGTAGTAACTCCCAGGTGGTCAAGCGTGCTCCCTGAAGCAAGGGGCGGGTTTCAGTAGCCAGAACCTTAATCCTTTTCCCTTGCTCCTTGGCAGCCCGGATTATCCCCAGTGCCGTGCCGTAACCTGCTGTAGCTAAACTTCCAGTATTACAATGGGTTAGGATGGTGAAGCCATCCTCGATGAGTTCAGCGCCAAGCCGGCTGATTTGTCTAGTGGATTCTTCTTCTTCAGTATGTATCTTCTCTGCCTCAGTAATAAGCCCTGCCTTAATTTTGGGGACATCTTCACCTTCTTGGGCTACCTTTTTTACCCTTGCAATCGCTCGAAAGAGATTTATCGCCGTGGGTCTAGTGGAAGAGAAGGCTTCAGTGATACGGTATAGCTCAGCAAGGAATTCTCCTACGGTCTCAACCACAATACCTTGAGCACCCAAGGCTATGCCATAGGCAGCAGCAACACCAATCGCAGGTGCACCACGAACCTTCATATCCTTGATTGCCTTGGCTACCTCTTGGTAGTCTTCCAGCTCTAAGAAAATAGTTTCCCAGGGTAGCTTAGTCTGGTCGAGGATTCTGACCTTGTTATCAAGCCACTCTATGGGTTTCATGCTCATTTCTTTAGGCTTTACTATATTGATAGTGCTGAGCCAATGTCAAATACACTTGGCTTCAACCACTGGGGATTCCCAATCCTCACATTATCAAATTGGTAAATGCATCTGCGGGGGCGCTACGCTTTCCCCTATGGAAGTTATTCATCATTTGCTGGCTGGGGAAAACTATCAAATCTCTTGGCTTCGCCCTAGCCGGTGCAGGGCTTCTCTCCTGGCTCACAGAGCTGGTGCAAAGATTCCTTGAATAGAGGATGTTGATTATTAACTCAGGATATTCAAATGTAGGGACAGGTTTTCAAACCTGTCCGAGGTGTGGACAGACCTAAAGGTCTGTCCCTACGGGTTATTAATAAACAATCTCGATAGAGCTCGATAGAGGATGTTGATTATTAACGGCGTAAGCTGCTCACATTAGCTTACCATCCTTCTGCGAAACAAGATAATGCCGGCGGCGAAGAGGACAACTGTCCAGCCTATAAGCCAGTAGAAATCGGGGAGGATGGCAGTGAAGCTGGCATTAGCGGTGATAACCTCTCGAGAGGCATCCATAGCGTGGAGGAAGGGGAGGGCTTCAGCGATGCTTTTAACCACTGAAGGCATCTGTTCTACCGACCACCACACCCCGGAGATCATGGCTATAGGAACTATAAACAGCATGGGAGCCGCTGTTGCCTGGTCTTCGGTCTTCGCCAGGGTGCCAACTATCATTCCTATTCCCATGCAGCAAATCCCGGTGATGAAGAAAATAAGAAAGGCTAATCCAAAGTTGCCAATTATGCTCAGACCCATTAAAACCCCCACGCCAAGATAAATCATCGTAGAGATGATAATCACTGGAACAAAAGGCAGGGTATAGCCCAGGATAAAATCCCTAGGTCTTGCTGGGGTAGTTAGCAGTCGGGATAACAATCCCTTCACCTTATCCCTTACCACAATACCTGCCGCTGAGGTTATTAGAATCATCAAGCCAAAGATAGCCACTCCGGGAACGAAGTAATTGGTATAGTCGTCTTTTATCTCTACCTCAGTTTCCTTTGGCTTGATATTTACCGGGGGAGGAGAGACCCCCCAAAATTCAAAGGTGACAGCTCTTATCATTGGGTCGACCCACTGGGCTAGCGTTGGGTCAGTAGCTTTATAGGCTAACTCTAAGTCGATAGCCTGATTATTCTGCTTTGCCTGTTCAAATCCTTGAGGGATAACCAGATAAACATATGATTTACCAGTGCGTAGCTCCTCTTCAGCCTGGGATTCCTCATTGTAGACATTCTTTACTTCGAGAGCGGGGATATTTTCCAGATACTGCACAAAGGTAACAGAGGTTGGACTCTGGTTGTCTTTGTTTACCACAGTGATAGGGATAGGATTGGCAGATTGCCCGCCAAAGGCAAAACAGAAAATAAAAATGAAGGCAAGGGGCATCCCCAAGAGAAAGCCCAAAGCTACCCGGTCTCTGTAAAGCTCTTTCAAGTTCTTTTTGGCTAGTTCTAGAAATCTTATTCCCTCAGCTCCTTTCCAGTAATCTGGATAAAAACATCGTCCAGAGTGGGCTGTTTTAAGGCAGCAGAATAGATGACGACACCTTGGGAGTAAAGATAGTCAGTAATCTCTTTGAAGTTTAATTCCCTGGCAGAGATTTTTAGTTCCTCGTTCCTTTGTTCCACTTCAGGATATTTATTCTTTAAACCATCCATAACCTCTGTGGTTAGGTTGGCTGCTGAGATAACCATTGTCTGCTTATCTGAGATGCTGCTTTTGAGTTCCTCCGCTGTGCCCAGGGCTACAATCTTCCCCTCATCTATGATGGCTATCCTATCAGAGAGGGCATCAGCTTCCTCCAGATAGTGGGTGGTGAGCAGAATAGTCTTCTTCCCTTTAAGCTCAGCAATATATTCCCAGATGGCTCTTCTTGATTGAGGGTCAAGCCCCATGGTAGGTTCATCAAGGAAAAGAATCTCAGGGTCATGGATAAGCGCCATTATCAAGCTGAGCCTTCGCTTCATTCCCCCGGAGAATTTCCTCACCTGGTCTTTCGAGCGTTCCACGAGACCTACTGTCTTCAGGAGCATCTGCGACCTCTGTTTAAGCTCCTTTGGGTTCATGCCGTGAACCCTGCCTATTAGGCTGAGGTTCTCCCAGCAGTTGAGGCGCTCGGAGATGGAGGTCTCCTGTGGGGCTACGCCTATTAGCTCCTTTATCCTAAATGGCTCTTTATCAAGGTCGTAACCGGCTATTGATGCTGTGCCGCTTGTGGGCTTGAGCAGGCAACATAGCATATTTATGGTAGTCGTCTTCCCCGCTCCATTGGGACCAAGTAAGGAGAATAGCTCGCCCTGCTTTATCTCTAAATCGATGTGGTCAACTGCCACCAAGCCATCAAATTCCTTGGTGAGCTTGAAGGTCTGCACTGCTAAGTTATTATTCAGCTTGATCATTTCAATTTCTCCTTTATCTTCACTCAAGGCTCAGTCTTCGGAAAAGCAAAAATGCCGGAATGGAAAATACCCCGATGAATATCACCATCGCCAGAATACTCTGCCCTATTGTAAGGATTGGAGAGCCGAAGGCAGAAAAGTCGAGAAGATGTCCGGCAAGCTCGGCAATACACATGTCGGGATTAACTGCAAAGGGTAACTTAACCCATAACGGAAACCTTATCTCCCCCGCTTGAGGGTCAACATCGGTAAACCCTTGCTGTTCAAGATAGATTCCAACCGGCATATGAGAGATCATGGGAAGCACCATTATCCATAAAATCAGCGCGGTTATCAGCGAAATAGTTGAGGATTTAAACAAGGTGGAGAATAACATGGCAAAGGAAATCCAACAGGCTATCACCAGCAGGACGGCAAAGAAGAGTTTATAAGCTGCCGCAACTTCAGCCCCAGAAGGAAATTCCCCGAAGATGGCGGCATTGAGCCAATAGCCGAAGGAAGTAACGATGAGAAATACGAGTCCGGTGAGGAGAAAAATAGCCAGGAACTTCCCGGCAAGAATTTGAGCTCTTCCTACAGGCTTGGAGAAAACCAGTGCCAGAGAGCCTCTACTTCTTTCCCCTACAATGGTATCATAGGCAAGAATGAGGGTAAGGAGAGCTACAAACATAAGAATAATCTGATATAAGCCAGAACTTATCGTCTCATTTGGTCCCTGCTCCATAAAATGCCCGGAGACCACTGCCAAGGCAATTGTGGCAATGGCAAATAAGATTCCTATTACAAGCAGTCGCTTGGTCTTTATAATCTCCTTTATTTCCTTGCGCATGATATCAAGAATCATTTCACCCTCCTTTATTGCTGCTTCTCCCAAATTTTTGTAGCGCCCCGATTTATCGGGGCTTCTAGGCGGGTCTAAAGACCCGCACTACATTTTTAAATGGCATCATTCCGTAAGCTTAAGGAATACATCTTCGAGGGAAGGGGCGTGCTCCTCCACCCTCTTTATTTTCCCCCCTGCATTAACGATGGTGGTTGTAAGCAGGGGGGTTATCGCAGAACTTCCTACCTTCGCCCAGAGGGTTTTCCCCTCCACCCCGAAATCCAAAACCCCTTCAACTTCCTTCACCGCCTTTATAATCTCCTCTGTCACCTCTTCGCATTCCATCCTCACCTCTATACCTGTTTTAGCTCTAATCTCGTCCTTCAGATTTTCGATGCTATCAACCTTTATAAGCCTTCCTCGATTTATTATCCCTACCTTATTGCACATATCCTCGACCTCGAAAAGAATGTGTGAGGAGATGAAGGTGGTAACGCCTTCCCGAGAGATACGCTTGACAAGCTCCCTTATCTCAAACTGAGCCCGGGGGTCAAGACCAACAGTAGGCTCATCGAGAATCAAAAGCTTGGGGTGGGGGAGGAGAGCCTGGGCGATTACCAGCCTCTGTTTCATTCCGTGGGAGAATTCCCCGACCTTCGAATTCGCCCTTTCTGTAAGACCGAAAAACTCAAGGAGTTCAAAAATTCTCTCTTTCCTTTCTTTCTTGGGAATTTTGGAAAGAGCGGCAAAAAACTCAAGGTTCTCAAATGCACTAAGGGAATCATAGAAGCTATAAAAGTCGGGGACAAAGCCGAAGAATTCCTTCACCTCTTTGCCTTCTCTAAAGATATCATGACCCCAGATTCGCACTGTGCCCCCTGTAGGGCGAAGCAGCCCGATGAGCATCTTTATTGTGGTAGTCTTGCCGGCTCCATTTGGACCCAGAAAGCCAAAGGAGTCTCCCTCCTCTACCCCGAGGTCAAGATCGTCTACCGCAACAAGCTTTCCGAATCTCTTGGTAAGTCCTTGAGTCTCAATAGCCTTCATCTCAATCCCTCCTTTCAAAGTTGAGAAGCTTGCCATGCCCAAAATATTTCCCTTTTTCTAATCCCTGGGTTTTTTGCGCTCTTAAGGAGAATATACCATCCTGCTGCACAACTTGTAAAACATCGTTTGCTTTCATATGTTCGAACCCACTGGACAGAACCCCGTTTGCCTTCATAACCCTATGCAGCTCCTTCAATAGTGCTTGCTTATCCTTTATCATGTGAAGTGTGTCATATAGCAGGATTACATCTACGCTTTCCTCCGGCAGTTGGGTATCCCTGTCTGAAAGGATTGTAGTAATATTGCCTAGCCTTTTCTTCCTGGCTTTTTTCTCCACGGCTTTGATGGCTAACCCTGACTTTGAGACCCCTGTATCTAGCGCATAGCTGGCCAAATTTTTTTTGCCACTACATCCCACCTTCATGAATTTGAGTTATCCTTCATCAAGTTAAGGATTGCACCTTAGGTGGTGGCTTTATTCCTAAAGCAGCGAATG
>SDBU01007452.1_pt1 | contig 12618 bp, 15 predicted proteins | sample 2277071 | NCBI WGS metagenome assembly SDBU01 (sample SAMN10397929, study PRJNA504765) | marine sediment metagenome | isolation source: marine sediment core GS08_GC12, 126 cmbsf | place: Arctic Ocean: Gakkel Ridge, Loki's castle | collected 2008 | reverse complement strand
CCAGCAGCAGGGTCGTAACCAGCACTGGAACCAGAGTTCTTAGTCGGAGTTTCGTCTGCAACATTCAATGTAACGCCTGTCCCAAATCCGATAGTTCCATCGCTGTAGAATTTTACATTGTCAATGCTGTTGGCGCTCGCATTGGCTCCGACGTACAGATATATGTGCTTCCAATAACTGTATCGAGTCCCTGCTGTTGGAACAAGCACAGGGTTAGCTGTATCTATGGTTCTGTCATCTGCTGCCTTGAATCTGATTGCAGGTGGACCAAGATTGTCAACCCTTGAACTACTGGCTGGCGAGTTTGCTGTTCCGCCTATATCTGAATATATGTAAAGTGTTGCCGCTGCCATTATGAAACTCCTTCCAACTCGCTAAAGTAAATTTTCCTGTGTCCTATTGCTATAAACTGTTTACCGTATCTGCCTCCGCCAAGCGTATTCAAGCCTGTCTCATCGTAACCATCTGGCCGTGGAGGGGGAGTAATTGCTGAAGAAAAAGCTGTGAATGTCCAAACATCGCCAGTTGTTGTTCCGGCAGTATTAAAAGCATCCACCCGCCAATAAAATGTCCTGCCGGGGTAATAGTTACCTCCGTTTGCGTTCTCCGCTGTTGAAGTTACAGACTCCGCGTCGTGTGGATCGCCAATTTGAGAAAGACCTGCTTCGCTTTCAGCAAAATATAAGTCAAAACCTAATGCTGCGTTTGATTCCCCCAACCCACCGTCCACCCATTCAAGTCCGGCGTCGCCCAAAACTCCTGTCACTCCTGAAGGCGTCGGACTCACCAGCACAGCTTTTTCAGGCGGTGAACCCACCGTTACACTGATAGTTATTGGCAAGATTGTTCTTACAGATATACTTGAACCATTGTCTGTGTATTCATCTAAGAAGATATTTGGTGGTTCCACTATATATGTAATGCTGTAAGACCAATTCGTATCAAAACCAACAAGGGCAAATGCACCAAGCGTAGCACCGTCATTTACTACCACGGTTCTTCTTGTCCAAGTTCCATCGTTCCTTGTCCCTATCCAATCTTCACCATCTTCAATATCCAGTCTGCCATCAGCAATAGTTTCGGTTACAGGCCCCCCACCTGTAAGTTCTACCCCCGCTGTAGTTGCGTTGTAATCCGTATATCCTGCTCCAACATTCGGCATTACAGGATCCACTATAAGCGGGCTGAAATCCGCTGCCTCAGATGTACTTACAACTGTGGCAAAAGTGAATTGTGTTGGCCTTGAAAAAGCTACTTCTGCCTCAGCATAGGCATTTGTTTCAAGCAACCTACCTCCAAATGGGTCTTCATGAATCGGGAAATGCTGATTTAATTGCGTTTCGTGATAATGCTCATAGGTGTATGTACCGCCCCTGTTCCAGACAACCGAACCGCTGGCTTCAGACTGGATATTCCGAAAGTGTACTCCGTCGCCTGTTATCGTGAAAGGTGGCAATACATCTCTCCTAAGCTGGAATAATATAAGTTGTTACAATTTCCGTCATATTGATTATCGGAAAATCCCCAACTACTCGAGTGGTGTAGGCAAGGACTGTCCCCGGGCGCTGACCTCCTCTAATCCGTTCATCAACAATGTCAAACGGACGGACGTTCTGAAGCGAAGGGGAAGTGCCTGCCTGCTGGTCGCCCGATGGCAGTCCTTCTACCAGGCCCAAATGTGGGAATGGAATCCTCATAGCAGCCTCCTAAATGTCAAGCGGTATGCCGCCAAGTCGTTTTGCTGACCAGTAAATTCGTTTGCCGATAACCACTTCGTCTGTTACAGCCGGTGTCCCTGCGTCATATATCAGCATGTCGTAATCACCGCTTGGCAAGTCAACTGGTATCTTGACTGGCGTACCGCCTATGTAAGTGTTGTCTGCTGTCAACTGGACATCGGTATCGCCGTAAGTCGGCTGTGTTGCCAAGGCGCTATTCGCTACGTCCCAAATCCTGCCTGTGCAGACCTCAACAAACCTTGCATACGGATTCGTCAGTTTCCTGTAGATTATTACGTCATAAAGTTTCTGTGGCATTAGTCCCGCCTTTCTTTACGCCGGTGATACTGTCGCACCCGGCACCATTGGTTTATATCTGAGATACCAGTCAATGTCGCCTGTCTTGGCTGTTGAACTGGCATTGACCGCTGCAAGTTCAAGCGAACCGGCAGGGACGATAAGCCCTGCTCCGTTTGCCATACCGATAGCAACTCCATTGACGTTAGACGATATGTCAGTCGCTACAACGCCGTCCCATGCAAGGAGGTTGCCTACGAGCAGGCCATTCACATCAAGGGCATCGCCGTCTGTCGCAAAAGCTGTATTGCCAGCAGGAGAAGTCGGATCCATCACATAGTTGATTTTGGAACTGGCTCCCTGAATCTGCGTTACGATTATACCGAACAACTCGATAATCTTGATTGGCCCACCGGAAATCACAAACAAATCAGTCCCTCCGTGAGCAATGCCAACCATCGACTTCTTAACGCTCTTTTCTTCCATACCGCCAACGTATATGCTATTCTCATTCATTTCCGTACTTCCTTTCTATACCGGGTCATATGTAACTAAATTATCGCCACGCCACCCCCTGTGATGCCTGCTTCGCGGGTCGTCCCTGTGAACGGCGTCGCTGTTGTCCCTGTTATAGCCATAATAGTCTATTCGAACAACTTGTCTGTCAAGGCCAATACTGGCAGCTAACCGTTCCTTGAACAAATCATTTTTGTCGTAAGTCTTATCGCCGTCCCTGCGGTTGCCGTTCTCCTGTTCTTCTGCAACAGACAGGCAAGCCGCCAGTAATGTTTCCGCGTGCATTGTGCCGCCGTATGGGTATTCGATTGTTGTATCGACCAGCATTTGTGGTAATACTCGCATGACGAAACTGAGGGTGTAAACTGCGTTCGGCAGAGGGTAAAACATTATCTCAAACCGCTGTCCAGTCGTAGTAACGCTGTGAGTCAACGGCCTGATAGCGGCATAGTACGGAGTACTCGTCCCGGAGGTAATATTGTTTTGTGGCCTCATCTGCCGCAGACTCCGTATTCTGCCTTCGCCGACCAAGACGATATTCGGTTTATAATTCTCAGACTCGATGACCAGTTCACCCTCCATGCCGCCGTAATCATCTGGTAAGTCGTAATCGCCGTCATGCTTCAAGGTGAACTCCGCCTCTGTTTCAGTGTCTTCAGTCCACGCAGAAGCCAATTCAAGGTGCGTGTCGTCTGTCCTGGTCGCAATGACGTACTCAGTGGTGTCAACTACCAGAGAGCCGTGTGTCGCTGTCCACGCAGGCCACACGCCGTCTGTGAGCGTGACAGTGGTGCCTGTGATAGTAACAGCAATAGTCCCTGTCGAATACGGAGCAATAGTCACCATCGTTGTAACAGGCTTCAGGAAAGACCACTCGTGAGGCTCGTCTTGACCAACTTTCGGAGGGAAGTAAAACTGTCGAAGCGCACGCTTCAGGATAACTGCAATTTTGGCTTTATCTGTAACCGACCAATTACCTTCTGTCCGTGACAGCCCCAAGTAAGATGCGATCTCCTCTCGCAGTTCCGTATAAGTTGTACCAAGCGTACTCTCAGCCATACTATACCTCGATTTCGTCCCGGTCAATGTCATTCAGCACGTCATCTTCTGTTTCGACAGAATAGGTGCCGTCTTCATTCACGCCGTTGATTGTGCCTTCGTGATATTCGCCGTCCGAAAGCACTTTGACTGTCGTTCCGACTGTCAGGGGTTCTGCGTCCGCTGGCTCTTTCGGCGGGTCTGGTTCTGCATTGTCGTTCTTTTCGATTTCCTCAACTTGCGGTGGGTCCATATTTACCGGATCATCCTCCGTTTCGACTGGCTTTGTCAGTTTCAGTGTCTCAAACCGCATAGTCTCAGAATTGAAGCCAACGTCCAAAGCAATCCTAACCAGATCACACGGCGACATAGGCCCGTCAACTTTGTCCAGCAACTTCTTAATCTCAAAGTACCGCTGTAATAGCGGCAACGGTAACTCATTCAGCCCAAGCATACGCCGGTACAGTTGGTAATGAGTTACGTCCACTTTCTGCTGTAATTCCGTCAAATCCATAATCTTCCTTTCAGTTTGGGGTTACTTTTTGGAGTACGTATTTAGAATGAAAAAGTGACTCCGTAGCCTTTTTCATAAATTCACTTGCGTCCTTAGTATAATCTCTGTTCCAGTGCGGGGTCAAGGGTTCCTTGATTGAAAAACTGCTTATCTCATCACATAGTCTTCTTGCATAGTCCGGGCCTTTTTCTCCTACCACCATACTTGCATTTCGTTTGCCGCTGAATCTGCGGAAGATGAAAGACGGCGGGTAGTCTTTTGTTCGCAACCAATACCTGTGCCATTTATTATGCCAAACGATTTGCCTGTCGCAGTTCACATGAGACTCACTATCACACTGCAATCCGTCAGGTTTCTGAAAAATACAGTCACCCCACATTTGCCATCCGACTTTTACGATCTTGTCGTCTTGTGAGTATAGCGTCAATGGCATACCTATCTTCAATGGATTACCGTTAGGGATTACCCTTGATATATTCTCTATGAGATTCGTTAGGTGAAACGGTAGCCATATATCATCATCGTCCCACGGACAGAACCATTTCGTCTTTACCTGTGCCAGTGCATAATTGTACTTCTCATTCAGATTAGCAAACGTATCGGACTTCAGGTTATGGACTTCAATGTTGTCATAGCCTTCATTAAACATCACAGGGTCAGGGTGGGTATTGATGATAACGAGTTTTTTGTCCGGGTGAGTCTGTCTAAGGAAACTCTCTATCGACTCCTCAGCCAATTCCTTCCTACCAAAATACAACATAAAGCAAGTTACGTCATTCATCACTCACCCCCCATCTTGGCAAGCCATTCATCCACAGAAATCAAGTCCAGTAACTTTTTCCGGTGTTCATCGAAAAATTCATAAGTGATATGTGAGAAAATCACCATGTCTTCTATAGGATCACTCTGGCCTCTGCGGATAACACCAATACCTGTATCAAAATCAATGACATACATTTGCAGGTCATTTCTGCGGAGTTTAGTATTCAGAAACGCCCTCCATACTTGACCACTCCACGGCGGAGGCATACCTTCAACATATTCCCGTTGCAGAAACTTAGTTTTTGGATTGCAGTCGTGTACCAATATCGTACCACCCTCAGCTAAATGATCGAGACTGTTTTTAATGTCCCTGTCGGCAAAGTCTTCCACGTGGTTCCCATCAATGAAAATCAGATCATACCGAATATCATCTTTTAATCCCTCAAAGAAACTGTCTGAAATCATATGATAGGCACTGTCGCATACAGGGTCAACTGACGTTCTATGTTTGCAAGCCACGTTATTGAACACCTTGCCTTTGTAAACTCCGATTTCCATATAGTTTTCGTATTTGTATTTCTGGACAAAAGTGTTCACTACATGAGCAACGTGTTTTGGGGCGGCAGTTTTCTTCTTTGCCAACACTTTGTCAAACACCTTAACCATGCTGTCAGCAGCCTGCTCCAAGTTGAATTCCCTTTCCGCCGTTTCTCTTGCTTCCTGACGGTATTTATCATTACCACGGATAGTGTCCCAACAACGCTTGATTTCCTTAGCAAAACCCTCCACGTCCCTTGAATCCGCCGTGAACGGCGTGTACCTGCAACCTGTCCCTGCCACTATTGGCAGTCCAGAAGCCAACGCCTCGCGGATCACTCTCGTTGCTATTGTATGAGGAGTAATCAGCATGTCCGCAGACCGAAAAATCTCGTCCAGATTCTTTACTGTCGTATGAGCCTGCCCTAAACAACCGTTATTGTTCAGCCCCTTTGCAAGATACTCGCCTTTCTTCGGAGGCAATCCGTAGCAATGCAATTTTGCTGTCGGACACATTTCTTTGAATCTTGCAGCAGCCATCATCACATTAAAAGGGCTTATGTCATGCCTGAACTTGTCAGCTACTACGATATTAGGACTACCAGACCACTTGCCGAAATCGTGTTTCTTGCCTTCAGGTTTATAAAATTCGGTATCGACTGTCGAAGGGACATAATGTAAATCAAACTTCGGCATATACATTTTCCATATCGGCAGATATTCTTCCCAAAACGTAACGCCCGCAACATAATTGCGTTCTTCCGCTTTGGTAACTACGAGCCTGAAACACCCCATCACGTCCAGAAAATCTATCATCCATGAACTTTCCGGTCTGCCATGCAAACACATCACAATAGGCTTGCCGGAATGTTCAATTCTGCCAGTCAGACAGGTATGCCTTACAATAATATCTGCGTCCAAAGCCCAACGGTCATCATAGACTTGCATACCGTTGTTTGTTGAAACAGCGTTTGAAACTGCCTTGCCGTCTTTACCAAGTCCACAATTCACGAAACCAGCATCAATACCTCTGGCTCGCTCTGCTAACACTAAATCCCTAACCGTACCATATTGGCCGGCAGCGTAGGGCGTGTAAGCTGCAAAATGGGCTACCTTCATATCACATTCCTTTCGATTCGGGTTTATAAATGCTCAGTAGAGTCGAAACCCTACCGAGCATAATTATTTAGCCTAAAGCGTCTGAGAACGCCACAAGGACGTTGCTCAACAGAGAAATCACGTCTGATACATTCGCACTTGCAGGGGTACCCTGCTGGAACGATATTGCGTCAGAAATAGCTGTCTTTACCTCGGCAATATGGACAACAATTTGGCTTTCATTGTCGCTCGCCGAAGCAGAAACCACAAGCAGTTGACTCACGTTGTCGCTTACCTGATCTGATACAACCAGCAAGCCACTCACGTTATCGCTAACCTGGTCTGATACGACTACCAAGTGACTTTCGTTATCACTTGCCGAAGCAGAAACGACTACTAACATGCTCTCGTTATCACTCGCCGAAGCTGAAACGACAAGCAACTGACTCACATTGTCACTCACTTGGTCTGAAACGACGAGCAAGCCGCTGGTGTTGTCGCTTACCTGATCGCTCGTAGCAAGCAAATCATCTGAGACAACAACAAGCTGACTCTCGTTGTCACTGGCGCTCTTGCTAACGACAAGCAAACCACTGGTGTTGTCGCTTACCTGATCTGAAACAACAATCGCCTTACTTACTGCGTCGCTCAAAGCGTTACTGACAACAACTTGCTTGCTTTCAAGGTCGCTGACCAAATCACTAACATCTGTCTGAGCACTGAAAGCGTCACTCACAGCCAAAAGCGAATCGCTTACTGCAAGCAAATCATCAGATACCACTATCAGTTTGCTTTGGTTATCGCTCGTCAGTTTGCTGAGAGCAGTGAAATCGCTCAAAGCGTCGCTGACTACTACGAGCTTGCTCGCATTGTCGCTTGCAGCCGCACTGACTACAAGTAAACCACTCACGTTATCGCTCACTTGGTCGCTGACAGCAAGCAAATCATCTGATACAACCACCTGCTTACTAACCGCGTCACTTAAAGCGTCAGAAACAACGATCAGCTTGCTATCAGTATCACTCAAAGCATCGCTGACCGTTTTAAGATTGGCGGAGCTTGCAGAAGCAGTTGAAATCTGGAAGTTGGCCGTTGTGCTGTCACCGATATTAGAATAGATCGCTCCAGTGCCAGTGTGCATGAAGATACCACCTGTGGCATAACCTGTACCTGTCGGCACAGAAGTTCCCCATGCTATCATAAACGCAGGCGATACGCCATCGGCTATATTCCACGCTCTCCCTGAGCCACCAAAAAGGGCTTCAGGGCTTTTCATATTGTCTCCCGTGTTGTGAGGAGGCATAAGCCACCTCCTTTCTTTATATAGAGGATTTACGAAAGCCCCGCCCACAGAGGGCGGGACTCTCAAAACCCAAACCGATTGTTTATGTGAACGTGGCTCCGACGTGCATTGTGTCTGTCCAATAGCCCGCCGTTGATCCGCCCATGTTACCGTTCCATTCCAGCACAACCTCGTCAGCGGCCTCATCAAGAACGATGGTTGCCATTCCTGTAGTCGTATCAGACGCCACCACGCCACTCGTAACCGTCACGATATAATCGCTTGTGGTTATGGTGGATAATACGTTGAAGGCTTTCTTGACTGCACCATGCGAACCGCCAGCGGTGATCGGGTCAGCAAGCGTGTTTACTGTGCAGTCGCCAGCAATCGTAATGCCGCCACCAACAACAAAGGTCGTTCCGCCTTGATTCAAAACAAACTGCCTTGCAGCCGCATTGTTAGGCGTCACATATTCAGCAAGTCCTGACTCTGGGCCGTCTTCAAGATAGACCAACTTCAACAAATCTTTCTTCGTCAAAGTTATTGTCAATGCGCCATCGCCGGTATTGCCTGTTACAGTGAACGTGCCTGTTCCTGTAGCGTTGACGACAGGATAGACACCCGGGGTAGCTCTGGTTGCCCCTGTCGCAGCAGTAGCACCATCAAGCACAGTCATTTCATAGCCGTCTGCTGCTATTGTCTCACCATCGTAACCCAAAGCTGTCCCTGCACCTGTAAGGGAAATAGTGGTAAGGTTGGTCGCTGAGTCATAGACGGCTGTAGTGCCGCCAGCCAAATCAGAGATAGCCAAATCGCCACTCGTTGCCGCCGCTAAAGTCTGAAGCGGTACTGCCGAACCTCTGCCGGGCAAACCGCCGTAGGCAAAGGCGCCTGATACGCCATTACCTGCTGTGCTGTCAACAACACAGGTCAACCTTCCGACATTGATAGTCGAAATAATCCGCTGCGACACCATCGCACAACCGCCCGGCATAGCAATTTTCACTATCCTTACTGAGCCGTTTGAGTCCGCGGCATAAGTGTCCAAGAGAACACCTGCGAACCTGTTGGCGTTTGAAGGTGATGGTACCGCGATTTCCTTCAAACCTCGAGCGCCGAAAGGATCGGTCGCCGTCTGACCTGTCGTGGTAGTCAGGTAATCCAACTCAAAGCACATACCGTGCCCTTTCTTCAACGCCGCCGTACCACGATAAATGAACTCGCCCACAATTACATGAGCTGCGTTCTGATACAATGTTAAGTTTCTAACCATTTCTGTCTCACTTTCTTCAGGGTAATCCCTGAGCTAAACTTATTTATTGATTACCCAATTGTTGCGCCTGTTATCACAGATAGTCTGGTGCCTGTGGAAGATGTCGGCGGTGAAAACACGTTTCTGAGTCGGGTGTTTCTCGAACTGACCCATATTCATATTATCGCCCTTCTTCGTCAAGGCCCGGAACGTACTCATATCCAGACCGTAAAGCGGATCAGTGCTGTCTGTGTCGAGCAAACGTGCGTGGATAATCGGGTTCCTCTTGAAAGTAATATCGCCATCGCCGGTCTTCATAAGGCCCATAGGCCCATTCTGTCCGGCTGTCATGGGAGCCATATCCCTGCCAAGATTCTCATTCTGAGCTTCGCCGATGTTCTCCATACCTTCGAGAACGTCTTCGTTCGTGAGAATGAGCCGTCTATTCGGCTTTGCGTCGCCGGTAACGCCCTTGTCTGTCCGTGGCGATTTCCAGTTAGTTGCTCGATGAGCCTTTCTCATCTGAGTAATGAGGTCAGCCTTACTGATCGCAGTGTACTCAGCGGTGTAATTCTTGAAGTTCGGCACTTCTGTCAAGTTGATATTACCGATTCTGGTAAATCCAGCCGGATAACCACCATTGAAGCCGGTTGTCGCGTTCTTGACAATCCAATACTTCAAACCCCACGGAACCAAATCGTCGCCAGCGTTAGGCGTACCGAAGAAATCACGCTCCATCGTCTTGGCAATACGCAGTCGCATTGCTCTGTTACGAGGGATGATGATGTTCTGCAATCTGTCTTCGCCTTTGTTGTCGAGGAGTTCGCTTCTGGTGTAAGAAACGGAATCGTTCAACAGGGTATAGTTGACTTTCATTTTCTTCAAGTGGTCGATGATGGTGCCAACGCTTTCTGCGAACTCGTCAACCCAATTTGAGAAACCACCGTTCTCAACCATCAGCATTTTCTCAAAGCCTACGCCGCCGCCCTGGATCATTAAGCCTCCACGCTGCGTCAACAGCCACGGCACTACGATATACTCCTGCAAGTCATCTGATATATCAACGAATGTGTCCTTATCAGTATGGACTCGCGTTGCTTCGAGCATATCTAAAATATCTTGAACCATTACATTTGGCATTTGATTGCCCCTTTCTGGCAGAACATTACTGCTAATCCGCTGCTTCTACTATTTTGTCGAAGTCCTTTTGTGCATTAGCACATTTCTGTTCCGCCGATAAAGCCGAAGCCTTCTTGCCTGCTCTGCCGATTGCCTGTCCTGCTCGCGCTTTCAAGCCCTTGACAGTCTTGGCTTCAGTCTTCGACTTATTAACAATTTTTTCATGTAAATACGATACTGCACCTTTGAAAAGTTTATTTCGTGACGGGATTGACTGTTTGCGATTCACATAAACCTGAGCAACGGTAGCCATTCGCTTACTGATCGCAACACGATTCTCCAACTGCTTTCCAGCCGGGTCAAGGTCAACGTGTTCACCTTCGCCAAGAGTTTCGTGAAAATCTTCGCCAAGAGCTTCGATTTTCCTGTCCAGCCATTCAGCATGTCGAATATTTGACTGCACCCGCAACTCATCTCTCAAGTCAGCGTTTTCACTTGCAAGGGCTTTATTCTTGTCAGTGAACTGCTGGCCCATCACATTGACTGCCTTGACCAACTCAGGCTCATAAGCGTCATCGCCTTCGATCTTCAGTCCGCAGTCAAACGGCTTGTCTTCAGTCGCCTTAGCCGCCTCAGCAGCTTCAGCAACTTTCTTATCGGCCTCAACTTTCTCAGTCGCCCTTTGCTCGTCAGTCTTCGCCGCGTCAGCGTCAATCTGCTTTTCAATAGCTTCTGCTTCTTCGTCAATCAACTTATCTTCGTCCGTCCTACTGTCGTCCGTCTTGCCGGGATCGTCTTCTTCGGCCTTCTTTTCGTCATCGGACTCATCTGACTTCTTGTCAGGGTCTTCTTCATCATCAACAACGGAATCATCGCCATCGTCGTCGATTTGTTTATCAAACTTCTCCTGAGCCTCTGTAGCAACTCGTAGAGCCTCATCGTCTTTGGTTTCTTCAGTCTTAGTTTCCTCGGACTTAGTTTCTTCAGACTTTGTTTCCTCGGTCTGGTCGTCCTTAGCTTTTGTTTCTTCAGTTTTGGTTTCTTCGTCTGCCATTTTTTGCTCCTTCGGTTTAGGTTTTCGGTTTTATCTACAACTTGCAGGAACAGGGTCGTTATGTCCTGCGTTACGGTCAAAAAGATTATGCACTTCGCAATACTTCTTGCGATGTTTCGGTCCGGTAAATACCGGGTCGCCATCGCCTGTGTAATCTGTTGGCACTCCATTTTCTTTGTCAATCTTCCGCATAGCAGGAATTTCCGCCGCCGATACGCCTGCGGCATAAGAAGCGAACGGCCATATATCGCCAAACCGTTGCTTGCCATAGTCTGTCTGGTAATCCCTGTTCATAACAAAGCTGTCAACTTCACAGAGAACCGGCAAATCAGACTCACTCATCGGCCTGATAACAGTCTGCCTGTTTCCGCAACTGCATTTGAAAGTGTACTCTGGCATTATTTTTTCGTATTCTCCTCAATTCTTTTCAGTGAATCTTTTATGTCTGTGAACTGCTGATTCTGATAAGTTTCGTGGCCCTTGAAAACTTCCTTGTCAACTTTCTTCGCTTCCATGACGCTGAAGCCAGCCAACAACAAGGTAATAATGAAACCTATCAAAACCTTTAACCATAAACTGCTGTTAGAATTCGCCATTGTCATCGTCCTTTTCAACTTTGGTGCTCGTCAATTTGCCTTTTATGTGCTGGTGAAAATACTTGCCCTGAGATTTGGCTGCAAGGAAATCGTCAAAGGTACCTTGTGTCGCGTTATGGTAGTCGTATTCTGTCCCGTTGCTGAAACGTACTCGGATTACTCTCGCCTGACTGTCGAATCCGGCTGCTTTAATGTTACTGGATTTTACTTCGGTCATTTCCATTTGGGTTCTCCTTATCCTGTCGCACTCTGTAACGCTGCAACTTCGCTTTTCTGTGGATTACTACCATTCAAAGCCTGTTGCAAGATTTGGGATTTACCGGAGTTCGTAGCCCCCGGACGGTTTATTCTTACATTCTCACGCCTCGTGAAAGGCGCCTGTTTCGGCCCCTGACTGGACGTTCCTACCGGCTGGTCATTAATGGACGGCTCCGTGAATTCCAGAATGTCTTCCAGTTCTGTAATGTTACTGAGCTTGCCGACTGTCTTGAACAGCTTTTCAAGGTTCAAGGTAATCCCCTGCTCCTGCATAAGCGGAAGTAACGGCTGTACCATTTCCAACAGTATTGTTCTGATACCCTGCAATTTGCTTTCAGGAGTCATGTGTTGCATAGAGAACGGTTCGATCTTGATATTGTATTGCAGGTAGTCGCCCTCCCTGTCTTCAGGATTGAACGGTACTGTTATGGCAATGCTCTCATCGCCCGGAGCAGTCTTAACAACGTCCGGCTGGTTCGGGTCAGGCAGGGCGAGAAAATCGGGATCGGGCGTCGCCAGCCGGGCCAGTTCCACCGCGCGGCGGGCAAGGTCGCGGATGTCATCTCCGCCGAAACCG
>SDBU01007451.1_pt1 | contig 12619 bp, 10 predicted proteins | sample 2277071 | NCBI WGS metagenome assembly SDBU01 (sample SAMN10397929, study PRJNA504765) | marine sediment metagenome | isolation source: marine sediment core GS08_GC12, 126 cmbsf | place: Arctic Ocean: Gakkel Ridge, Loki's castle | collected 2008 | reverse complement strand
GGGCTATATTAGGCACATAGTCTAAATCACATTCAGGGTCGGGGTGGGTAAGGTTTATCGTCGGTGGTATGAGCCCGTGCTGGATAACCATAATACATATTGCTGCCTCAACAGCACCAGCAGCACCAATGAGGTGCCCCATCATTGACTTGGTAGAGCTTATCGGAATATGGTAGGCATAGTCACCAAATACGGTCTTTATTGCTATGGTCTCCACCTTGTCGTTTAGTGGTGTAGAGGTGCCATGAGCGTTAATATAATCAACTTCGGTTGTAGCCACTCCAGCTTTGTTAAGTGCCACCTGCATAGCCCTAGCGGCACCCGCCCCATCTTCATCGGGCTGGGTAATATGGTAGGCGTCGGCACTGGCTCCGTAGGCAAGAATCTCAGCCAGAATATTAGCCCCCCGCTTTTGGGCATAAGCAAGATTTTCTAAGACAAGAAGGGCGGAACCTTCACTAATAATGAAGCCATCACGCTCAGCATCAAAGGGACGGGAAGCTAGCTGCGGCTCACTGTTTCTCGTTGAGATGGCTTTCAGGGCATTAAAGGCAGCAATGCCTACTGGGTTTATTATTGACTCGCTACCGCCGGCTATCATAGCCTGAGCATCACCATGCTTAATAAGTTCATAAGCAGCTCCTATGGCGTCTGAGCCGCTGGAGCAGGCTGAAGTGATGCAGAGATTCGGTCCTTTCACTCCCAGCGCAATTGATGCCTGAGCAGCAGCCATATCGGATATCATCATTGGTACTAAGAACGGGCTCACTCTGTCTGATCCCTTTTCCAATAACACTTTGATTTGTTCAAATAAGATAGTTAGCCCACCAATCCCACTGCCGACTATGATGCCGATATTATCCTGATTCATGGAATTAATTTGCAGCCCAGCTTGCTTCACTGCTTGCAAGCTGGCGGCTACTGCCAGTTGAGCAAAGCGATCCATGCGGCGGCTATCCTTGCGGTCAACATAATCGGTAGGCTCAAATCCCTTTACCTCACCAGCAAACTTGGTCTCCATGGACTCAGGGTTAAATAGGGTAATGTAGTCAATGCCAGACTTACCGGCAACAAGACCATCCCAGGTGGTCGAAATATTCAGACCAAGTGGGCACAGAACCCCCATACCTGTAACCACTACTCTGTCATCGGGATTGTTTATCAACCTCACCCCCTTAATCCCCCCTTCAAGGGATTACATCCTAAATCCGAAGCACCAAATCCTAAACAAATTCTAATTTCTAAATTCCAAATTCAAAATCGTTTATTTCCTTTGGGTTTTGGTTATTTGATATTGTTTAGAGTTTAGAGATTAGTATTTAGAATTTGTCGGTACCCCTTCCTATAGGCAAGTACTTATGTCGTCACATATAATAGTATTAGAATTTATTTCTATGCAAGATTTCCTTTAGCCCTCTTTTAGGGACATGCAGTACGTTGTCTTTATCCTTCCAGTATTTAGGAGACTCCCCAAATTCTTCTACAACGGGGCTTTCATCAGGATAACCCAAAGCTAACACCAGTGAGATAGTATAATTGTTGGGGATATTCAATAACTCTCTTAACCTATTGACATCAATAGCACCAAGGCAGCAGGAGCCGACACCTTCTTCAAGGGCAACGAGTATCATATTCTCTACGGCTAAACCAACATCACATTTTTCCCATTCTTGGCGTCCTACATCAGTGTTAGCCAGGACTACGATATATGCCATTGGCCTGTGCCCTGACGGTGGGTCTCCAGCCGGCCTAATATATCCAGCCCACTTGAGTGTATCAAATACCTTGGCTATCAGTTGTTCATCGTCAACTATGATATATTCTAGGGGTTGTAAGTTCGCGGCGGACGGTGCCAATCTGGCGGCATCAACACATTTTCCCAAGATTTCATACGGGATGGGTATATTTTTGAACCGCCTGATTGACCTGCGCTTAAGTGCTATTTCATAGGTGACCACTTTTTATCTCCTATTTTTACTAATTATAGCCTTTTGGCAATTATTAAGCAACATACTAAAATATTGAGTACGAATAACCAAGTGGTCCGGGATAGAAGTCAATTAAGTACTTCCACCACGATTCCCGTTTGACCGACTGAGAGCACGGACATTATAATGCCTGTAGAGTCGGATAGTCAATCTGTAATAGAGATTATTTATTAACCTCACCCCCTTTATCCCCCTCTCCTTGAAAAGGAGAGGGGGAAGAGACTTTAGAGAGGGGCGAAGCCCCTCTCTTACCAATGAGGGTTTGTTCATTCGCCTTTGATAAACAAACCTAATAAGACGGGTAGAAGGGCTGAAAATATGAGGGTTGCTTTAGATAGCTTAGGTTGTAAACTCAATCAAGCCGAGACAGAACTCTTAGCCAAGCAATTGGCTGAGGCAGGGTATTATCTGGTATCTCCGACTGACGAGGCTGATGTTTATATACTAAACACCTGCACGGTTACTCATATTGCCGATAGTAAATCTCGCCACCGGCTCAGGCTGGCTCACCGCCGAAACCCTGATGCCCTGGTGGTGGCTACTGGTTGCTATGCGGAACGAGCCCCCCAGGAGCTGGCTCAGATTGAGGGGGTTGACCTTGTCGTGGGCAATGACGAAAAACCGTATTTACTGCGGCTACTGGAAGAGTCTGGTCGCCTAACCAGCCCGGGCTGTGTCCGAGGGAATTCAACGAATAGCCATTATAATGGTTTCAGGACCCGTGCCTTCATCAAGGTCCAGGATGGTTGTAGTAGCTTTTGCTCCTACTGCATTGTGCCCCTGGTGCGGGTCAGGGAGAAGAGCACGCCTGTTGACCAGATTGTGGCTGAGGTCAGGCACCGGATGGCTAACGGCTATAAAGAGGTAGTATTAACCGGGGTCAAGATTGGCTCTTATAATAGTGACGGTGTTAATCTAAAAGGCTTGCTTGAACATATCCTGGGTGAGACTGATATAACCAGATTGAGGCTGTCCTCCCTCCAACCCCAGGAAATCTCCCCTGAGCTTATCGGGCTGTGGCGTGATAGCCGACTGTGCCGTCATTTTCACCTATCCTTGCAGAGTGGCAGTGACGGGGTGCTCAACCGAATGAAGCGGCGCTATTCGGTTAGTGACTACCAGCGGGCAGTATCTTTAATTCGGGCTCTGGTGCCTGAGGCAGCTATCACCACTGATATTATTGTTGGCTTCCCCGGTGAGACTGAAGAGGAATTTGAGCAAAGCTATAATTTTTGCCGGCAGATGGAATTTGCCCGAATTCATGTCTTTACCTACTCACCACGCCGGGGAACCCAAGCTGCCCGGATGCCAGGCCAGGTGAGAGATACTGTTGAGAAGCAACGAAGTCAAAATCTACTGGCTTTAGCCAAAGAATGTATTCAAAGCTTCAGCCAACGATTTTTAGGCAGGACTATGCCCGTATTATGGGAGAAGCAGACTGATAGACTGTGGTCTGGTCTCACCGACAACTATATCAAGGTATATACCAAGAGCAAAAAGGATTTGACTAATAAGCTGCTGCCGGTAAAGCTAATAGATATTAGAGAGGATGGGGTGTGGGGGGAGGTAGCAAGGTAGTCTAAACTCACTGTACAATTATAGTGGAGGCAAACAATGAAACGATACTCAACATTTATTATTCTTGCTGGCATCTTCATGTTCCTCTCCGGGCTGGTATACTTTATTCATTACCTCATCTTCAGGGATGTCCATCACATCTTTATTTATATGGTCGGTGACCTGGCTTTCCTGCCCCTCGAGGTATTCCTGGTGGTGATAGTAATCGAGCGGATACTTGCCCGCCGTGAGAAGCAAGCTATCCTGCACAAGCTCAATATGGTCATCGGGGCTTTCTTCAGCGAGCTGGGCAACGAACTCCTCCATAGGCTTCTCAGTTGTTTTGAGACAAGTCGGGAGATTTGCCAGCGGCTTGCCGTTGACCAGAATTGGACTCATACTGATTTCAAGAAAGCAATAGCTTTTGCCAGTGCCATTGAGGACAAGCCTCACTACTTTAAGGTAGACTTTGAAGAGCTAAGAACATTCCTTATCCAGAAGCGGCCGTTTCTGTTGAGGCTGTTGGAGAACCCTAACCTGTTGGAGCACGAGCGCTTTACAGATTTGCTCTGGGCAACTTTTCACCTAACTGAGGAACTCGAGGCAAGACCGTCAATGACAAATCTCCCCGAAGTAGACCTTGAACACATCGCTGGTGATATCAGGCGGGTGTATGGTCATCTGGCTGCTGAATGGGTAGCTTATGTAGAGCACCTAAAATCAAATTATCCGTTCCTCTTCTCACTGGTTGTGCGAACGCACCCGTTTAAAGAGCATCCATCACCAGTGATTACATAATGCCTGGTATACTGCCGTGCAGAGGAACTACATCGGTAAGGAGCGAATAGAGCTTGTGTAGTTTTCCTATTCAATTGCTAACAAAACTAACAAGGAACATAATACCTTAAAGGTTGTGCACCTTGCTAACGCTCTACCTCCATCCCCAGCACCACCGAGGTTTCAATCTGGCGCTATTCCGTTTCCTTCTTCCGTTTCTTCGTCGGGTTGCGGAACTCGCAGGGTACCTTAGTCTGGCAGAGCCCACAGGCTAACGCCCCCACCTTATACTTTTCCGACAAGCGAACCTTATCCCGACATTTTATCTTGTCGTGACCGTTCTCGGAGATAGCTCCGTCCGGGCAGCGGGCGATACAGGCTTTACAGCTACCGTCCACATAGAATAAGCAGTTTGAGTATGGGTTTTTAGCTGTCCTTGGGCTTACTGGCAGCACTAGGTCGGTAACCACACTGCCACAGCGGTGAGCGATGCCACGCTCGGTGATAAAGCCATCGGAAAGGCTGAAGGTGCCGAGTCCAGCAGCATAGGCAATGTGCCGCTCTGACCAGTTTGAGTAAGGCCCCTTTTTATTGACGGGAGCGTATACTTTTTTGAAATAGGGCTGCTTGACTGGTGCTACTGCCAGGTATCCCATTTTGGTGAGAAGCTCTACCACGTGTTCCCGCAGTGCGTCATTGAACTCCTCGCCGTGCAGGTACGCATCCAACCAGAGGCGGGACGGAGTTAGTTTATGCCGCCGGTTAGATTCTCGAATCCTTCTGGTAAATGGCAGGACCCAACTGATGACAGAGAGAGGCGCTGGGATATCCTCAGGGCTTTTGTTGAAGGTTTTTGCCAGTGCCTCACGGGGGGTGAGGTGGGTGGGGTCAATAATGGTCTTGTATTCAGTAAAGAGAGGGTCATCGCCGCCAGCGAATTGCACCAGCGGTTCGTCAAAGATAATACAGTCTTTAATAAACGGTATGCGGTTCAGGGGACTGGTGCGCACAAATGTCTTGATTTCCTTTTCCATAAACTGTGCCGACTCGGCTTGGAATCGTTCTTTTGCCTTCGTTGAGAACTTCATTCGCCCCCTTACATTTTATCTTGAAACTCTATAACTCTATCCCCAGCACCACCGAGGTTTCAATCTGCTGCTATTCCGTTTCCTTCTTCCGTTTCTTCGTCGGGTTGCGGAATTCGCAGGGCACTTTCACCTGACAGAGTCCACATCCTAATACCTGGTCCACATTATACTTTTCTATTAAGGACTGGCTTTTGCTTTGCCTGGACTCGTGGCACTTTATCTTGTCGTGACCCTTCTCCGTAATAGCCCCAGCGGGACAGCGGTCAATACAGGCTTTACAGCTACCGTCCACATAGAATAAGCAGTTTGAGTAGGGGCTTTTGGCTGTCCTTGGGCTGGCCGGCAGCACAAGGTTGGTGACTACACTGCCACAGCGGTGGGCGATACCGCGGTCGGTGATGAAACCATCGGAAAGGCTGAAGGTACCGAGTCCAGCAGCGTAGGCAACGTGCCGCTCCGACCAGTTTGAGTAAAACCCCTTTTCGTTGGTATATCTCTCAAAATAGGGTTGCAACACCGGCGCCACTGCCAGATAGCCCATTTTAGTGAGAAGCTTTACCACATGCCTTCGCAAGGCATCATTAAACTTCTCGCCATACCAGCGGGTGTTCACCCAGAGACGGGATGGAGTTAATGTATGCCGGCGGTTAGATTCTCGAGTCTTACTGGTAATTGGCAGAATCCAACTGATGACGGAGAGGTGCACTGGCATATCTTCAGGACTTTTGTTGAAGGTTTTTACCAGTACCTCGCCGGGTGTGAGGTGGCTGGAGGCAATAATGGTCTTGTATTCAGTAAAGAGAGGGTCATTGCCATCGGCAAACTTTACCAGTGGCTCATCAAAGATAATATAGTCTTTAATAGACGGCATGCGGTTCAGGGGACTGGCGTGTGCAAATGCCTTGATTTCCTCCTCAATAAATTGTGCCGGCTCGGCTTGAAACTGTTCCTTCGCCTTCGTTGACAACCTCATTTGTTCCTCCTTTACATTTCATCCTGGTTCTCTATATATATTTATCCCCAGCACCACTGAGGTTTCAATCTGGCGCTGGGGGATGTCCCAGTAGGTTTTTAGTAGCTCATCTTTATCGGGTAATAGTCTGAAGCCACGCCTTTGGTAAAAGTCTATTGCCCAAGTAGCATCAGCCCACGTCCCCACCAGCAGGCGAGAGGTAGTAACCAGACCCTTGAGGTGACCCAAGAGGTTACTGCCTATTCCCTGTTTCTGCCACTGGGGTAATACATAGGCATGGCGGATGAGGGTAACATCTTTAATCGGCTCAAACCCCGTTACCCCGACCAGCTCTCCGTTTACCTCCCAGCCGAAGAAGGTCATACGCTTCATTTCCCGCTTAAGTTCATCCATAGGCATATAGGGCTGATGATAGCAGTCAGCCGGTATAATGCCTTCATAGGCTTTGGCTGCCTCATTGATGATAAAATATATCCTTTTGGCCTCACCTGGTTGGCATTCACGAATCATAAGCTGTCTATTCTCCATTAAAGGCTATGATTTATTGTAACACATACTCTGGTATTTGGTGATTAGAGAGCATCTCCCCCTTCAGACTTTCCTTGATGGATAACCTCCGATTGGGGTCGTTTAGCAACCTATCCCCCTGTCCCCCTTCCCTTAATAGATGCCAATAGGCATACCCTAATACCTGTAAAGGGAGAATTGACATTTTTGAAATTATGGTGTAAAGTAGCAAGACCCGGTTAAATAATGGGCTGGATTCTAATTAATTTCAGTGATTCTGCTAATAATGCTAGAGAGACTTGTTAGCCGAAGTGAATATTGACATTATTTCACATTTTACGCACTTTATCTGTACGCTAAATACTTGTTCAAGGCGGCAACGAATGGTGGTAAGAACAAGGAAAGCTGAATGTGTGACGAAAGGACTCAGAAGACCTATTAAGTGTGCTTTTGAGTCCTTTGCTTTTATTAAGGTGGCTGGGGATAAGTGTTGAACGGCATCTGGTAGTTTGACCGAGAGTGGTTCAGGAAAGCCCGGGAGATTGTCAAGGGGAGGTGATACTTATGTAAATAACCGGGAGGGGGCGAAGTAGTTAGCTGACTCTTGTAGCTACATTGAGCATTTAAATAAGGAGGGCATCAATTAGAATGGAAGAAACGGCTAGAAATATAGACAGGCTGGTTACGGTAGGAGCCGTGTGGGCGGGGCGTCTTGATAGATGGATTATTCCCTCGCTGTATGAATGCGCTTCCAAGAAACTTGACGGTAAGCCTATCAGCCTGGTGGCTGCCCAGAGGATGGTGGAACAGATTAAGGCTGGTGATAGAGTTATACTGGTAGACCAATTTGCCTACCTTCCCCTTATGCCCTACGGTGAGACCGATGGTCCCCTTGGAGTGGCCAGTTTGGCAAGGGCGGTTAGATTTGGCTTAGGTGCATTACCAGTGCTTGTGACTGGCCCCAAGGATATAGAGGTTGCTCGCTGCACAACCAAAGCGGCCGGCCTCAATGTCACAAAGTACAGTGAGGCTAAAGAAATTACCTCAGCTGTTGCCGCCGAGGTAACCTTTCCTTGTGTAAGTAAGGATGAGAGCAAGAAGATTGCGGCTAATATAATGGATGAGTATGCCCCTAAGGCAGTAATAACAGTAGAGACAATAGGACCTAACAGAAAAGGTGTTAAGCACTCTGGTGCTGGTTATGATGCTGAGGCGAAGGAGAAATTGCCAGGGCTAGAATATCTCTTTTATGAAGCAGCCGCGAGGGGAATATTAACTATAGGGGTTATTGACCGGGGTAACGAACTGGGAAGCGGGACGATAGAAGAAGATGTGAGACGGATTACCCCATACGCAGATGTTTGTCAGTGCCCTTGTGCCAATGGAAGCGCTTGTGTGGTTAAGACGGATATCGTTTTCCCGGCTTCTATCTCCAACTGGGGCGCTTACGCAATCACGGCTATGGTGGGGTGCTTGCTGAAAAAACCGGATATTCTTCAGGACGAAGATACCGAGCGACGAATGCTCGAAGCATGTATCATGGCGGGCGCAATTGATAGCCCCACCCGGCGACCCGGTATGAGTGTAGATGGTGTTAAGCTGAAAGCCCAACAAGGACTTATTAATATGCTGCATGCCATCATTGAAAATGCTCTTTTAGTGGTATAAACGGAGGACAAGCTGTAGGCAAATGTGAAAATGTCCCAGTTGGCTGTTTAGCAGTGGTGTTGGTCACCACCTATTGACTTGATCTGGCTTGTTCCTGCCGCTGATTATGGGAATTGAATAATAAATTAAAGGAGGTAATAGGTTAAAATGGTGACAAGAGCTAGAGCAGTGCAGTATGGGTGTGGCCCTATTGGGTGTAGTGTAGTCAGGTTTGCTTCGCAAAGGCCGGATATTGAGTTGGTTGGCGCCATTGACATTGATAAGAACTTGGTGGGACGCGATTTAGGTGAAGTTGCTGGCCTCAGTAAGAAACTGGGGGTCGTTATTTCTGACCAGGCTGACGCTGTTCTGTCTCAGACCAAGCCTGACGTTGTTTTTCTCACCACGGCCTCTTCTTTGAAGGTCATTTACCCGCAGTTGGAAAGGTGCATAAAGGCTGGTGTCAATATAGTGTCAAGCTGTGAGGAGCTGGCTTACCCGTACCGGAAAGCGCCTCAACTCTCGGCTGATGTTGATAGGATAGCTAAGGCAAACAATGTTACCGTGCTGGCTACGGGGATAAACCCGGGTTTCCTTATGGATGTCTGGCCACTATTTATGACCGGAGTATGTCAGCAGGTTAAGCAAATTAGAGTGTCCAGGGTTCAAAATGCCTCTCCACGCCGAGGTCCTTTTCAAAAGAAGATAGGGGCGGGATGTACTCTTGAAGAATTTAAGGAACGAGTAGACGCTGGGACTTTGAGGCATGTTGGCTTGGCTGAATCTATAGACATGATTGCCGGCGGTCTAGGCTGGGAGTTAGACGATATTACAGAGAGCATTAAACCTATAATTGCCAAGACTCAGGTGAAGACCGATTTTGTAACAGTGGAGCCAGGACAGGCAGCTGGTGTTAGACAAGTAGGCAGAGGAATCAAGGCAGGCAAAGACCTGATAATTCTGGAGTTTGAGGCATCTGTGGGCGCTCCGGAATCCTACGATGCTGTATACATAACGGGGACTCCCAATATGGAGGTGATTGTAAAAGGAGGCACCCATGGTGACATAGCTACTATAGCCATAGTGGTTAACTCTATTCACCGGGTTATAGACGCCCCACCAGGACTGATAACTATGAAGGATATGCCAATAGTATCAGCTCTGGGTTGAGTACTTAGGTAGAGTTAGTAAACAAGGTTAAGATATATCCAAGTTATTCTTTAAAGAGAAAAAATTTCAGGAGGAAAGGAATGGTTGCACAAAATATAGTTGAGGAATATAGGAGAACTCATCCGAGAGGACAGAAATTGCACGAACGGGCAGTGGAGGTGTTTGCCGCTAACGGAGCTACTCATGGATCGCGTGTTCTTGACCCCTTTAAGCCTTATATCACTCATGCCAAGGGTTCGCGAAAGTGGGATGTAGATGGTAACGAATACATAGATTACGTCATAGGACATGGTGGTCTGATACTGGGTCACGGCCATCCCGCAATAGTTCAGGCAGTACAGGAGCAGATGACCAAAGGAGTTCACTACGGTGCAAACCACGAGCTGGAGGTGGAGTGGGCTGAGCTAATAAAGAGCATGATGCCCATGGCGGAAAGAGTGGAATTCTGTTCCTGTGGGCAGGAAGCCAATATGATGGCAGTAAGACTGAGCCGAATCTTTACTGGAAGGAGGAAAATCCTCAGGTTTGAAGAGTGTTTCCATGGTTGGAGCGATGAGCTTATGGCTCCAGGTGCAGCGGGTGTTCTCCAGCCCGAAGTCACCACCATACCTATGCATGATCTCAATAAGGTAGAGCAGGCGCTAGCGACTAAAGAATACGCCATTCTCATGACTGAGGCGGGTGGCGCTCATATGGCTGGCATGGTTCCGTGGGAAACTGACTTTGTCCGTGCCTTGGCTGATCTTACACGAAAGTATGGTACTGTTTGGCTTATTGATGAAGTAGTCACCGGCTTCCGGGATGCCACGGGGGGCTGGCAGTCATTAGTTGGTGTTAAGCCTGACTTGACCACTCTGGGTAAATGTGTGAGTGGAGGGCTTCCCGCTGGAGCTGTGGTAGGTCGAGCCGATATTTTTGAAGCCTTCAGCCCTAAGTCCCCTCCTGAGCGACGCATTAGGCATACTGGAACCTGGAATGCTAACCCTCTCACATGTGCCGCTGGTGTTGCCGCTTGCAAACTGTATTCTGAGTCTAAGGGTGAACCACAAAAGAAGGCCCGTGAGGCTGCCGATTACTTTCGGGGAAAGGGGAACAAAGTTCTAAAGGAGCGAAACATCAGTGGTCGCCTCTATAGCAGGTCTGTGGTTCACCTCTATCTTGGCCCAATTGACTATGAGCCGTCTGACGACACTATGCCACCTACTAAGGATTTTAAGAAGTTAAAGAACCCAGCAATGGCACCTATTCGGCTTCAACTATGTCTCCACTTACTTCAGCGTGGTGTTGATACCCAGCTGGGAAGGTGGTTGGGCCTTTCGGCGGTGCATACCAAAGAAGATATTAACCAAACAATGGACGCCTTTGCTGATTCTCTGGATGCCATGGTGGCTGAGGGTACTCTAAAGCGGACCTAAGTAGTATTGTTGTCCCCAATGGAGGCTATCTTACCCGCACTGCAGCACTGGTGAGGGTAGGATAGTCGTGGGACGCTTTGATAAGCTCCTTGAGCCCTGGCTGGAGGAAGACAATGTCGGCAAAATGTTGGCAAACTGATGAGTCCGCAAACGCTTATTGTCATCTTTTCTACTCGAGTAACTTACGGAACTCTTCTCGACTGTAAATCGTCAGCGAAAATGGCACAGTTTTAGGGCTTAAATTAACGGACACTTTAGGGGTTTGGACAAGGCTTCCTCAACGCAGTAAAGTAATACCGAGGAAAGGAGCTAGACAAAGAGCGGTTAGAATAACCAAGAGGAAACAGCTCAGAATCACACCGAAAACGCCCAGAATATCACCTCAAATATCATCTATTAGGCTACCGAAAGAAGATGTTCCTGTGACTCTCGTTTATAAGCCAGTAGATAAGTAGCCAGAAGAAGCACTACTTTAGGACATTATGCGACAACCAAGATTGAATAAAACCTTTTTTAACACCTTCTGGATTTTTATTTAGTCATTACTCAAATAACACCGGTATCTGAAAAGAGTTTACTCGCTATCAGTCCAGCAATGGGCGGGAAGAAAAAGACACATGCCAGACGAATTAGCGAGAACTTCCAACCCATTATACCGACCTCCATCGGCAACCGGCTAACGGCTATCAATGACCATGCCGTAACAAATGCTACCATAGTGCCAATACCTGCCCCGGCACGTAAGAGCCCGGCGGCAATGGGTAAGGTAACAAAGGGACCACCCGGCGTAAGACTACCAACTCCCATACCAATTAAGATACCTCTGAAGCCAGATTCTGCACCTACCCACTTGGATACCATCTCAATAGGAACAAGGAGTTGAATCATACCGGCTACTATGAAGGCAAAAATTAGTAAGGGAGCAATCTGCAGCAGCATATTCCCGGCTGATTTTAGCCCCAGAATATGCTCTCCGCCCCCCCTTTGAAAGCCAATAAAGAGAAGGACAATGGCAATTACGCCCATTATTATTGTTGGGATAATCATTCCTGAGAACCTCCTGTTTTTACTCACCTGATTTTTCATCGCCGCTGACTCATCATAGTTATGGGTGGCATTGTTGTCAATGCAGCTATTAAAGAGGCAAACTAGCTATTTTTAATTGCCTTTCTTCACCAGCAGGCATATATTCCAGGAGAATAGTTTTACCGGGAAGCGATAGGAGCTTTCGGGGAAGGATTTGAGCACCTCAAAGCCAGCCTTCTTCACCAGTTTTTCCAATTCGGGATAAGAAAACAAGTAGTAGTAGCGATAGAGGGTCTTACCCTTTGTCCGCCATGGTATAGCTACCTCTTTTGGCTTAAACCAGAAACGCGGCTGCCAGCGATTCCATACGGTGATAAAGGCTTCACCGCCGGGCTTTAATACCCGCCTTAGTTCATTCAGCGCTACTTGTTTCTCCTCTTTACCCTTTATATGGTGGTAGGTAGCCACTGA
>SDBU01007450.1_pt1 | contig 12619 bp, 9 predicted proteins | sample 2277071 | NCBI WGS metagenome assembly SDBU01 (sample SAMN10397929, study PRJNA504765) | marine sediment metagenome | isolation source: marine sediment core GS08_GC12, 126 cmbsf | place: Arctic Ocean: Gakkel Ridge, Loki's castle | collected 2008 | reverse complement strand
CCTTCATTTTACGAACGCCCTGGCCCATAATTTTGCCAAAGCCTTTTCCTCCGGCCATCTGATGCAGCAGTTCCAGTGCGCTCACCCTGTTACCAAAGGAAAGGTTCATACCCTCTGTATGGGTCTCATTAATAAGACCCATCTCAAAGCATTCCATAGCAAAGGCAATGCTGGTGCCCACTGATATGGTGTCAAGGCCGTAAGTGTCACAGTAGAAATTCATCTCAATAACCGTGTGCGGGTCAAAGACGCCTATGTTCGAACCGCAGCCTGCAATTGTTTCATATTCCGGCCCGTCAACAAAGACTCTCTTTCCCCTGTAAGGGCCTGTGAGCGGCACAAAGTCTTTGACGCCATGTGAACAGGCAACGGAGCATCCCATCCAGCAACCGTCAAAGCCCTTATCAAATAAACGCCTGTAAACCTCTTGCCCCACATTCAGCGCCTGAGGGTGTTGTCCGTAACGGAAATTGTTGACGGGGAGCAGGTCATAATCATTCATAATATCGACAAGGTGCGTCGTGCCCACCCGTGACATTTCATTCTGTTTTGGATCCAGCCCTGCAATTTCCTGGGAGTGCATTTTTGCCACCTCTTTTAATGCGGCTTCATCTGCAGGATTGTTTGTGCTCACGGTAACCGAAGCCCAGCGTGCCACGATCGCTTTTATCCGTTTATCTGCAAAGACGCTGCCAATTCCGCCGCGTCCTGCCTGTTTATACCTGGCCCTCTTACGTTTTGAATCATACCAGGAAAAGTTCAGGCATCCAAGCAAGGACTGTTTGGCTCCGGGTCCTGTGCAGACCACCGAGACATTGCGTGGTTTCCCCTCCCCAAAATGCTCTGTCAGAATATTTGAAATCTCATGGGCTTCATCCGGCAATCCGGACACTTCCAAAACCTGGATTTTTTGACCGATGCCGTCGATAAAAATTATATGATCATCCGATGCCTTTCCCTGTATTTCCAGGGCATCAAAGCCGGAGAATTTGAGGTAAGGCCCGAAATAACCGCCAACATTGGAGTCCATCACTGACCCTGTTGTAGGAGAGATCGATGTCACAATACTCTTGCCGGAACCGGGGTATGTCGGTGTCCCACCCAGGGGACCGGATGCGATGCATATCGCGTTTTCCGGATCATTCCACTTTGTGCTGTTCTTGACCGCATTCCAGAGCAGCCAGAGATCAAAGCCTTTGCCGCCGGTAAAGACCTCTTTCATTTTTTCCGTAACCTGTTTGATAGAGATATCCGAATCAGAGAGGTTTACACAGAGCGTCTGATTTGAATATCCTTGTTGTACTGCAGGCCTGTCATAATTAAGGGTTTTTATCTCTTTTATTTTTAATTCAACCATAATTTTCCCCTATTTGAGGGCCTCTTCCCCGCCGAATTCTCTATATGGAGAGAACCCCTCGATGATTATTCTGTCCTTTTCGTCTGTTTTTCCCGCAATCATCCCGGCTACAACCTGGCCTACGCCCGGTCCCAACATAAACCCCTGCCCGCACATTCCGGTGGCGTGAAGCAATCCCTTCACTTCATTGTCCCACCCTACAAGGGGGGATCCGTCCGGGGACATCGGATAAAGCCCTCGCCATGTCCTCCTGACCCTCAAGTTCTTGAGACGGGGAAGGAGGTTAACCATCCTGGCACATACCTGGGGCAGGAATATCGAGGTTTCTCTCGTGTCGGTCCCAACAATTGAGGGGTCAGGCGTGATGCAGAAGACCACCTGGCCGCTCCTGTTCTGGTAGAAGTAGTAGTTCTTTGTTCCGGGACCCTCTCTGAGATCCACCACCATACATGTAAAGAACTGTTGGATAGGTTCGGTTATCGCAGCTTCGTGGGAATCGGGGATCACGGGGATATCAACATTTACCGTTTTACAGAGATCCCTTGAGTATGGCCCCGCTGCATTTACCACAACAGGAGCCCTGTATTTGGAGCTATCTGTAGCAACGCCGGTCACTTTTCCGTTTTCGGCAAGTATCGCCTTTATCTTTTCCCTGAAGCGGAACTGAACGCCAAACCTGAGCGCCCTCCTATAAAATGCGTTAACCGAAAGGAGAGGCGAGGCCGAACCGTCGTCCGGCGAGAAAGTACCCCCAATTAGACCCTCCGGTACTATGCCGGGAATTATCTCCTTTATCTTTTCGGGACCGAAGAAATCGATGTTCAGGCCGTACTCTTTCTGTATGGGCAGTATCCCTTTCAGGGCCTTTCCTCGGTTTTTCTATATACCGGGAATGCGTAACCCCCTTTTAGCCATTCGATGTTGTCGCCATGTGTCTCCTCCCAGGTGGAGAAAACCTCAAGTGATTTGAGGCTCGTTAGTATCTTCGCCGGATCCGAGTGGGTGGCCCTTACCCCTCCGATGGCACATTTGTTCTGCCCCTGCCCCGGTGATGGTTTCTTGTCCAAAACAAGCGTTTTTACGCCCATCTCCCCCAGGGCCATGGCGGTTGGGGTTCCAACAGATCCTGATCCTACTATAATAACGTCGTAATCATTCATCATAATCACCTTCGCGCATACCCGCCAAGAAGCCGATGGGAACCTCTACAAAAAGGGGCCGATCTATCCTGTCGGATACCCCCTCGAGGTCAATCCCTTCATCCTGGAAAATACGCCAGATCATGGGCCTGCAAGTCTTTGACCCGCACGCCCCCATTCCTGCCCTGTTCAAGGCTTTAAGCTGGTTCAAATCTCTCAGACCGTTCTTGATGGCTTCCCTTATTTCCCCTGCGGTTACCCTTTCGCAACGGCAGACTATGGCATCATCAGGAGGGGCCTCTTTCTCGTAGATTTTGGAGGGCTCTATCTGTTTCTCCTGAACCCAGATACCTGTCGCCTCCTTGGCGATCCTTTTATCAACCCTTACCTGAACCAGTAGAGTTCCGGGGTATTTTTTCCGATTTACGATAACTTTCTCGACCGGATAGTGACCAAGTATTGCCCCATCCTCGTCAGTTATAGGCACACTCTGCCCAACCTCCACCCTGTCCCGCCATATCTCGTAGGGAAGGGTTACTATGGGGTTCTCGTTTCCCTTCCTGTAGTCGACAAGTGTAACGGCAAGCCCCGGACAGATGGCAACACAATTCATGCAGCTTTTGCATTTATCCATGTCCACAATGTAGGGAAGACCTAGTATCTCGTCCCGCTCGGTCCTGATAACTCCTTCGGGGCAGGCCGATGCGCAGGGGTCGCACGGAACTTCTTGATAACAGTGGAAGATGGGTATTACTCCTTCTTCTTCCTCAGGTTTTTCTCTCCGGACTTCCGGGCCTGGTTTGGACTTCAAGATAGCGGCTTTTTCGTGCCATTCCTCGGGGATCTCCCTTTCGTAGAGATTTAAAGATTTGGCGATCTTGAGGCCCTCGATTTTTCCGGTGAACATGGCGGCGGTTGCCTCTGCTATTTCATGGGCATCACCCGCGGAGAACACATCCATCCCCCATTCTTTCGCCTTGTAATAGAACTCGTTCACCCCTGCAAGCCCCACCGCTATAAGCAGGGTGTCAGTTTCGAAAGTCTTGTGCGTGCCCGGTATCACCTTCCAATCGGCGTCCACCTCTGCAATAGTGACAGATTCGACCCTCTCCCCGCCATTGGCGGATACAACGGTGTGACTGGTGTATATGGGAACACCAAGCCTCTTGAGCTTATCGGCATGAACCTTGTAACCGCCCACCTGTGGCATGGCCTCAATCAGGGCAACCACATCTATCCCGGCCTGTATCGCATGATATCCTGCAATAAGACCCACATTTCCCCCGCCCACGATAAACACCCTCTCGGATGATTTGACGAGGTCTCGATTGACAAGTGTCTGGAAAGCTCCGGCGCCATAGATCCCGGGCAAGGTATTTCCCGGAAAAGAGAGCATTATTTCCCTGGCCCCTGTAGTCACAAGGAGTTTCGCGGGCTTTATTTTCCGGTAATTTTTCCCCTTTACAACCCCGACTATACCATCGGAAAATATACCTACCGCCGTGGTGTTCAGCCAGAACTCAACCGAATCAAGTTTCCCAAGATCTTCTTCTAATATATGGGCTATTTCGAAACCGCGGGTCCCTGCATAGGAATCCTCCACAGAGCCGAAAAATTTGTGTGTCTGCAGTACCAGCTTTCCTCCCAAACTATTCTTATCATCTACAATGAGCGTGTCCACACCAATCTTCCCAAGCTCTATTGCAGCCGACAGGCCTGCCGGGCCTCCTCCTAAAATTAGCACTTCCACTTCTCTAACGGGCGCCTCTCTGATGGGGGGCATTTTGTCATCTTCCGGGAGCCTTGGGAGCCCTTCCACGCTCTCAACCGCCATACCCTCTCTTAGAGGGGTCATGCACGATTTGACAGGAAGCCCACCGGCAATTACAAGGCATTGAGAGCACTGGCCGTTGGCGCAGAACATCCCTTGAGGGCTATTGTCTTTGGGATGGTGTCCGAAAATGTGGACATCGTTTGCGATGAGGGCAGAGGCTATCATTTCATCCTCATAGCCGGTTAACTCCTTCCCGTTCCAGATAAATTTTATCTCTTTTCGCACGGGTATTTTAAGGATAGGGTGTTTTGTAATTCTCTTTATTTTCATTCAGTCTATACCTTTCAGGTTGTCCGGTTCACAGTTCAAGGTTCAAGGTTAGTCGCTTTGTGCTTTTCTTCTTATTCATAAAATCTTTCACGCCAGGAGGGATTCAATTTTCATCACTCTCCAACTGTGAACTGTGAACTCCTGAACCGTGAACTTGTGCAGTTCCAAACGGTTCAACCTTTTAAATAGTTATTGCCTTTCTGTCAATAGCTTTTCAAGAGTTTTTAAGGCCATTGGTTGAACGTAGCTCCGCTTCGCTCCGCAACCCGTCCTCCGTAACAGTGCTACTGCGGAGGGGTGATTGGAACAGTGGAATATTGGAATGATGGGTTCCGGGAAAATGGGAAAATGCCTGCCTATGCGTGTCTGCACGCAGACAGGGGGTATTGGTAAAATTCATTTTTACTGAGAAGTTCAAGATGTTTATTCCATTTGTGAGGCAAAAAAAATATGCCCCAATAAATTATTTTAATTTTCTCGCTTTGGCGGGATAGAAACCGAGGCGCTAAAGTTTTGAGCTTTTTGCAAAGGTGGCAATTGTTTGAAAATATTTTTCTCCACCCATAAGATAAGTATCATTATGCCCGGCCCCCTTTATAGGGAAAAAAAATTTTTGCGCCTCTGATCTGTCAAATAATCTCTGTCCCATAGAGAAAGGGACGATTTCATCATCTTCACCATGTATAATGAGCTTTGGAACATCGAGACCGGAAATTTTTCCAAGATTATTGTAGTTGGCCGGCATAATAGGAGAAAATAGGGCAAAAAGAAACATGCTCTTCGCCATATCTTTTGTTGATGTAAAGGCGCTTTCTATAATAACGGATCGGACCTTTTTCCTCAAAGCCACCTCTATTGCAACGGCGGCGCCAAGGGAACGCCCAAAAGGAATGATGTTGCCCGATGTAAAATGCTCTTTCTCGACCAGATAGTCGTGGGCAGCCAGGCCGTCCATGTAAATACCCTTTTCAGAAGGCCTTCCGGAACTTTTTCCATAACCTCTGTAATCAAAAATAAAGACCTGCAGGTTCTTTGCGAGGAGCAGCCGGACATTATCAAGCCGGTGGGAGATATTCCCTGCATTTCCATGACAAAAAAGAACCACAGGAAACTCCTCCTTGAGCGGGAAAAACCATCCATGGAGCCTTTTTCCGTCTTCGGTATGAAAATAGACCTCTTTATGGTTTAAATGCTGGTCTTCGGGGGTGGTGTAGAATTTGGATTCAGGGAAAAAGACAAAAAAATTTTCAATCCGGGGGTAAAAAAAATAAAAAGAGGCCCCGATAAAGAAAATAAGAGAGACTATATATTGCCATTTGACAGGCATAAGCAGCACCTCACCATATTTTATTGGTTTTTTCGTAACAGTTCCTCTATCCTGTTATCCTGTCAAATATTTTGCCCTGGTGAACTATTACGTTTTTTCAAATGTGAATTTCAACCACATCCCCATCCTGAAGTATATAATCTCGCTGTACCATCCGGCCATCAAACACCTCCTTACCCCATATTTTGGCAAATTTCAGCTTATTTGTGAAATCTTTGTGTATCTTGTCAGCCAATTCTTCCAGGGTGCTCTCTTTCGGGAGCACAAAAGGGGTGTTCAAATCTTCCTCCTTTCCGGGGGATTTTGTATATACGCGGATGATGTCTGACATGCCATAGATTTTTTTTATCAGGATCGTTAAGTTGCGCTCATTGAGCACAGAGATTCCAAGGGTGGGGAGTTTTATTTCCGATAATTCTAAAAATATTTCATAATCTTCATCATCTTCTGTTTCATCCATTTTATTTAGCACCACAAACATCTTTTTGATAAAAGGAGGTTTTTTGAGCTCCTCGGGGATGGATACCTCATCCGGAAAAATACGCAGTTCCCGGAGGATAGAAAGGGTGCTTTCAAGTTGTTGCAAAGGATCGGCATGGAGGTCCAGGAGGATGATCAGGATACCGGTCCGGCGAATTAGATCTACCATCAATGGATCAATGTAGCCGATGGTTATTGGTGGCGTATCTATAAGCTGGAATTGGATATTTTCAAAAAGGACCATCCCGGGGGAGGGACTCCGGGTGGAGTGGGGAAAATCTGCTATCTCCGGGGTAGCGTTTGTTAAAGTGGCAATCAATGATGACTTTCCCACATTGGGGGGACCGATCACCGCAATCTGGGCAGCGCCCTCTCTCTCGATAGAGTAAGCGGTTTCCCGTTTTGAAACACTTTTTTTTTGCTGAGATTGGTTTTTAAATTTGGAAATCTTGCGGCGGAGATCGGCCCGGAGTTTATCAGTGCCCTTATGTTTGGGCATAATGGTCAGCATCTCCTCCAGGGCTTCAACTTTTGCCTCCGGAGTTTTGGCTTCTCGATAACGCCTTTCCGCTTCAAAATAGTTGGGTGGCAAATTGGCCGGCATCGGTTTTATACCTGAATTTTGCACCAAGTATCGTAGCGAGGCGCTTCAAGCCGCAGTAGATAGTTGGTGCAAAATTCAAATAATATATCATATATCTTCCCATAGTTTCAATCAGGCAAATATCAATTCGAGAATTGTGATTTGGGATTTTAGCGCCCTGTCCGGGAAAGCAAATCGCTTCTATCTGAATCAGTTAGAATTGACTTTGACGGATCCCTGCCCAGACGCATGATGTACCTTGAAAGGAAAGGATGAAGATGATATATTACATAGTAAACTGTGAACTGTGAACCGGACAACCTGAATAGTTACAAAGGAGGTTTAAATGGGTGATAAGAACATCGACCTGTCAGGGAAAGTGGCATTGGTGACCGGGGGGAGTCGTGGTCTGGGTAAGGCTGTAGCCCTTGCTATGGCGGAAAAAGGTGCAAAGGTTGTTATTTGTGGCAGAAAGCAGGAAAACCTGGATCTGGCAATGGAGGAGTTACAAAAGCAGGGATTCGAAGTCATGGCCCTACCTGCCCACATCGGAAAATCTGACCAGGTGACAGCCCTGTTTGAGACAATAAATGAGCAGTTTGGAGGGCTGGACATCCTGGTGAATAATGTGGGCATGAACATCTTGACCCCTTTTGTTGCGGAGGTTGATGAGAAGCTGTGGGACAAGATCATTGAAACAAACCTTAAAGGCACTTTTCTTGCCAGCTCCCAGGCGGTTAGGTTAATGAAAAAGAGAGGTGGAGGAAAGATTGTAAATATCACCTCCGTTGCGGCAAGAAAAGCTGCCAAAGGTATGGGTATCTACTCTGTGGCCAAAGCTGGTGTTGAGATGTTGACAAAGGTCCTGGCCGTTGAGTTGGCCCAGGACCGCATAAACGTCAATGCTGTTGCCCCATGTATGATAAAAACAAAATTCAGTCAGCCCTTTTGGGGCGATGAGAAACTGTTAAAGACACTGACAAGCATGATTCCGATGGGACGTATTGGTGAAACAGGTGATGTGGTAGGTGCTGTACTGTTTCTATCTTCAGGCCTTTCAGATTTTATTACAGGAGAGATCATTACCGTAGATGGTGGGACAATGGCATGATGGCAGACCCTACGGTTCGGAGAGCGTGGTCAGAGATAACTGGCTGTGGCTGAATATATCAACCGGGGATATTGGCCCGCCCTGGCGCGATATGCCTGCAATATGTTGCTGTCGTTTTGACACTTTGGAAATAATAGCTGTGCAAATGAATCCAAGCATTACAGGTCTGGGCCAGGGAGTAATGGAGTGTTTGGGTGTTGAAGTTCAGATATGAGGGGCAAATAAAAGAGCTTGCGAGAGAAATATATTCTGCAATGCATAATATTATGACTATTGAGAAAAGCGCAAAGCGACTAACCGTGAACCGTGAACCGTGAACCAGTCAACCAGAGTAGTTACAAAGGAGGTTTCCCTGTGAACAAAAACGTTAAGAGGGCCGGAGTGGTTGGCGCAGGAGTTATGGGGGCGACTATTGCAGCCCAACTTGCAAATGTGGGAATTGAAACGATTCTTATCGATATTGTGCCTCCTGAACTGATGGAAGATGATAAAAAAAAGGGCCTCACCAGGGAGAGCGGTGAATTTAGAAACAGACTGGCCCAAAATGGATTAGAAGCGGCATTGAAGTCAAAACCGGCATCCTTTTATATAGCTGAATATGCGCGGTTGATAACCACCGGCAACATGGAAGATGATCTTGAACGGTTAAAAGATGCAGACTGGATCATTGAGGTGGTCGTGGAAAAACTGGATATTAAAAAAAAGGTCTTTGAAAAGATCGAAAAGGTTTTGACCCCCGGAACCGTTATCACATCCAATACCTCAGGGATATCTGCAGAGGCCATGTGTGAAGGCCGATCGGAAAATTTTCGGAAATATTTTGCCGTCACCCATTTTTTTAATCCCCCTAGATATATGAAGCTCCTGGAGATTATACCGGGGCCTGACACGCTCCCTGAAGTGGTTGGGCTCCTTGCGGATATCAGCGAAAATGTGCTGGGTAAGGGTGTAGTTTATGCCAATGATACGCCAAACTTTGTGGCCAACAGGATCGGGACCTATAGCATGTTTTGTGTCATCAAGGCGATGACGGAGCTTGGATTGACCATCGAGGCTGTGGATAGACTTACAGGTCCGGTGGTCGGCAATCCCAAAAGCGCCTCCTTCAGGACCGTTGATCTGGTCGGTCTTGATACGCTCCTTCACGTGGCAGGCAATGTCTACCAAGGAGCGTCTGACGATGAAAAACGTGAGATGTTCCGGGCCCCTGATTTTATGGAAAAGATGATTGAGAAGAAACTTTTGGGCGAAAAGACCGGGCAGGGTTTTTACAAGAAGATTAGGGACGGTGAAGGGAACAGGGTGATTCTTTCCCTTGATTATAATACTCTAAAATATGGCCCCCAGGAAAAGATAAAAATAGGATCATTGGATATGGCGGAGAAAACTTCGGGGGTGCCTAAAAAGATCAGGTCACTCTATTATGCCGATGACATTGCAGGGCAGTTCACCTTTCGCACTTTGACGGAAAGCCTTATATACTCGGCAAACCGGATTCCCGAAATTGCCGGGGATATTGTGAACGTGGATAACGCCCTGAAGTGGGGCTTTGGCCGGAAAATGGGTCCCTTCGAAATGTGGGATGTTATTGGGGCAAGGGAGTCCGCGGCGAAAATGGAGGATGCGGGGTACGAAATTCCGGTTTGGATCAGGGAGATGCTTGAAAGCGGGAAAGAATCTTTTTACAAAAAAGAAGCGGGAGCGCTCTATTTCTATGATCTTTTTTCAAAGGACTACAAGGAAGTTCCGGTAAAGCCGGGGATCATTCTTTTGCCTTCACTCAAGGATCGGCAAAAGAAGGTGGCCGGGAATGCAGGCGCTTCACTGATAGACATTGGAGACGGTGTGGCCTGTCTGGAATTCCATACCAAAATGAACTCCATCACTGAGGATATCATCAGCATGATTCTGAAAACAGCAGATATCGTGAGCAGTGATTTCGAAGGGTTGGTGGCTGCAAATCACTCCACAAATTTTTCCGTTGGCGCCAACCTGGTAATGGTTTTGTTCGCGGCCCAGGAAGAGGAATGGGATGACCTGGAATGGGCGGTCAAATCATTACAGGACTCATTGATGAAGCTGAAATATCTGGGCAGACCGTTTGTGGCCGCACCCGCAGGTATGGCCCTTGGCGGAGGATGTGAAGTCTGCCTGGCGGCAGACCGGGTCCGCTATGCTGCTGAGACGTATATGGGCCAGGTGGAAGTCGGGGTGGGGTTGATCCCGGCAGGAGGCGGAACCAAGGAGTTGCTTATACGTAATACGGAACATCTGTTTGAGGTTCAAAAGGGTGGGCTTTACCAGAAACAGGTCGAACTGATGCCCTTTGTTGCCCGGGCCTTTGAGACCATTGCGATGGCCAAGGTATCCACATCCGGTCCGGAGGCGGTGAAGCTTGGTTATCTGAGGCCGACCGATAAAATGACCGCCAACCGTGATTTTCTGATAGAAGATGCAAAAAAGACAGTACTGGCAATGAGCATGGAGGGGTACAAACCTCCGATACCAAGAGATGATATTCGCGTGCCGGGAGAAAACACTTTTGCTATGATCAAATTAGCTCTCTGGACCATGCGCGAGTCAGGCTATATCACCGAACATGATGTGACCGTCTCAACCAAGGTGGCATACGTCCTGTGCGGCGGGAATGTCTTCTCTGATACCAAAGTAAGTGAGCAGTATCTCCTGGATCTTGAACGGGAGGCCTTTTTGAGCCTTTGCGGTGAGCCCAAGACCCAGGCAAGGATTCAACATATGCTGAGCACCGGTAAACCTCTGAGAAATTAAATTAGAGTTCACAGTTCAGGGGTTCAGGGTTCACAGTTGGATAGTGCTGTAGATCGTATCACGCTAATGCGAGACTGCCGTTCGTAAATTCATTAATTATCTAAGGAAATATGACAAGCATAAACTGTGAACTGTGAACTGTGAACCGTGAACCGTGAACCGTGAACCGTGAACTGTGAACCTTGAACTGTGAACCGTGAACCTTGAACCGTGAACCTTGAACCGTGAACCGTGAACTGTGAACCTTGAACCGTGAACTGTGAACCTTGAACCGTGAACTGTGAACCGTGAACCAATCAACCTGGGTAGTTACAGGAGGGAAATAGGATGAGAGAAGCCGTGATTGTTGCTGCCTGTAGAACGGCAGCCGGGAAGGCCCCTATAGGAACACTAAAGGATACACGCCCGGAGTCCATGGGGACCGCTGTCCTAAGTGATTTGATAAAGAGGGCAGGGGACCTCGATCCCGTTCTTATTGATGATGTGATTATCGGGTGTACCTTTCCCGAGGCCACGCAAGGGCTCAATTTAGGGCGCGTCCTGGTCATGTCCATGGGCTGGCCTGATCGTATCCCCGGTATGACCGTCAACAGATTTTGCTCCTCAGGGCTCCAGGCCATTGCCATTGGCGCTGAAAAAATCATGTGCGGTTTCTCTGATGTTGTGATAGCAGGTGGGGTGGAAAGTATGAGTCAGATTCCGATGGGCGGGAGCATGATGTACCCCAACCCGGCCCTGGTGGACATGAGGCCGGGCGCCTTTACCGGTATGGGACTTACTGCCGAAAACGTGGCTGAACGGTATCATATCAGCAGGGATGAACAGGATGAATTCGGGGCAAAAAGCCAGCAGAAGGCAGAGGCTGCCATAAAAAGTGGCCGTTTCAAGAGTCAAATTGTGCCTTTAAAGGTGAGAAAGCAAAAACAGTTGCCCAATGGGCATTTTGACTTTGAGGAGGTGATCTTTGATACGGACGAAGGGATGCGTCCCGGCACCACCAGGGAGGGCATCTCGAATATTCGCCCCGCTTTCAAACCGGACGGTAGCGTGACTGCCGGCAATTCTTCACAGACGAGCGATGGTGCGGCAGGGGTGGTACTCATGTCCAGGGAGAAGACCATGGAGTTGGGTCTTAAGCCTATGGCAACTTTCCGGTATCATGCCGTAGAGGGTTGTGAACCGGAACAGATGGGTGTGGGACCTGCCGTGGCCATTCCCAAGGTGCTGAAGATTGCCAATATGAGTGTTGATCAGATAGAGTTGATAGAACTGAATGAGGCATTTGCCGCCCAGGCCATCTATTGCATCCGGGAACTGGGTCTCAAAGAAGAGATTGTCAACGTGAATGGCGGCGCCATTGCGCTGGGTCACCCCCTTGGTTGTACAGGTGCGAAACTGACCACTCAGCTTGTCTATGAGATGCAGGAGAGAAAGTTGAGGTGGGGCCTGGTATCCATGTGCATAGGATTCGGGATGGGGGCGGCCGCTATTTTTGAAAGAGAAGAAAGGTAGCAAAGCTTCGTCTTAAGCCAACGATTTGATGGAGTAAATATCACATTGCTTGAGGCCAAGAGATACTGGTTGCTGGATGCTCGATGCTGGGTAAAAAATTCCTTTTCAAATCCAGTATCCAGAGACCAGTATCCAGCATCAGGTGGTACCTTGCTTCAAATGTGCATTCAAAACCATGGCCCAGACCTTGTTGTTTAGGCTTAATAATCTGATTAGAGT
>SDBU01007449.1_pt1 | contig 12620 bp, 1 predicted proteins | sample 2277071 | NCBI WGS metagenome assembly SDBU01 (sample SAMN10397929, study PRJNA504765) | marine sediment metagenome | isolation source: marine sediment core GS08_GC12, 126 cmbsf | place: Arctic Ocean: Gakkel Ridge, Loki's castle | collected 2008 | reverse complement strand
TCCGGCACCCGGTGATTGGAAGGGGATCTATTTTCGGGATTACACCAATGATGGTGCAACCATTTTGGATCATTGCGTGGTGGAGTACGGCGGCCATACCAACAATGCGAACATTTATTTGGCCAACGCCAAACTCACCATCCAGTACAGCACCATCCGCAATAGCAGTCACTCCGGGATTTATGCGTATGGGACCGGGAGCAACAACGCCACCATCAACTGCAATAATCTAAAGGACAACCTGAACGGGGTATTTACCACCAGCAATGCCCAGCCGCAGATTCACAACAACAATTTATTGAGGAACCAGAACTATGGAATATACAACACGAGTGGTGTCACGGTAAATGCCGGGAACAACTGGTGGGGCGATGTCAACGGTCCCGGCTATAACGGCGATGCGGTTTACGGCAACGTCAATGTCGATCCCTGGTTGACCGTCGAAAGCAACTGCATCAGTGCACCGCCCACCAACAGCCCGCCGTTTGAGCCCAAAAATCCGTCGCCGGCTAACGGTGCGGTCCGGGTGCCGGTGATTCAGGACAGTGTGCCGTTGGATGTGACGCTGAGCTGGATCGGTGGAGATCCCAACCCCTGGGATACGGTGGTATATGACGTATATTTTGGTGAGTCAGCCGGCAGCCTGGTGATATTGGGCGACGGCATTTCGGCGACCAGTTTTATCAAATCCGATCTTGCCGAAGGCACCACATACTATTGGCAGATCGTATCGCGTGATGACGTGGGTGGACAAACCAATGGGCCAGTGTGGCAGTTTACCACCCTGGGCGCGCCGCCGGATCTGACGGTGTCCGATATCACCTGGGAGCCGGCCGGCAATCTTGCCGCCGGTCAGACCGTCACCTTTACCGCTACCATACAGAACAGCGGCACAGGCCCGGCTGTGGATGTCTTTCAGGTGAACTTTAAATTAGACGGTAGCAGCATCGGAACCAAAACCGTCAATCCGGTTGTTGCGGCTGGCGGCACTGTCCAGATCATACAGGCCTGGACCGCGCAGACCGGCGATCACAGTATCGAAGTAGTCGCCGACAGCAGCGGAGCGGTCACTGAATCGTTTGAAGAAAACAACAGCCTGACTGAGAACCTGCCGACCGTCATCGATCCGACCCCGCCGGACATGACCGGCACCAGTTCGGTTAACGGCGCTGTACTGCCGCAAGTGAATCAGATTGTCATCACCCTGTTCGATCAGTACGGATCCGTAAATGATGTCGTTGTGCTCGCGAGCATTGAAATCAGAAACCACAGCAGCCAGCTTGTTGACGGTACGATTTCCGAATCTAATGATGTTTTTACTTTTACGCCAACCACCCAACCGCTGCCCGATGATACTTACAGCGTAACACTGACGGCCGTTGATATGGCCGGCAACACACAGCCATACGGCTTTACCTTCACAGTGGACGGCCAGCCCCCGGCTATGCCCTCCATTACCGGCGGCACCATACACAGCGGCGTGATCCAGGCCCGGCCCTATGCGGATAACCGTTCCAACACTTCCACGGTGACACTTACCGGGACCCGCGAGAACAATACCAGCGTCTGGGTAAATAACGTCCAGAGGGTTGCATCTGGCAGCGGCGACTGGTCAATGGACCTGAGCCTGTCTCAGGGCGCCAACGCCTTGGAGATCTGGCTGAAGGATGCGGCCGACAACCAGGGTGATTCCGAATGGGTCGATATTTTTGTCGATTCCACAGCCCCGGCCGTTACCGGCATCACACCGGCGGACAACAGCTTTCTCGACACAGCCCCTGCAACCGTTGTTATTGATTTTCAGGAAACCGGCAGCGGCCTGAACCTGGAGAACACTACCAAATCGATCAAGGACGCAAGTCAAGCAAATGTGGCCGGTGACTGGTCTGAATCCGGAGGAAACCAACTTGTCTTTACCCCGGCGGCTGCACTGACCGATTCCCTTTATACGATTAATATTCAATTAAAGGACAACTTGGACAATCAGGGACCTGCGATCGAGTATCATTTTACCGTAGATACCACCGCACCGGCGCCACCGGTGATCGATGCGGTCACCTCTCCGGCCTACAACCCGACCCAGGTCATCAGCGGCACCAAGGAAGCCTATGCCGCTATTTTGTTAGCCGGTCAGGAAGTTGTCGGCCATACCGCGGAAACCACCTGGCAGCATACCGTGAACCTGGTCAGCGGCCAGAACCAGTTCACCTTTGCCGCCCAAGACCGTGCCGGCAACCAAAGCGGCGATGCGGTCGTCTCCATCATATACGACGATATTCCGCCGCTGCCCGTTAATACCCTTACAGCAGATGGGCAGACTTCCGGTACAACCGTCAATTTAAGCTGGAGCGGTTATGATGAGTCCGCGCATGGGGACATCGATTATTACCGGATCTATGTCGAAACGTCCAGTTTCAGTACTGTTGCCGCCCTTACCGTGCACGCTACCGTCGATGTGGGCAACTTCGCCTACACGGTCGAAAACCTTACCAAAGGCGCAACCTACTGGTTTGCGGTAGTGGCCGTCGATTTCATGGGCCACGCCGATCCGACCGTGACTTCCGTATCCGCTGCTCCTGCGGATACAATTGCGCCCGAGGATGTGACTAATCTGGATGTTACCTCTTTTGAAGACCGCCTGGTCTTTTCCTGGACGCATTCGGCCGATACCCAGGGCGATCTGGCCGGCTACAAGGTCTATTTTAACGGCGCTGCCGAAGGTGTTTTGCTGCCTGCAACCCAGAACACCCATGAAGAGACCGCTCTGAACCCGGCCGCGGCTTATCCTTTCAAGGTCACGGCCATTGATAATGATGATAATGAAAGCGCCGGTGCTTCCGTTAACGCTGTTACCCTGCTGCCCAATCCAACGAACCTGGCGGCCACGCCTTACAGCGGGTATGTGGATTTGTCGTGGGATGCCGCGCAGCCGTCGCAATACGTGCAGCACTATCGCATTTACGTGAGTACAACCGATTTTGCATCAGTCGAGTCCATGAACCCGCAGCTCACTACCACGTCAACTGCGGCCAATATTGCCGGTCTGACCAATAATACAACCTACTATTTTGCGGTCACCACCCTGAACGTTTCCAACGGGGAGCGTCAAGCGGTCACCACTGTCTCAGCCGTGCCGGTTCCCGACACCCAGGGGCCCGAGCTCAGCAACCTCAAGGTGGACGATACGGATCTTGTCAATGGATTGACCCTCGACAAGTTCTCCACCGTCACCTTAAACGCCGCTGATCCGGCCGGGGTCAGCCGGGTTGAATTTTATTTAAACGGCAGCCTGATCCGCACGGATTTCAGCGGGCCTTATTCCTGCTATCTGGACGTTGACTCTTTGGATGACGGAGCCTATACCCTGACCATCACGGCTTACGATACTCTGGGCAACAGCACTCCGGTAGAATATACATTCAATGTGGCCCTGGCTGTACCGTCGGCGCCCGTTATCACCCAGCCCGCCGACGGACTTGTAACCAATCAGCTTACGGTTACAGTAGCCGGCCAGACTGCCAAAGACGCCGAGGTACTGCTTTACAACAACAGCGCCGCGACCGGGGACGTAACAATTGCGGATGGCTCCGGCAGTTTCAGTTTATTATTGACCCTTACCGAAGGCGCAAACCATATTCAGGCAGCAGCCCGCAACCGGGCCGGTACCGGACCTTTAAGCAGTGAAGTTCTTGTCACCCTGGACACCAGCATTCCGTACAGCCCCACAGCTCTTTCAGCCCAGGCCAAGGAAGGCGGCAGCATCAAGCTCACCTGGCAGCCGCCCACGGAAACGTCGGCCGCCGGGTATAACCTTTACCGGGCTCAAAGCTCATTTACCACTCCGGCCCAATCTGTAAAGGTCAACACCGGCCTGATCACGGCAACTTCGTTTAGCGACCTTCCGCCGGTCGACGGCACCTGGTACTATCGGGTCACCACAGTGGATACTGCCGGCAACGAATCGGACTTGTCCGCCGAAGCTTCAGCGGAGGCGGACAGCACTCCGCCCAAGGCAATCTCCATCGATTATACGCCCCAGGGTAATTACGATCCGGTCACCGAAACCACGGCCCCGGGCACGGTAGATCTGATATTGACGGTCAGCGAACCGCTGCAATCCGCACCGTTTTTGAGCATCAATCCCGAAGGCGGCGCCCCCCTCGCAGTAGAGCTGACCAAGGATACCGATGTGACCTATGCGGGCTTCTTTGTAATTGCAGACACAACGCCCACGGGGACGGCCTGGGCCATCTTCTCGGCCCGTGATGCGGTGGGCAACCGCGGCACCGCCATTGACGCCGGTGCCTCCGTCAAGATCGACACCGCCGGTCCGTCTGTAAGCCGTATAGATGTTGTGCCGCCGGTGCCCATCAAAAATGATGAGCTCGATCCGGTTGCAGTAACCGTTACCACGGGTTTGAACGAAGCCGTAAAGTTCGGCACCACCCCGCAGCTATCATATCTGCTTTCCAAAGACGGGCGTGAGCCTGCCGTTATCGATACTGTGACTCAAATCGATACTGTTCCCGGCGATATTCAAACCTGGCAGGCAATTTTCGAACTGCCGGCCGATGCGGGCTTGAGTGAACCCGAGAACTTCAGCTTTATCTTTGAAGCTGCCGACGATCTGGACAATGTGAGCAGCAGCATTGCGTCCGACAACCTTTTCCAGGTCTACCAGGGCGATCTGCCGCCCTTAGAGACCCCCCAGGGTCTGGCCGGCGAAGCCCTGATCGGCGGCCGGATCCACCTGACCTGGGAGCCGGTTGAAAGCACCGTGGGTTATCAACTCTACCGCCAGGCCCCGGATGAAAGCGAACTTTCCGCCTACATGCGGCTGGATGCGGTTGAAGAATATATCGATACGCCGGATGTCGACGGACAATATACCTATGCGGTGGCCAGCATTCGCTCTGAAAACGATCAGGAGTCTTTCAGTTCAATGAGCGCGTCGGTGCAGGTAACATCCGATGCGGTGGCACCGGGTGTGCCGCAGAACCTGGGTCTGGAGCTTGTGGCCAACGGCATCAAAATCGAGTGGGATGCACCAGCCTATACCGAGCCGATTACCTATCATATTTACCGTTCGGATCTGGCCGAGATCACCTCGGTGGAGGGACTTACACCGCTGATTGTCGGGATTCCCCAGACACTGGTGATCGATCCCAACCCGTCGTCAACCGAGCACTGCTATGCGGTGACGGCTGTGGACGAGGCCGGCAATGAATCCGCACCGTCGACTTCGGTTTATCAGAATTTTGGACTGCTTCCGGTTTCGAGCCTTACGGTGGTGCAAACAGGTGACAGTCCGCCGGTTATTTCCTGGACCCATCCCAGCAGTGGCAGCATTGCCGGGTATGACTTTTATCTGGGCGACAAGAAGACGGGCGTCAAACCTCACAGCGGCCACCTTGCCGGATTGTCCTACACCGACAACGGCTATGCCGGAGATGAGCGCACCTACACACTGGTCGCCGTGGACCAGAACGAGGCCGAGAGCCTGGGTCGCACTATTACGCTGCCGGTGCTAAGGGCAAGCCTCTCCGAGGACAGCCGCATCAAGCGCGGCATCATGAACCGTCTGGAATACACGGTGCAAAACCTGTCATCTGCACCGGTGGAAAATATCTGCTTGAAGGTGGATATAGCCGGCCATGCCCACATGTCCGAATCCTTCAGCCTCCAACCGCAAGCCTCCAACCTCATTTCCGTCATCGTGGGCGGGTACGACGACCTTGCCGACCTTGTTGATGTGACCACCACTATTGAAATCACGCCCCATGCAGGTGAAACAATCGAGATCGTGGGCGCATCTCAGGTTGACGTCGGCGACGGCATGCTGGTGCTGCGGATCTTAAACGAGGAGTTCACCCGGGGCGCGGCCGGGAACGTAAGATTTACCTTGGAAAACAGCGGTGAAGCCGACATCGAGATCACTTGCGCTCAAAACTCGGGCAATGCGGATTCCAACGAGATTACCTGGTATCTGCTGGATGAAGATCAAAACGTGATAACAACCATGGCTTTCAAACAAGCGCTTGGCCAGGAAACAATAACACTCTCAAACGGCAATACCGTTACACGTATACCTGCCGGCAGCACATTTACGTCACAGCCCATGGAGATGCCTATCCCGTCAAACGCTCCCGATGATGTGACCGTGCAGCTTGACATCTCAACAATCTATTATCACCAGGGCCTGACTGACGAGGTGGTCATGGAAGGCCTTTCCTCCACCCATCCGGTCACCCTGATCGACACCTCGTATTACGGTGAGGTGACGTCCATCACGCCGCAAAACTCCACCGGCGACCAGGATATTGTCATTACCGGACGTGCGGTTGAACGCACTTCGGGCGACTCCATGCCGGCGGTTGTCCTGAAGCTGGTGATTACCTATAATGGTTTTGAACGCACATTCGAGGTCTTTACGGACGCGGACGGCGGCTTTTCCTATTCATTTACACCCCTTGCAGGCGAAGCCGGAGTATACACGGTACGGGCCGTGCATCCGGACCTGACCGACCGCCCGGTTCACGGGGAGTTTGTCATCAATAGAGTGAGCATCAGTCCGGCAACTATAAACCTTAATATTCCAAACAATTATGAACAGACCATCAACATCGACGTAAGCTGCGGCGACCAGACCGAGGTAAACAATTTAACCCTGGCATACGCGGAACAAGATCAGCCCGGAGGTGTGTTTCCGCAAGGGGTTCATCTTACCTCGATATCTTTAATACCGTTTTTAGGTTCCGGGCAAACAGCGACGCTGACATTTACAATTTGGGCCGATAATACGGCCGCTGCCACCGGATCACTGATATTAAAGGCTAAAAGCGATGAGACCGCCGACGACGCCTGGGCCGCCGTGCAGGTTAACACCGCCTTTTCCGAGGCCCTGCCCGTTCTCAATTTTACGCCGGATCATGTGGAGACCGGCGTTGCCCGTGATAATACCGTCTCGGAGGCAATCGCTCTGGAAAACAACGGCCTTACAGCCATGCATGATGTTTACCTGACGCTGGTCGATGAGAACGGCAGCACGGCCCCGGATTGGGTCTATCTGAATTCAGCCGCCGAGCAAGGCACCATCGCCGTCGGCGACCGCCGTGATATCGGCATCTCCTTTTCGCCGACCAACACCGTGCCCGAAGGGGTTTATCCGTTTTATCTTCGGGTTACAAGCTCCAATTATCAGATGACCGACATCGGTCTGTATGTTTCGGTGACCCAAAGCGGCATGGGCAATGTGGCGTTTAAAGTGGCCGACATCTATACCGGCACCCTCGATGCCGATAACCAGGTCATTCAAGGGCTTTCCGGCGCCCGAGTGAAATTGCAAAACGAACAGGTCTTGACCGAGGAATACACCCTGGTCACGGACAGCCTGGGCGAGGCTTATTTTGAGGATATTCCGGCCGGCAATTACAAGGCGCGCATTACCGCCGACTATCACCAGGAGTACATCGGCAGGATCTGGATCAAGCCGGGCATCACCATTAATAAAGAGGTCTTTTTAGATTATAACTTGGTCACGGTGGAATGGGAAGTCAATGAAATCACGATTGAGGACACCTATGAGATCGTTCTCACGGCCGTTTATGAAACCGATGTCCCGGCCGCGGTGGTGATTGTCGAGCCGACCTCGGTCACCCTGCCGAAAATGCAGGCCGGTAATATCTTTAACGGTGAACTCACTCTCACCAACCACGGGCTGGTCCGGGCTGACAATTTAACCTTCAGCATGCCTGCCGATGATCAGTATTTTTCCTACGAAATCATGGCAGGACTGCCGCAAAGCCTTGATGCCAAACAGCGCATTACAATTCCTTACCGGATAACCTGCCTCCAGTCTCTGGACCAGGAAGACGGCGGCGGAGGCGGCAGCATCTCATATAACAGCTGCGGGAGAGTTGCATATTCTTATGAGTGTGCTAACGGCCATTCGACCAGTGGTTCCAGTTCAACCTGCTGGAGCAGAGCATCTTCCGGATCCGTAGGAGCAGGAGGGGGAGGTAGCGCCTATATCGGCGCGTACACTGGTGGAGGAAGCTCATCCGGCTCGCCTTCTTCATCGAGCATCGGGGGGACTAAATGCTCTCCGACGACCCCGCTCAAGGAATGGTTTCATCAAACGTATCAATCCGTCAAAGAAACACTGTCAAATATGGTTCATAATGTGGGGTGTACGGTCAACACCTTGACCCGCGAGTTCAACGACGATGCCGTGGACCTTGCAGTAAAGGCGCCCGGCGGCACAATCGATGTCAAACGGCTTTTCTACCGCAACCAGTGGCACTGGGAGCACACCCGCAACAACCTCTCCTTCACGGTGGATGCTTTCGGCGCCGGCATTGAATCGATTGATAAGGGCGGTGTGGTCTATGAGGCCGCCGTCTTGAATTCTGATGTGTTCATTCACGATGTTTTCCGGATCACCAAGACCGATATTGGCTGGCGCTGGGAGGATAAATTAGGAAACTACCAAGAATACGATGATACCGGACGTATGCGCGCCTTTGGCACCCGTAGCGGCGTTGTGGGCAAGCTTTTGTATGAAGCGGACGAAGACGGCAAACTTATCGGTGTCGCCGATCGCAACGATGCACAGGTGATCTGGTATGAATACAACGGCGACGGCACTATTTCGGCCGTATATGACAGTGACAACCACCGGGTCGAGTACGACTATACCGGCGATCTGTTGACCACGGTCACCGATGTGCTGGACAACGACACTACCTACGAATACGACGGCAGCGGCCGGATGACCCGCAAGGTTGATGCCGCCGGCCGACCGACCATAGCGTCTTATGACGACTACGATGATGTAGTATCGGTGGTCGACAGCCAGGGCACCGGGCATTTTTTCGAGTTTGATTATGACAGCGCCAAAAAAGAGTACTACGCCCGTATCATGACATCAACCGGGATGATCAAGGAACTCTGGTATGACAAAGACGGTGAGACCAAGCGGGTGGATGTCAACGGACGTACCGTTCAGAGCATTGCCAAGGACGGCCGCAACCTGATCGTCACCGACGAGAAAGGCAATATCACCCGCAAGGAATTTGACGAGTGGGACAACCTGACCAAGGTAACTTATCCCGACAACACCACGGTCTTGTTTGAATATGATCTAAGGTTCAACAAAGTCAGCCGGGCGACTGATCCCAAAGGTAATGTCACCGAGTATGTGTACGATGACCAGGGCAACCTGACCACAAAGACCGAAGCGGTCAACACGGATGCCGAACGCCTTACCAACTACACTTATGACGATGCCGGTCAGCTTCTGACGGCAACCATTGAGGCAGACGCTAATACCGAAGCCGCAACCACGACCTTTACCTACGATGACGACGGCAACCTGTCCACGATTACCGATCCCATGGATAATGCTACTCAGTTTGTCGAGTACGACAATATGGGTAACCTTTTGCGGATGATCGACCCTAAAAACAATGAGTGGACATTTGCCTACGATGACACGGGACGGCTGGAATCTCAGACCGACCCGCTCAACAATACAACCGCCTATGAGTATGACAGGGCCAACAATCGTACAGCGGTTGTTAATGCTTATCTCAAGCGTTTCGAGTTTGAGTACGACGATCACAACAACATGATCAAGGCTACAGATCCATATGCCAAATTCATCACCACCGATTACAACACGGACAATTTTCCCACCCAGGTCACTAACCAAGAAGGCAAGGTGTCTCGGGCTGAGTACGACAATGAGGGCCGGGTCACCAAATCCATCGACGGCGCCGGCAATGAGATTATTTATCATTACGATGAGACGGACGCCACCCCGGTATCTTCGTACCGGCCGGTTCAGATCGATTATCCGACCTATACCCGCAAATTTACTTATGACACTATGCAGCGGGTGACGGTTGAATCCGATGTGTTGGACGCAAGTACCACCCATACCCGCAGCTATGTCTATGATGACGCCGGTAATGTGATTGCCGGCACGGATGAACAGAGCAATACAGCCCAATTCGAATATGATGCCCTCAATCGTCTCATCAAGACAACCGATCCGCTCAATGGTGTGACAAACCGTTCCTATGACGACCGCGGCAACCTGATCGAGCTGCAAGATCCCCAAAACGGTATCACCTTCTACCAGTACGACAAGAACAACCGGCTGGTCAAAACCATCCGGCCCATGCTCCAGGAAACGACTTACGAGTATGACGAAGTAGGTAATCGTACTGCTGTTGTAGATTCGAAGAGCCAGCGTATCGAGTACACCTATAACGCAATCAATCGGCTGACTCAGGTCAGACATTTTAATCCTGATGATCTTGTAAATCCTGTCAAAACAATCAATTTCACCTATGATGATTTGGGCAACATTTTAACGTATTCTGACGGCACCATCTCGGCCACTTACACCTATGACGATCTGTCTCGAAAACTTTCAGAATCGGTTAACTACGGGCCGTTTAGCCTAAATTACAGTTACACTTATTATGCAAACGGTGTTAAAAAGACCTTCACCGGCCCGGACGGCAATACGATCACATACAGCTATGATGAAAACAATCGTTTGGTAGGAACGAACATCCCCGGCCAGGGTCAGATCACCAACATCTACGATGGAGCCCACTGGAACAGCCCGGCCAAGACCATGCTGCCCGGCGGCAGTATCACCGATTACGGTTATGATCCGCTGATGCAGCTCAAAACCATCACGTCAAAAGATCCGGGCCAGAACCCGCTGATGACGCGCAGTTATCAGTACTCGCCAGCCGGCAACGTCACGACAAAGGATACCGAGCATGGCAACTATACATATCAGTACGATAATTTGTATCGTTTGACCCAGGCCGTAAACCCGACCCTGCCGGATGAAGCCTACACCTACGATACACTTGGCAACCGGCTCACGGCTGCCGGTGTAACAGGCACCTGGAATTACAATGCCAACAACGAGCTGACGGGTTATGATACCAATACGTTCACTTACGACGACAACGGTAACATGACGCAAAAGTCGGTTGACGGTGTTGTAACAAATTTTATATATGATATAGAAAATCGTCTGATCCGGGTCGAAAACAGTGTCGGTTCGACACTCGCAAGTTACTACTACGATCCGTTCGGCAGACGACTCTGGAAAGACGTCGGCGGAACAAAGACGTATTTCTTATACTCCGACGCAGGCCTGATCGGTGAGTACGACTCAACTGGCACCGAGATCAAAACCTATGGCTGGGCTCCGGATTCCACTTGGGGCACAGATCCGCTCTTTGTCAAAATAGCCGGCACCTACTACTGGTATCAAAACGACCACCTGGGCACACCGCAAAAGATCACCCGAACCAACGGCAGCGTTGCCTGGGCCGCCACCTATGACTCGTTCGGTAATGTTCAGATAGAAACGGCAACCATTACTAACAATCTGAGGTTTGCGGGCCAGTACTACGATCAGGAGACTGGGCTATACTACAACTGGAATCGGTACTACGATCCTGCCGTTGGAAGGTATTTAAGGACAGATCCGTTTGGCGATGGATTGAACCTTTATGCGTACGTCTTCAGCAATCCTGTCAACCTGATCGATCCGCTTGGATTGTGTGTGGTTGAAACAGGAGTGGATTGGTCCAAAAAAGCAATTCGTAAAGCAATGGCTTTCTGGCAGCCGAAGTGGGAAGCTGCTCATGAACGGCTTGAAGCTGTGGATTGGCGTGCTGTTGGTGAGGGTACGGTGGCAGTCGCGGGCGGTATCCTGATGGTGAAGTCTGGGGCAGCGTTATCAGCTACCGGAAAAGGTGCCATTATCGGAGTGCCTATGGTTCTAGTGGGCAGTTCAGTAGCAACTTATGGTTCCGTACAAGTGATTGTTGGTTTTGCTGGGAACAGAATGCCTTTTACTGGAACAGTGGATGCTGTGATCACAATCACAACTGGGCCAGGTGACTTGCGAAGAAAGCTGAAGTCTGTGGATCTCCTCGTAGGGATGGTCTTGTCCGGACGCGTACCTGCATCGAAAGTCAGTGACGCAGTGAACATAATTCAGCACGGGCTGACAATAAAGAAATCAATCGACGAGATCAGGACTGAGCTACACAGGGCCGGGTATTAATGTAGAGTCGTGAAGCGATATGTTTGCTCGTGTATCGAATCGAAATGAGGAGAGAGTACTTGCTCAAGTGACGTTTTTGAAACTAGGCAAACGGGGGCGTAATGAAACTTCTGGTATTTGTGTTTCTTATCTCGGGAATCGTTTCAATCTTTTTCTCCAAAAGCAAAAAGCGCTATGAGAAGCTCGTTATCGAGAACGACAAGGATTTTGCTGATAAGAACGTAAGGACCCTGAGAAGATGTGGTTATACATTAATCGCACTCTCCAGTTTGTGTTATTTATTTGTTTTGATCTAGCCAGAGGACCATTCGAACCACGAAATCCGGCAGGAAATCCGGTCATCCAATTATGCGTTTCTTGTAGTTTCTTGATATAAAAGCGATTGCGAGAACCTTCGGGACGTCCATAAGCGAAATGCGCGAAATGGGGGTCGGGCCACAGGAACATGTTGATATAATATATAAAACGTTTAAATTTTGCGTCAAAAAAGGCCTTAAAAGGTCATTTTGGGGGC
>SDBU01007448.1_pt1 | contig 12621 bp, 12 predicted proteins | sample 2277071 | NCBI WGS metagenome assembly SDBU01 (sample SAMN10397929, study PRJNA504765) | marine sediment metagenome | isolation source: marine sediment core GS08_GC12, 126 cmbsf | place: Arctic Ocean: Gakkel Ridge, Loki's castle | collected 2008 | reverse complement strand
ATGTTCTTAAACCTGGCAAAAGAGGAGCGCACTGGAAGAGAGTATGTTGATAAGTTGAATATCACCCCCAGCGCCCTTGAGAGATCAGTCCAATTTCTTTCCGGTGGTAATCAACAGAAGATAGTAATTGCGAGATGGCTATTCTCCCAAGCTAAGTTACTTATTTTCGATGAACCAACACAGGGTGTAGATATTGGTGCAAAGATTGAGGTTTATCGGGTGATGAACGAATTAACCGCACAGGGGATCAGCGTACTATTAATTAGCTCTGATTATCCAGAATTATTGGCGATGAGCGATCGCATCGCAATTGTCAGAGATGGGCGCATTCTGCACATCTCTGATGCGGATAAATTATCGGAACATCGATTATTGTCGATAGCTTCAGGAGCAGAGGCAAATAATAACCAAAAGCAGAAGAATGTACTGGGCTAATCTGCGAGTGAATGATAATGGACAGAAGAAAACATCTTACTCAATTTCGCAATAATTCTTATATTGTCAAAATCCATATTTGGAGTATGGAATGAATAATATGATCAAATTCTTTCGTTCCGCCATTGCAGGGCCACTGGTTGCTCTAATAATCGCTGTGGTAGTTATCAGTCTCACTACTGATCGATTTTTAACGACCCAAAACTTGATCAATGTTTCCCTTCAAGTAAGCACAGTAGCTATAGCTGCAATTGGGAGCACGCTCGTCATACTGACAGCTGGTATTGATCTTTCTCCTGGGTCAGCTGCTGCACTGACAACTTGCGTACTGGCGATCCTGGTCAAGAACATGGGTATCCCGCTGCCGTTGGGGATGCTCGCAGTGCTTATCCTTGGGATCGGGATGGGATTATTCAACGGCTTTTTCAGCACTTATGGACGCATTCCATCATTTGTATTCACTCTGGCAACGATGAGTATTTTTCGCGGACTGGCATTCCTGGTGACTGGAGGGCACCCAATATTTTCCATATCACCTTTCCTTGAAAATATCTTTTACGGAAAAATATTAGGAATTCCACTGCCATTTCTTTATATGTTAATCCTTTATGCAGTAACAGCTGTATTTCTGAAATACACGAGAAGTGGTAGAGCGATATATGCGATTGGCGGCAACGAATCAGCAGCCCACTTATCAGGTATCCATGTGAACCGGACACGATTATTGGCGTTTACTCTGGCGGGATTGGCAGCAGCAATTGCAGGTGTATTGATGGCAGCCAGATTAAATTCTGGCTCACCGAACTACGGAGTCGGATTAGAGCTGGCAGCTATCGCCGCCGCTGTGATCGGTGGGGCAAGCCTGGCTGGCGGCTCTGGAAATATCGTGTATACCCTCTTCGGCGCGCTGACAGTTGCGGTTGTTCAGAACGGACTGAATCTGAATGCAGTCCCAGCCGCCTGGCAGAACATCACGCTTGGTTTAATCATTATATTGGCGGTTGGGTTGGATATGTGGCGTGGCGATTTTGCCATATGGATTTCGCGCATTTTCAGTTTTAAGCGAGAAACAGAAGGGTAATACTAACTTCAAATTAATAATAAATCATTTGGCAGGATTATTGAATTCCATTTCGTACAAACGCACTTCAGAATGTATGGAATTCACTGACGAATAGTTCCTTTTTCGTGGAAAAATAAAGTGATAATCGTTCGTCATTCCCGTACCACGGAATATCCGTATTACCGACCCATATTATTTTTGATCAGAAGAATTGACTTGAATTAGAACTCGCCACCTAATACTTTTTCCCCTGTCGGTCCTTGACTGCCTCCCAACGGCTCAGTGGTAATCCCAAATTCCGAATAATCGACTAGAGGCTTTTCTGAAGAAACTTCAAGATAACCATAGCCTTCCTCACTGACTGAGAAAACTCCCCCACTGGTACGCAGACCGTCATCTATCAACCAGAGTTGATACTCTTTAGTTTCATCCTTTAATGGCAAACCATCCACAATCAATGTTCCATACATCCCGTCTTTGCTCAATACCAACATACCGGTCGCATTGGGCGCTGCATCCGTGCCCTCCATCTGAACTGTGAATAAGGCTTGGTTATTGCTGTCTTCGAGATCAGCTAGACGTCCCCAAAGAAGAAGATTGCTGAAACCAAGCAGTAAAATCAAAACAACAGCACCCAATCCCCAAGTTGGAATCGTTCGGAATATTTTTGTAAATCGATCCCACCAGGGTGGCTTTTCTGGCTGTTGGGATAAACGCCTACCGGCATACGCCCGGGATAAAATTTTGTCTTTCAGATCTTGCGGCGGGATGTATGGTTTAACCCCCAGAGGTAAATCAGCAACCAAAAGTTGGTATGCTTTAAGCTCTCTCGTGCAGCCTTCACAGGAGACTAAATGCTCGCTTACCCGGATCTCATCTTTTTGATCCAGGCTTCCAAGAGCATAGGCGGGGATTATATCGAGAACGTGTTCTTCAAAAACCATAATTTTCCTGTAATAAAACCTCTTGCTTATCTATATATACGAAGTGCGATCCTTTTCGGATTTATCCAGCTGGATCTCCACCTTCATAGAGAGTAATTCGCAGCTTCTGCATCCCTAATCGGATACGTGTTTTAACTGTTCCTACAGGTAGATCAAGCAGCTCAGCGATTTCTCGATGTGAATATCCTCTAAAATACGCATACGCAAGAGCTTGGCGTTGATCTGCAGGTAGCTCAGAGAGCGCCTGCCGTAAATGTTCCACTCGAATTGAGAATTCTGATTGAGATTCAACATCTCTCTCATTGGAATGAGAGAGAGATTCTAGTTCATCCCAAGGGGAAAGATCGCTTTCAGGACGCACATTATGCCAGCGGATGATATCGATTGACCGGTATCGTGTGATGCTGGCCACCCAGGTGAACACTTTTCCTTGGGATGCCTGATAGGTATCTGCTTTTTTCCATACCCGCAAGAAAACATCCTGGGTGATTTCCTCTGCCAGCTGTTTATTACCAACAGCATTCATGGCAATGCTGTAAACAAGACCGTTATAACGATCGTAAAGCTCGCTTAAAGCCTGTTCGTGAGAACGGGATATCAAGCGCATCAGTGTTTGGTCGTCGAATTTAATATAGTCCACCTGTCTCCTTGAACAAAAAGACATGCCTGCAGATTGAGATTATAACCCCACTGAAATGTGCACTCCCCGGAAGAGCGTTTCACATCAATAATATTGCCCAAGCGTAATTGATACCAACTTGGATTAAACTCTTAAGTGCAACAGAATGTTCAAAGAATATCTCATAAGGTGACATGAAGTCAAGGCATTTCCTTGGGCGATGGTTTAGTTTGTTCATGATCTGTACCAATTCTTCACCCGTGACCGTTTAAAAGTCACACTCCATAGGAATATATTGTCGGACCAGGCCATTCATGTTCTCATTGGCGCCACGTTCCCAGACAACATAAGGATGGAAAAAAAGAGATCAACATCAAGTTTTCGAGCATAACCGTGAAGGACGAACCACTCGGAAACTGGCTAATTAATCTAAAAGCCTAAACCATATGTGGCTCTTGGTGACAACTTAACATCTCAAAAGAACCATCAGAATTCTTAAATATGCATTTCAACAAATCTATTCTGGAATAATCTAAGCTACTGCCTCCATACTTAAGAAATGTTTAATGACATCTAAAAAACCATTCCCATATTTCTGTAAAAACTTCTCCCCAATACCATACATATCAAAAAGCTCACTCTCTGTCTTTGGCTTTGATTTCGCCATTTCTCTCAAGCTGATCGTACTGCAAACCATATACCTCGGAATTTCTTCTTCTACTGATAGGTCACGCCTGATCTGTTTTAGCTCCTCAAAGAGGATTTCACCCTTATCGTCTAACAGAACAACTTCCTTATCACTCAATTCTTGAGTAAAATCGATATGGGTATCAAGATTACCAGCAAGATAATCTTTTCCATTCTGCGTAATTTTTATTGTGGGTAAATTTCCATATCGTGAAACCACCATCTCTATTGTTAATAATCCTTGTTCGCACATCTTCTCAATGACCCGATTCAGATAAGCAACACGGAAATTGGGGAGTATCCCATACATATCAAGTTTATAAATCTCATGATCGATAACAAAGGAAGATTTTGATCCTCTCAGTACTTGAACGATCCTTTTCATACCAAACTGGAAAGGCAATTCAGCAATACAGTAGAGAATGATTTTTACTAGTGATTGCTCATACGCCTGTGTCACGTCTTGCGCATCATTTTGCATTTCATTATCCCCTTTTTATCTGCATGTAATTTGAAGTTTGTTTGTTGCTCCCCTAGGATTCGATTCTTATTCCCCTAGATCAATGGAGGTTTCAATAGAGGAATTTGTCCGGGTTCTAAGAAGTCTGATGCACTAATCCCGTGTTTTGAGTCATAGCAGATCCCAAACCCAAGATCCTTAGCATATCTCAAACCATAGATAAGCAACTATCGAAATATGAAAATTTAGTGGGACGATCCTTAGAATAGCATTCAGCTATTATCATCAATATTTATCAACCCCTCAACATAAAACACTGCTTCTTCGGCCAAGGAGACAGCTGACATTGCTGCATCCTTCGTATATACTTCTGCTGGAATTCCATCCGGCAAACTATTCGGATAACGCGTGGGTACGTAGTATCCATCGAGCACGCTCCACCGGTTCGCTTTATTGGAAAACTCAGCCTGGTATTCGGCTGCTTCTGCACACAATCTAGCTACCGAATGCCCAAGAACAATCTCCTCACCTTGGGCGTATAAAAAAAGCTTTTAGCGCTTACTCAGTTACCTGTTGAGACAAAAAACAAGCAATATGCCAGCCTCCCTGCTCCGCTAGGTGCTTCGTCCACTTTAGGTCCTCAGCTGCCTGGGACAACCAACGCTCTCCCTCTTCAAGTGCGCTTCTTCTCATATATCACCTGCCCATCCTGGAGAGCTTTTCGTAAAAAACTCCCTTCCTTCATCTCATTAAATTCTTCCGGAGTGTAAACCAGCATATCCAGGTCAACTTCGCTTTTTAGGAGTTGATACAGATTTGCTGTTCTTCGAATGAATTCTTTTTCTGTCTCCATAATCACAATCAGATCCAAATCAGTGAATAGATCTCTCCTGCCTGAAACATATGAACCAAAAGAAATCACCTTTAAGATCTCCGGAATCTCTTTGACCTGAATGATGATTCTATCCAAAGATGTTTCAAGGGATTTTTGATAATCCTTCCGTTTTTGCTCCAAATTTAATTCTGCCATAACATTATGAAGAATATTTCAAGAACCCACATTTAATTTTCTCATCCATTATACCCATCTGGTTTCATGTTCAAGAAATCCAATCTCGTCTTGAGCAAGAATGTAAATACGTATTCCGTTCATTATCACGCTGGAGATATTGATCGAATCCATACTTACTCTTTGCCAGCCAGTCTCGAGGATTAAGAAAAGAAATTACTGTTTATCCCAAACACCTTCCAGCGAGAGATCATACAAGATATTCCAACCAATTGAGTGAGTATAATATTCGGACATTTTACTTTAATGAAGGAGAGTTGATGAGCGTTCCATACAGAAAAATCCATGTTGTTATTAATCCTGCGGCTGGGAAAAATGAGGCGATCCTTAATACAATCAACAAAGTTTTTCATAAGTATGAAATAGATTGGCAAGTCAGCATCACGAAAAAATTTGGTGATGCGACCAGATTGGCCAAGCAGGCGATCGCCAATGGCGTTGACCTGGTAGCGGGTTATGGTGGCGATGGAACCCAAATGGAAATTGCCAATGCGGTCATGGGCAGTAACACTCCGATGGCAATATTGCCCGGAGGGACTGGAAACGCAATGTCTTTTGAGTTGAACGTCCCTCGCCAGCTTGAGCAAGCTGCTGAACTAATCTGCCAAAGCAGTAATATCCGCAAAATCGATGTCGCCAAGATTGGGGATCAACACTTCATGCTGCGTGCATATTCCGGGATTGAAGAGAGCGATAAAACGAGCCGTGAGAACAAAGATCGCTATGGCAATCTGGCCTACATCGTTGATACCTTACACGCCATTGAAAACCCACCCCATGCCCAATACCGGCTTAATATTGATGGTGAGCAAGTTGAGGAAGAAGGGCTAACATGCCTGATTCTCAATGCTGGCAGTCTCGGCGGAGTTGATCTACATGCTACTAAACGGGTGGATGTGAGCGATGGGCTTCTGGATGTATTTATTGTCAACAAGGACCTGTCATCTATCCGTTCTTTAGCGAGCTATCTACTCGATGTGGGGAAAACGCAGGTGGGTGTCCACCATTGGCAGGGGAAAGAAATTACAGTTGAAGCTGATCCTCCGCAAACTACCTGGATCGACGGGGAATTATTTGGACCGACACCATACACGATTACTGCCATCCACCAAGGAGTCTCCGTCGTCGTTCCGGAGTGATCCCTAGAAAACTTTTATGAAATCTACAATTTCCAGTAAGTTGTAGGGATCCGATAAATATCGAACCTGATGTTGAGCGGGATTATTTATAAACCAGGGTATTAGGGAAAAATGCGAACCAACCGAACCAGTATGCCAGATGACCACCAAGGCGTGGAGCTATCTCTTCGTCTGGTCCGACCAGAGCATCTTCAGTGACTTGCCAGATGTTACCTTGCTCATCCATCACAGTATCCGCTTGAGGGCTTGGTGAGAAGATGTGATCCCCGCTTTGGAAGGCTCGCACTTCTCCCCCGCTGTTGTATGTAACTGGGCCAATCCGCTGGTTTGATCCTTCAACTTCAACAGTTCCTCGTTGGGCAATCAAAACCAATGGGGTCTCCCCCAATAGATCATTCACTACCTGGTCTTCGACCAGCCTCTCAAGTGCATATGCCTTTGGTACCCCATCCAGATTGAGGGCATAGACACGGGCTTTTGCCTGCAGTTCCTGGCTTCGCTGCCAGACCGGAAACATGGTGTCTCCAAAAGAAAAGTAATCTCCATAGGCTGCACCAAGTTCATATGGGCGCTTATAGCCAGTTTCCAATGAGAGCACTTGGGTTTCCGGATGTTGTTCTAACCAATCTGCCCATGAAGTGAGCACTATTGGCAAAATTGAAAGACGTAACTCTGTATCTGCCAATTCCCCCAGTACAGGCTCACCGGTGAGCTGATTCCAAAGGGTGCGTGTCTCCCGATCGTACATGAGCTTATTGCTGCGGTAGAGGAATCCGGATGAGCCGAAAGTGTACGTACGCCCATCTGATGCTCTCCCATCAAAAGCGATCCCTGCCCCGCACAGAGTACAGTATGCCAGGGAGACAGGTACTCCACCGACTACGTCATTAGCCATCTCGTGCCAATCCAGAATTCGCAATGGATAGGCTCGAGCATCCCCGTTCAAAGCAATGCCGAACACTGGCTCGCTCGGATCGAGGTAGTACGCTTGGCTGGCGGATATCATTAGCGGATTGAAAAGAGCTGGAATACCATCGACTAAGACCCCTCCCCACTGAATTTCTTCCACCCTGATACGAGAAGGGTGATCATCTTGCAAGAAGACACCGAACTCAGGATCAATATTAGATAATAAACCCCCCTTCCAACTGGTGAAGCCAGGAGGGGGATGCAGCTCTGTACTCCCGTACCATTCAACCCAGGCAGGCCAGTCATCACCCAGCGGTTGACCACTTAATTTCTCCAAGGTATTGATCAGAGCGCTGTAATTCACGTTACGCATCAAACCAATCTGATCCGCACGGATCAGTTCAATCAAGACAGCAACAAATCGCTCATCCTGGGCAGCGAGAATCCGCTGCAGAGCAACATCCATTTCACCCTTATCCCCAGTTGCGAGCATGTCGAGCAAGTGTTCTGCATCTTCAACGGATGGTGTGTTTTCCTGAAGAGATGTGAAGGGTGAGGGGGAAATTGTCTCAACAAACTCAGCTGTGGGACTCGGTTGATGAGTGAAGGTTGGTGATGATCGCAACGAAGGGATGGACCCACAAGCGCTGGTGAATAATCCCATCCCCAAAATAACGATCGAAAATCGGAAGAACATAATTGATTGAATGCTTAAATTCGTCTATATCACCATTTCTTGATTGTACAAATCAGCCTGATGGGATTCTAGCAAACACATCTTACGGAAGTATTACATAGAAATTTCGAATTCCCGATGTGAGCTGTACGCTGCTTCAATGCGGACAATGCGCAAACGAATCACAGACTCACACACATCTTCATATTATCTATTCTTCTAGCAGAAGAACTCATCAGGTTTTCACTGTATGCCGATCTGATCTGTATCGCAATTGAAGGTTTATGGATAATGACATGATCAAACTTTGACAAGCTGCTGGTAATCCTAGGAATTTTTTTCAAATTTCATTGAGTATAAGAATCGATACGCTATAGTGCAAAATCGCAAGTGCAAGTCCAAGATTCGGCTTATATTTCCCAAAAGACCATATACCCGCTATTGGTGTAAAATTGGTTGATGTTGGAAATGATGGCAATTTGCTTTTAGGACTATTCTGATTACCTGCTGACCAATAGTAGAAACCTGCTATGATTTATTTCAATCATAGGATATATTGTTTTTCAATGAATTCATCATCCAGGATTGGAAATTGGTCCCATTATTCTCTATATGCAAAATAGTCAGGTGATCACAAATGGAATTGAAGACACGTTATTTTTCGCCTGACAATATTGAAGAAGAATCGCTGGCAATGCTCGAACATCTACCTGGGGCGCGACACAGGCGCACATCAAAATACGATCCAAAAAAGTCCGCTCTGCTAATCCTAGATATGCAGTCTTATTTCCTTGAGCCTGCATCTCATGCCTTCATACCCAGTGCAGCTGCGATCGTCCCCAGGCTCAAAGCGCTGGCTCAATCTTATTACTCCCGCAATTTACCGGTGATATTCACCCAGCATTTAAACACTTTGCAGGACGCCGGTTCCATGGCCAGCTGGTGGAAAGATTTGATCAGGGTTGATAATCTCCAGAGCGCCATCATCCCTGATTTTGATTTCTCTAATAGATTTGTGCTGCGCAAGAGCCAGTATGATGCTTTCTACGGGACACCTCTTGAAGACACTTTACACAATAAGGGGGTTTCTCAGGTGGTTGTGTCAGGCGTAATGACCCACCTCTGCTGTGAGACCACTGCCCGATCTGCCTTTGTGCGCGGATTTGAAGTGTTTTTCATCGTCGATGGAACCGCAACTAATAACGAAGATCACCATTTGGCAGCTTTACTTAATCTCTCACATGGGTTTGCTACACCGATATTGGCAGCAGAAATACAGGATGTTCTGTTAGAGCAGCTCGAGAATTAGATCTGGTGAACATCGAAGAAGTGATCATAATTGGAGCCGGTCCGGGGGGGTTAGCTACTGTTCTGCAGCTGAAACGTTATGGGATCAACCCATTGGTTTTCGAGAAGGAACAAATTGGCGGGCTGCTACAAAACGCCAATCTGGTCGAAAACTATCCCGGTTTCCCAGGAGGCATCCCAGGAACCGAATTAGTGCAGCTATTTAAAGATCAAGTACAAGACCTATCAATCACGATCGCTCACGCGAGAGTCGAAGAACTAAACTACCTGGAAAATAAATTCAGGGTTACAACTGCAAAACAAGTCTACCAATCCCAGACTGTAGTGATTGCTACTGGAACAAAACCCCGCCAATTTTCAGATATTAAAATCCCCGTGGACTTACAAGACCGGGTTTATTATGAAGTTTACCCGCTATTGGACCTCCATGGAAAGCGGATTGCGATTATAGGTGCTGGAGATGCAGCCTTTGATTACGCTCTGAATCTGGGAAAGAGCAATGATATTTTGATATTAAATCGTGGAGAACAGATCAGCTGTTTGCCACTATTGTGGGAACGGGCGCGCAGATCTCCCCACATTCAATACTTTCAAAATACACGAATTTCCCAGTTGTCTACATCGCCAGACAAGAAAATAGTGTTAGAATGCAGCACTCCAACTGGACACAACATACTTAAGGTAGATTTTCTCGTTGGCGCGATTGGCCGTGATCCCCAACTTGATTTTGTGTCTGGTCAGTTTGTAGAAAAAGCCATACAATTGGAAAGTTCGGGCGATCTTTACTACGTGGGTGATGTGGTGCACGGTTTATACCGTCAAACCGCTATCGCTGTGGGAGATGGAATATTAACAGCCATGAAAATATATGGCCGCTTAAAGGAGAAAGATTAGTGAAAGTTCTTGCTTCAACAGGAAGAGAAGACGTAGCGATAGTATACATTATTGATTTGGGGGAGAATCGACTAATCGAATGCGTCGAATCCGTTCAACCTCCCATTCCTCGTGAAGAAAAATGGGTGCTGCTGGTATCCACCATGTTTGGCTGTCCAATCGGATGCTCAATGTGCGATGCCGGAGGTCACTACCAGGGCAAACCAACAAAAGAACAAATCCTTTCTCAAATTGATTTCCTGGTCAGGAAACGTTATCCCGATGGGATTGTCCCCGCTAATCAATTCAAGATTCAATTTGCACGCATGGGCGAGCCGTCATTAAATCCTAATGTTCTCGATGTGTTGGACGAACTCCCAGAGCTCTATACCGCCCCGGGACTGATGCCTTCGCTGTCTACCGTTGCACCAAAAGGTTCTGGCGATTTCCTGGAACGGTTGCTGGAGATAAAATACGATAGATACTCGGGCGGTCATTTTCAATTTCAATTTTCCATTCACACTACTGATGAAACCTTACGCGACCAGATCATTCCAGTCAAGAAGTGGAGTTTTGCGGAGATGGAGGCCTATGGTAAACAGTGGTATGCCCCAGGCGATAGAAAAATCACGCTGAATTTTGCCCTGGCCAAGGATATGCCAGTTGATGCGGCTGTTCTGCTCAACCATTTCGATCCTGGAAAATTCTTGATCAAAATAACACCCCTCAATCCAACCTACAGAGCATTGGAGAATAACCTTTCATCATACATCGATCCATATCATGTGGAAAATAATGGCTATGAAATCGTTGAATCGCTCAAGAAGGCTGGCTACCAGGTGATTGTCAGCATCGGAGAGGTTGAGGAGAATCTGATCGGTAGCAACTGCGGACAATATATCAAACAACATTTATCTGCCTCCCAACCCATCCCGGATGGATATACTTACTCTATACAGGATTATCTTGGTTAGGTCCGGTCCAAACAACAACTAACAATTTACTCGATAATCCTTCCCCAATCGTAATTTTTTAAAGCGGTGTGCAGCCGCGTGGGACAATATAAGAGTTTGCCATGTGGTGATCAAGGAATAATATGGGGGATTGCACCAATAAGAAAACAAACTTGGTGAATATTCCTTCGAAAAGCTCCGTGGAATCTCCCAATGACAATTGCTCTACAAGCTCCCTTCGACTAATGCTCTACGAGCACTCTTCAAATGATGCTTTGGAAGCTCCCTTCGACTACGTAAACTCCGCTCAGGGAGCTTGGAATTCTTTGTTATTTCCTCCTGTTGCTGTATAGAGGGTACACCTCGAGACTAGACCAATCCAGTCGGGGAGGTGTTTCACAAAATTAGCTCAATCCATACCCAGTGATAAATTCTGTGGCCGGATTATCAAGAGTGAGATTATAATAACCTCATTGAAAAAGGAGGCTGTTTATGTTCAAGAATATATTACTGGCAGTAGATGGATCGGATCATTCACTGAAGGCAGCAAAATTGTCTGGCGATCTTGCTCGCTTATCCGGAGGTACATTACGGGTGTTTACTGCTTATGAGGAGCTGCCGCACTACCTTGGTGAACCCAATTTATCAAAGGCGATCGCCGAGCGAACCGAAAAAGCGCAGGAGATTTTAGATGAAGCCATCAAGGAGATCGGCGAAATCCCTGGAGATTGCGAATCCGAAATCTTGAGCGGCGATCCTGCTGAAACTCTCTTACGGGTCGTTGATATCTACAACATTGATCTGGTCATCATGGGTACCCGCGGCAGAGGAGGCATAAAAAGCCTGCTGCTAGGAAGCCAGAGCCATAAAGTCGTTTCAACTGCCCCCTGTCCTGTGATGTTGGTCCGTTAAAAGTTTCCGGTATCTGAATCCGGTACTATTTTTTAAAATAAACCTGAACTTGGAAGACCCCTAACTATGCCTATAAATCAATTTCTCGGGCAAATTTTTCAGCGCGTTTAAGGTCTTCTTTCGTGTTCACGTTCCAGAAAGCAACCTGTGAGGGATCATATTCTTGCAGGTCTTTCTCAACAAACGGGATAACATTAACTGAAGGGAACCACGAAATCAAACGCCGCTCACCGAGGTCCAAGGCTTTCTGAATCGCAGGCAAACATGTCTCTCGGCGATATACAGCGTGAAATGGCTCATAACCTTGCTTTAATTGCGGGATGACAACATCGGCTTTCTGCGAATGGAGTCGATCAGAAGCTGCGATCAATATATCAGGGTTTACAAAAGGCATATCGCAAGCCACCACGATCAGGATGGGGAATTGAGCAACACTATGAGCAGTCAACAAGCCTCCCAAGGCACCCCTGCCTGGCAAAACGTCTTGAAATAGAGGCACCCCAAAATCCAGATATCTCTCCGGATGGTTGGTGGTCACCAATAACTCATCAGCCAATGGAGCTACCCGATTTAT
>SDBU01007447.1_pt1 | contig 12622 bp, 31 predicted proteins | sample 2277071 | NCBI WGS metagenome assembly SDBU01 (sample SAMN10397929, study PRJNA504765) | marine sediment metagenome | isolation source: marine sediment core GS08_GC12, 126 cmbsf | place: Arctic Ocean: Gakkel Ridge, Loki's castle | collected 2008 | reverse complement strand
TATGACCAGATGAAAAAAATAGAATCCCAAAAGTTTATTATAAAGGGCATGGAGGAGACAATCAAGGAACTCGAAGCGAACAAGCGGGCAGATAGCAGGGTAGCGGAGTTAGAACAGGAAATGCTTAATGTGCTTGAATACTATGATGAAATGATGGAACTCGACGGAGAATACAATTTCCCACCTCTTGATAGTGCGATTGAAACATGCAGAAATATCCTGCTTAACAAATACAAATGCGTGAACTGTGATCATGAGGTTTGGATTATGCAATCTAAAGGAATGGAATTGTCCATCGCTGAATGTGAAAAATGCGGAGTAAAGGGTTTAAGAATAGCTTAACAACTTAATAAGGAATAGAAATGGAAAACGACCCAAACATGAGCGCGCAGGAGGAGGCAAGGCTACGAGAGCCACGACCCGACCCGCCCGACAAAGAGATGTGTACTCACTGCGATGAAATGATATACCCAGACCAGGTACGGAAGTGTATTATCTGTGGGCATGGGGGTTGTGTGAATTGTTTAAAGGATATAGGCAGTTCTAAGTGGGTCTGCGCTGAATATTGTGAAGAGCTTTTGACAGGAGAATAGATATGAAGTATTGCGAAGATTGTGACTGGATAATGCTAGCTGACCTTAAAGACAGGAGTGCCCAAATGGAATTTGCCACATGCGGGATGAAAGAACGCAAAAAGGAAATCCATAAAATATCACGCAGCTTTGATATACAATATGAGTTCTGTTCTGTCCGGCGCAAAAACCAATGGTTTGACTGCGAGGACTTTGAGGAGGTGGGAGAATGAAGATTAACCTATCAATATTCGCCCTTGGCTTGGTGCTAGGGGCGTTAGCTTGGGGTGTGGGGCCGAGGATTGGCCCTGCCCCACACCAAATAACCTTTGGCTCTATTAAGGGCTTACAGAGGCAACTGGGCTGTACCAAGATAGACGGGAAGTTCGGCTATGCAGGCAGTGAGAGCCGGACAAAGCTAGAGGAGTGGGAACAGAACAAGAATTGGCAAAAGACACAAGAAATGGGCAAGCTGTATGATCAAGAACCCTTAAGAATGATTGAAATAAAAAATTAAAAAAGGCTTGACATATTCCAATAAGAGGTTATACTAATGACATGCTGTGCAGTAAAACACAATCAATTGAAGCCAGTCGGAGGCAATTCGGGTTCGCGCCCTTTCTGCACAGCAACTCCGGCTGGCTCTTTTATTGGGAGCGGTAACATGAAAAAAATACCACTAACAAAAGGCCAATTCGTATTAGTTGACGATGGGGATTTCGAGGAACTCTCGCAACACAAATGGTGTGCATCGAAAGTAAACAAGCATACGTTTATGGCCGTGAGAAGAGAGAGTGTGACAAAAAAACAATATACATGCACCGTCAAATCATGCACGCCCCTAAAGGATTTGACGTTGACCACAGAGACCACAACACGCTCGACAATAGACGTTCTAATTTACGAGTCTGTACCCGTAGCCAAAACCTGCAAAACAAGCGACCGCAGGGAGGTGTAAGTGAATATAAAGGTGTGCGGTGGCATACGCAAATCAGAAGATGGCATGCGAGAATAAAACTAAACGGCAAAAGAACGAGCCTTGGATGTTTTACGGACGAAGTTAAGGCCGCTAAAGCCTACGACAAAGCGGCGAGAGAAATGTTTGGTGAATTTGCGTGTACTAATTTTAAAGAAACAGAACCTATAACTTAACGGAATGCCGCTCCCCGCTCTGTCATGGAGGAGAAACCCAGGGCGGGCAGCAGAAAGGAGATTTAACAATGAACCAAAAAATGATAGACAGACTGAAAGCAAATAAAGAAGTATTCGGAGAAATGGATAAGGACTTGCAGGAGATTATAAAAGGTATGGGCAAAGACGATTTCCAGTCCTATGCGGGTGGGCGATGGGGTGTCTCTACGGCATTGGGCGGATTCCAATCTGATTTTGCCTACCGCCTCCGCCCCGACTACAAGCAAGAGAGCGAGGTTGTGGAGTGTGAGATATATAAGGATAGCAATAGTGAAGACGACCTTACCTTTATACATCCCAATGGCAACGATGTTCCGTTACAGAACGCCTTTAGTTTACATGACTTCATCGGCTTTAAGTATGAGGGCGGAGACGTTTGCCCTTACCCTATCGTTTATGGACTGAAAGGGCGGTTAGGATACGCAACAACTACATCAGTAGAGGATTTTAAAAAAGAAGAAAGATTTATTGACCACGCCACCCACGTCTTATTCAGGAGGCAGACATGAACAAGCTAATGTCAATAGATCAAATCTGCGACCAGAACGGTCAGTACATGACGGGGTATATGGTATTGAGGGATTTCTGCGGAGTTAAGGACTATAAGCAAGAGGTGTATTGCTGGGGCGGAGACGAGAACCAAGACGGAACCGAGAACGTAGTAGAAGTCTCTCTTAATATGTACCCTGATGGTACCGGCTCTGTTACTCGCCCACAGCTCCATAAGGAATGGAAGTTCAAGATACGCTACAAGAATGATAAGTTTGAGGGTACTATCCTTGAAGCCGAGGACGTAGACAAGCCCACTATCGCAAGCAAGGGCGTGGACTGGGACAGAGTCAACCTCGGTAAGTGTCGGCACGGGATATTGTGTGCGATACTTTCTTCTGGCAAACAAGTAAACGACCAAACGCTTAGGCAGATTAACAGCCTTGCCGACTTTGCCATGACAGGAGAGTTGCCAGAATGAGTGTAATGCGATGTGAAATATGCGAGCGTATGGTCGATACGGACTTTGAAGACGACGGAGAGTGGTCAAGTAATGGATACACTTGCCGACATTGCCTTGACTCAATACACTATGTCCTAAGCGGAGGTACGGACGAATGACCACTCAAGACCAAGAACAATTACAGCAGGACATCAGCACCGGGCTGACCCCTGCCAACGAAGGCGAGCCGTATATATACGGCTTACATGAATAAAGGAGAAAGATTATGCAAACAGATTTAGTAAAATTTAACCCGCTGAAAGCAGAGATAGCACAGCTTAAGGCAAAGAACAACTCGCTCGTTTTCAATTACGACGACCCAAAGGGCAACGCGGAAGCCCGTAGTTGGATAGCGAAGCTCCGCAAAACAAAAACAGAAATAAATGCCATACACAAAGAAGTAAAAGCTGACGCCCTTGCCTTTGGACGGAACTGTGATGCAACCAAGAATAAGTACCTTCTTGAAGTGGAGGATATGATTGGTGTTCACAGTGCCCCACTTAAAAAGATAGAGGCGGTCAAAGAAGCCGAGAAACAGGCCAAGGTAGACATTGAGTTGGCAAAGAGGGCTGAGGAAAAAGCACGACAGCAGAAAGAGATTGAAGACCGTGAAGCCGAAGTTGCACGTAAGGAAGCGGAACTCAAAGCCAAAGAAGATGCTATCGAAGCCGAAAGAAAAGCTGCCGAACAAGAAGCCGAGCGGGTTGAACGAGAAAAGCGTATCGCTACCGAAGCTACTGTAAAAGCATTGCAAGATGCCAAAGAAGCTATTGAAAAGGCTGAACGCGACAAAGAACAGGCTATTATATTTGAGCGTGCCCAAGCCGCCCAAGCGGCCCGACAATTAGAAGATGATCGTATCATCGCAGATGCTCGCTTGAAGGCCCAAAAAGAAGCCGCTGACAAAGCAGAGGCCGAACGGGTTGCTGACGGAAAACATCGCAAAGAAGTCGAAACTGCCATCGAAGACGCTATCCATGAGATCGTCGGCGAACCATTGTCAGCCAGTTTAGTAGTCACGGCTATGAGCAAAGGCCAAATCCCTCACGTAACTATAACTTATTAGAAAGGAAAGACTATGAACACAGGAAACATAACAAGCATAACACCAACCGTAGAAGGCGGGTACAACAGTCAAAATGGGTGGATTCACACGTTCGATATTGTGATTCAATGCCCTAACGGAAGTTTCGCCGGAGAGATTGGATCCAAGTCAACGCCTTACCCGCTAGGCGTGGGTGGCCGGATCAGTTTTGACGTAAATAACACCCAGAACGGGGTCAAGATCAAGAAAGTCAACCCTGGTTACGACAATAAGCCGCAAGGCCAGCGTCCTGCACAGGGCGCACAAGGCGGCGGAAACAAAGATAGGATGATTGTTGCGCAGGTAGTGTTCAAGACTATTGTCGGTGCAGGTAAGGCGATTACGGAGGCGGATTTGAATACAGGTGTCGATATGATAATGCGGGTCGGTACGGGACAACCTGCACCTACCACGCAAGGCGGGCTTAATCCAGCACAGCAGCAAGAGCATGATGCAGCGGCAACGGTACATACTGGGCATCCAGTAGATGATATACCTTTTTAATCTTAGCGCAGGTGGGGGACTCGTTGTCCCTCACCGATTTTAAGGAGTAAGACATGATATTCAAAGCAATATCAGTAATAGACGGCTGGCCTACATTCGAGATTAAGACAGACGAGATTCTGGCTAAGGTCAAGTTTGGGGGCGGGATTGAGATACTTGACCCTGCCACCTTTATCACCAGACAGCAGGTAAAGTGGTGGAAAGGCGTACTGCTTCCAGCCTTGGCCAACGACAGCGGCCATTCTAAGGGCTGGTGGGAGCTTAAACTGAAACTGACTGTACTGCCGGACGAGTTTACACCAGAGGTTATACCTACCAAGTCCGGCGAAAAGATATGGATATACCCCTCGATCACTTCATTGTCACGTAATAAGATGGGCGAGCTTATCGAAGGAGCCGTTGGCGTGTGTCACGGCTGGGGATTTAGCTGGGTTACTTTACCGGATAAAGAAAAATAACCAAACAAACACTGGCCGGTGACCCGACGCAAGAAAGGTAATAGATATGACAACGACCGGTCAGTGTATTTTAAAAGGAGAACAAAAATGAACATGGAATTAAACAAAAACTGGCGGATAAGGACAGACTCAATGAACTTCATCCTTGAAAAGAAAAGGGTTGTTGAGGAGGGCAAGAACAAGGGCGAGGTCGTCTGGGATTCAATGGGCTTCTATAACTCACTTGACACAGCCCTGACGGGCTTCACACGGAACTCAATGCTAACTTCCGATGTCAAGACAGCATTGGACTTGCAACGGCTCATAGGCGAGCTGAAGGCTGGTATAGAGAAGATTAAATCAACCATTAATTTAGGAGAACAAAAATGAGTACAGACACAAAATCAAAATTAGAACAGGTAAGAAAAGACATTGCTTCACTACAGGAGAACGAGAAGAAACTGAAAATGGCCGAAGAGGAGGTTACTTATTCTATTGGGGATAGGTTCTTGTATAACAGCAAGACTAAAATGATCTTAGCCCAGATGTACGGTAAGATCGGATTCATCGAGTTGCCAAGCGGCACAAATTGGGGGAACAATAACACTAGCAAGGTTGAAGACGAAGGCCGTATCACTGAAAAAGAAATGGACCGTATATGGAATAGGGGCACGTGTAAACGCTACTGGGACGCAAGAAAGGGGTGTCAAGTATGAGTACAAAATCAAAATTAGAACAGGCAAAGGCGAAGTTAGAAGCAAACGGAAGCGACATAGCGAGCCTTGAACAGAACACAGTCGCCATTAACGATGAGATTGCAGAACTCCAAGCTACGCTGGCGGAGGAGCAGAAGCCGAAGTTCGAATGGGGGCTTGGCAAAAAGTGTTATAGATCAATCCCCGAGGACGCTAGAATCTGCCTTTACGGCGGGGATGGAAAAAAGAGATGGTACGATCTGAGTGGAAATAGTTGCAATATCGAGCCAGTTTGCTGCGAATATGTTGACACGGGCAAAACAATCTTCGACGACCTCAGAGCCACGGCAAGAAAAAAGGCATAGCATGGACGCTCAATATTGCATAAGAGAAACTTTAAAGGAGGTTAGGGATAGGCTCAAGAAAGTCCCTGACCACCCTTGGCTCAAGAAACTCAAGAAGCGGTTTGAGACTTTCCTTAAAGAGCAGAAAGATGCTGGATATTCGCAGGAGTTTGAGAAGTTCTGGAAAGCCTGTCCAAACCCGTCAGGTTCAAAGCCTGCTGCTTACGAGCAATGGCACGGTGCGGACCAGAAGTGGGCTATGAACGCGATCAAGGAATATATCAAGGCCTGTGGGAAAGCAGGGCACTCTACTGTCCATGCAGAGAGGTATCTTAGAGATGAGTATTATGAGGGGTATAGTAATAAAAGTGTTAAGCGTAAAGTCAGCCTATGTTATTTCTGCCAAAAGAAACCTGTTGTCAAGACTATTGGGCTTACAAAATTTGCCTCGCATATCAAGTACAGGGCAACAGCCGAAGTATGTGGAGATTGTGCCAGGCACGAGGGCGAGGATATTAATGCGGTTCAGGAACTATACAAATGAATGTATGCAGAAAATGAGAGATTTATAAAGGAGAAAGAAATGAATAAAGAATTAAAAGCTGCAATAAACTCGGACGATCTCTTAGCGAAGACATGGCTTAGTATTGGCCTGTCTGGGTATAGAGGTAGTCTTGCTCATGGGACAGCAGGTGACATAATAGACGATGTAGACGTTGGCGGGGTGTTTATTGCCCCTAAGTCTCACTATTTCGGGCTGACCAATATCGAACATATTGACCGTGTTTGCGTAGCGGATAAATTTGATTTTTGTCTTTATGAAATTCGCAAGTATTTCAGGTTAATGCTTAAATCGAATCCGAATGTCCTGTCTTGGCTTTGGTTGCCCCAGAATATGTATATTCAAGTGTCGGGCTGGGGCAAGCTGATTATAGAACGCCGAGATATATTCATGTCGAAGGCTATGTATAAGTCATACGGCGGTTATGCCTATGGCCAGCTTAAGAGAATGACACACTCTTGCACAGACCAAGCGTTTCAGGGGAAAAAGAGGAGGGAACGGTTTGAGAAATTTGGATACGACTGCAAAAATGCGGCGCATTTAATAAGGCTCCTTAGGATGGGCATAGAAGCATTGACTACTGGCGAAATATCCGTAGCTAGACATGACGCTGTTGAACTGAAAGAGATTAAGCGTGGCGGATGGTCCTTGTCGAAAGTCGAAAAGGAAGCGGATAGGTTGCAAAAACTCCTAGACGAATCTTATGTCAGAAGTTCGTTGCCAGCCAAGCCGGACACAAAGAAAGCTGAGTTGTTGCTAATGCAAATACTTGAAAGCCAGAATTTACTTTAAATGAAACTATGCCCAGAACACAAAATAGAACTATTGCCGAAGAAAACTAAGTTCGGGCGCAAGTATGGTTGTCCTGTGGAGAGCTGTACCGTGGTATGCTGGGATAGTTCGACTTCGCTACCCGCCGACCTTGAAACCAGACAGTTAAGAATTGAAACACATTCGATATTCGATGACCTTTGGAAATCCGGTAAGATGAGCCGGTCTAAAGCATACAATCGACTTGCAAACTTTCTAAAGATAAGCACAAGGGATACGCATATCGGGATGTTTGATAAAAAAAGACTGTATAAAGTCTGTGAGTTTGCGATGAATTACAGAGGATAATTTTATGAAACTATGTCAGATACATAAATGGCCCAAGCCCTGCCCGGAGATATGCGGGAATAGCTGTAATCTCTGGCTCAAGGATGGATGTTTACTTAATAAAAAGGAGAGAAAAGATGGCAAAAGCGTCCCTAGCAAAAAGAAAAGCGAATCCAAATAGTACATACTGGAAAGATAAGGCCGATACGGCATGGGCCGATGAGGTCAAGAAAGTGGACTTTTGCGAGATATGTGGCCGGACAGAGCGACAGCTCAACGCCCACCACATAATTAACCGGATTAGACTAAGGCTAAGACATGACTTGTCGAACGGTGTGTGCCTCTGTGTGCGGTGTCATGTGTTTGACCCTGACGTTAGCCCTCATCTTGGTTTAGCGTCTCAGGAGGGATTCAGGACGTGGCTAGAGACCGAGAGGACGGGACAGTACGAGTGGTTTATGGAGAATAAGGACAATAAGCAAATGCGGGACAAAACTTATAAAGAATCTTATCTGGAACTTACTAAGGAGTAGAAATAATGGCAAAGTACAAAAACATTCAAGAATTAGCGGATGCGTTCAAGTCGGGAGATTTAAAGGGATGGACTTTGATGGTTGATAACGATAGCACCCATCTTAGGTGGATTGGCGAACAGCCTGATTGGCATAAAGATGAAGAGATCGCCGAATTGTTTCAAGAAAAGAAATATGAAGAAGGCAAAGTCTTGTGGGATAGCCCCAAGGTTTACATTCTTGACCAAGCCCTGGAAGCAGCAGGGATACCAAACGAAGGTGTTCAATAATATAAATGTAGGAGTATCGAAATGAGCAAAATAGCGTGGACAGAAAAGACATTAATTGTGCCTCTTGCGGTTTCTGTTAATGTGATAGATTGGACTTAATATAACACAAACTTCTTTCATTTACAAGGAAAAATTATGGAAAAACAAAAAAATATTTGGTGGGATAAAAGTATAACGTTGGTTGAGGGTTGCTCCCCTGTGTCTGCGGGGTGTGATCATTGTTGGAGTGCTGGCATGGCTCATAGGTTCAAAGGGGCACTTACAACCGATAAGGGGAAGTTTAACGGCAATATTTGCTGTGATCAATCACGGCTTGACCGGATATTAAAACGCAAAAAGCCGACCCGGTGGACTATCTGGAACGATCTGTTTCATGAGTCGGTGCCGTTTGAGTTTATTGACAGGGTTTATGATACAATGTTAAATTGCCACTGGCATACTTTCCAAATTCTCACAAAGCGACCGGAACGAATGTTAAAATATTACCGAGAACATACGAATTGCGTAAAAGAATCGGACAATATCTGGCTCGGAACCACAACAGAGAATCAAGAAATGGCTGATAAACGAATCCCTATACTTCTGCAAATACCAGCGGCAGTACGGTTTGTCAGTGTTGAGCCTATGTTGTCGGCGGTAAGATTTAAGAAAATTCCACAGTCCGGGCAGGAGATAATTGATGGATGGGAAAAAGAGGGCTTAAATCCGCTCGAAATCGAAACAAGAGCAAAGCAATGCGTGAAAGATAATTATATCCCCCCTGAATGGAGTACAAGCCTTGACTGGATAATCTGCGGTGGTGAATCGGGGCCGGGGGCAAGGCCGATGCACCCGAAATGGCCATGGGACTTACTAAACCAATGTAAGGCGGCGGGCGTTCCGTTTTTTATGAAACAAATCCACGAATATCCGGGCGATGGAAAAATCAAGCTCGTAAAAGACATAAACGATTTCCCCGAAGATTTAAGAATAAGGGAGTACCCAAATGGCAAATAAAATGAGCAAAGATTTAAAATTGATGTTTGAAAGAATCACAAAGGCGATGCGGAAATACAAGGACCGGGTCAGGTACTTAGAAGAATTTTACGGAATCGGTGAAAAGACTCGCGTGTTTAAAAAAGAGAGGGTGGAAAAATGAAACCACTACTACTATCAATCTTATTACTCTGCACAAGCTGCGCCCAGTACGAGGGCGTAGACAGTAACGGCAACCCGTTCAAGATCAACACTTTATTCAAAACCTATAAGCTGGGCGAGTTTGAGAGTAATGTAGCCCATGCCAAGGTAAAACTTACGCCTATTAGTACAGAAGCGGAAGTGGGCAGCGATTAAAGGGCATGTAAAGCATGAATCACTTGCTCATGGTATTTAAGAGTGATGCCCTGGTCGCTACTGAGCCATTGATTAAACCCACGAAAAGGCTTGACACCGGCTGCATGAGCTTGTATTATAATCTCGTCATTGACCTGCGCCCTTGAGAGTTCCTTTCTTTTCATTTCATTGTTGACGAAAACTTTAGCTTCTTGTTTTGGGTCTATCATTTTGTTCCTTTTTTAAATAATTCTTGATTGACGCGAGTGCTGGGTTAGTATTTATCAAGCAAAGACGCCATTTTATCGGCACCTTGCGCTATTGTCTTGGCAAGTTCCAAGTCTTCGGCTGTCTGTAGCATCAATTTCTTATTTTCTTTTTCTTTAACTAGACTCCAAAAGTCTTTTTGCCATTTGCCTTCATGTAGCCATCCATAAGTTTCAGTCCAGCCGGGCTGACCACCAGTAACGCCGTAAACCTCTACGGAATTGGCGTTTCGGGGGCCATTGCAAGTTCCATTAGCCAATCCTCTTTCGTTTTCAGGCAAAACCCAAATATGAAAAGTGCTGCCCCTTGCATGACTACTAGAAACAACATACAGCCTGCCATATTGCCCTGTTTTGAATAATCCTGCATATTTTCTTGCTCCGTTCATAATTCATAACTCCTTTCTAATCTAAAGTGATTTAAGAACTTCCAGCATAGCCCTTGCTGCCTTGCGCCATTTGCGGAAGTTGGCAAGGGTTGGGTTTTTCTGTAATGCACAGTTAGCAGCCATAGCGACCCCATAAAAACTCTTGCTACAAAAGCCGTGTTTTAGATACAAGGGGCATCCACAACAACTCTTGCTGGGTGTCCAATTACACAAGGTACAAGATGGACAACAGAAATCTGCCCGAATTAGCTCTTCCATCGGCACCCCACACAACCACTCCCACTTATGCACAGCCCCGGCCTTAGCCCCAGCTTCTGTCTTGGCGTATTCTTTGATTTGGTCTTCAGTTGGTCGTTTAATCATTTTACCCTCCTGTTCCATGCAGTGATGGCTTCGTCTTTTGTTTTAAATGGGAAATTATTGATTGGAATAAAACATTGCCCTTGTTTGGTCAGGCAATCTATATCCCATTCACGCTCACCAATTTCGCACAATTCTATTCTTGCCTCTCCACCACAGAAAGGGCATTTTTTAAGTTCTTCGCCCATTTTCTTTTCTCCCAATTTACACATTTTTCATTCTTAGTTTCAGGGTCAATATCTTTACAGGTAACGGCACAATATACAATAAGCCTTATCTCGCAAAATCTCTGGTGGTCGCAGTTATTGCAGATTTTTGTCATAGAGCGTACCTGCCTTTCCGGGAATCTTACCCAAACTCATGTTAACATATTTCATAATTGTCAAGGGTTTGGGGCAAAATTCAAGTGGCTTTCCACGAGCAACCACAAATTGCGTGACCTTTCCATTGAAAACCGTTGCTGTTCTGGTATACTTAATCTTATATCCCAATGAACAAAAGCCGTGCTCACACTCAAAGGCCTGACATCTATTACACGTCTTTTTCACGCCTCACCCTCCTTATCCATAGATTCATGCTCAACCACGCCCATCACGCACTGTACGGCAAGCCAGAGGCCTTGAGCGAGGCGTGTGAGGCCGAGCCAGATAGTCTTAGGCCAAGAGCGGCGGTAGCCATAGCATTTTTGGGTTTGACACAGATAGCCCGTGTACTTACACCCTATCTTACAAGTCTTTTTCATAAGGCAACTGCTTTCCGCCCATAAGGGCATTAAAAACACACCAAGCACACCGCAAGCCGAGCGATGGGCTTTAGGCAGAGGAAAGGTCTCTTAAGGCGTAATGCCTCGACAAGCCAAAAGCAAGATAAGCCTTAATATGGTGTGGCGCAGGGAAAGCGGGACGAGTAAATAATTCTATTGATTCGGTGTGGTCTTCTAACATCTTTTGCATACCATCTTCGGCCTGTTTTACTATTGCTAACATTCTATTTCGATCTGCCATAATACCAACCCTTTCAAAGTTAATAGTCAGTTAAACCCGCATAGCCTGAAACTGTGCGGTAGTGACGGACTAAGTTTTAGCCTTCTGGCCTCCATACATTGCAGGGCATCGTCCTTTTAAATGAGGGAACGTTATGGCATATTTAGCAGACCTTTTCCGATTTAGATTTGTTTCTCGACAGATACCATCACAATCTTTTCCATTGCAAGCACATTTTTCTTTAGACATTTTATTCTTCTCCTATAAAAGTAATATGGCTAGTCAATGGCTAGATCAGAAAGGTACTTAAGAAACGTAATGCCCGACAAGGTCGCTTTATATCTATCCCTTAAGCTACAATTTTCTTCGCAGTTTTCACTGGACGTTTCGTCACAATAAGCGCAATAGGTATCTTCTAGGTTGTTGTCTTCAATGAAATGCTCCAGTTTCTTTATAGTAGCCAATAGTTTAATTTTGGTTTCAATGTCCATTTTTTTCCCTTTCTCAATTAGTCTATAATCTTAATTTCGCCTGTTTCAGCGGCAACAAAAGCGAGTTTTGTTCTCTAAAAAAACAATATACGCCTGTTCGTGCATGTTTCATATTATCCTCTTTTCTGTTCCTTGGAGAAAGCAACATCGAAAGCGTTACCGGCCTTGTTGTGGTCTGCGATAGCAACTGAAAATTCGGCATCGCCAATAACCATAGAGCGATACGCTTCGCATGACTTATTATACGCCTTGCTGGCAGCAGAGGATACCGCGACTGCTTTTTTGTAATCTTCTGACAATTCCATCACTAAGCTCCTAACATAAAAGGTTATTAACTTGTATCTAACTAATTACATTATCGGTTATATAAGCCAGCTTGTCAATAACTTTTATCGAAGTATTTTAGCAAGAGGATACAAAGCCTTAACACGCAAGGGGTTAGATAAGTAATAAACCAATATCTTGAATAATTTTAAGGGTGTGAATTTGAGCCTGTGGAAAGTTTTCTACAGATAAGTGAAAAAATAATAAAAAAAGGCTTG